>Ga0215265_1089_pt1 | contig 14221 bp, 11 predicted proteins | sample JAMX8_100Endo3_C_FD_182615 | JGI IMG/M metagenome (GOLD analysis project Ga0215265, IMG submission 182615) | Enriched cells of freshwater protists from Biology Centre CAS, Ceske Budejovice, Czech Republic - JAMX8_100Endo3_C3 | ecosystem: Environmental > Aquatic > Freshwater > Unclassified ... | reverse complement strand
AGCGAGTGGCATATTTCTATCGCTCGTCATCCTGTACAGCGACGAAGGAGCGTGATACAGGATCTTCTATCCGAGCCCTTTGTGATCAAAATTGTTTCATTAGCCGCTCAGCGTACTGCTATTAGATCCCTAGTCACGCCAAGGCTCGCTGTAATGACACAAAAACCTCGTTCAGCGATCAGCATTAATCATTCGCGATGGCGTTTTTTATAGGAGTGTTATCTACATGTGCAAGTTTTACTTAAGCATAAACATCAATGAAAAAGTAGATAGTGATGAGAATAGAAGAAAGAGCAACAAACCCTTTAACATGATTGGGATTAAGTTGACGAGATACACGAGCTGCAAGATAACCACCCACCAACGTACCGACCAAAACAACGCTGCCTGTGCGCCAGTCAATGGAACCATTCGCAACAAAAATCACGATAGCAATGAGTGAAACACACGTAGATACCAGCAATTTCAAACCGTTCATTAAATTAATATCTTGGTGACCCGCTACTACCAGATAACTCAGAACAATAACCCCTAAACCTGCGTTGAAAAAACCACCGTAAGCAGAGACACCAACAAGTAATAGACCCAAAGCGATTGCTCCGAGTATTCCTGCGTGTTTGTGCTCTTTCGCGACAGTTTTGATAAGCATTGTTAAACGAGAACCAGTCAGGAAAAGCACGGTGGCAAACAAGAGTAGCCAAGGAATGGCTTCCAAAAATAGCGACTCTGGTGTGTTGAGCAGCAGATATGCTCCGACAGCGCCACCTACTAAACTGAATGAGACTGTGAACAACAGTTCTTGTTTGTTCTTCATGATCTCTTCTCTGAAGCCAACGGCTCCGCTAATATACCCCGCACATGAAGCATAAGTATTTGTTGCATTGGCCATAATTGGAGGCACACCAACCGCCAATAGGGCCGGAAAAGTAATAAAGCTTCCGCCTCCCGCAATGGAGTTAATGATCCCACCAACTACGCCGGCAACGAATAAAAGCGCTAGTTCTAAAAGCATAAACAATCCTTGTTATGTTCTTTTTCATTGTTAGAGCTTTAGATGACCCATCCCACATGCTCTAGTGTTCTGATATGAAGTTTACTTTACCCGCTCTAAAACAAAATTGTTCAGTTCTGTGACGTTTTTGATGACATGAACGGTTTTACTTTGAGAGTACCCTTCGAGACGAGACATGAAGTCATCATTCCAGAATGCAGGGCATTGCTGAAGAACTTTGTAGCTTTGTAATGTCCCTTTAAATACCGAACTGCCATCAGGCCACCCTTCGGGTTTAATAAATAGTCCTTTAAGGAGACGTTTCGTCACAAACCAATAGCTTACGGAGTATGGTAGATCAATATAAACGAGAGTATCGGCTGCATCTAAACGAGCATTAAAGGAGCGGATAGGCCCCAGACCATCTATGATCCAACGATCTGAGTGAAGTATATTGCTATGTGCTTCATCAAAAACGTCACGCTCAACGGGCTCACCGTTTGGTTTATAGACTATGGAATCTAATTGATGAAGAGGGAGAGCGGTAGCAGACGCGATTGCTTTACTTATCGTCGATTTTCCGCTGCCGGGCTTACCAAAAACCGCTACTTTTTGCATGTGACCGCCTCCAAGAGAGTATTTCCCATAAGGTAGAGACAGAAAACCCACCGTTATGGGTGGGTTCGATAAATATTGAGCGCATCAAATATCCCACCATTCCTATGGAATGATGATAATTCGTTGGTTAAGTTGCGCTAAGTGTGTATTCATGCAACGACTCTTATATATAGGCGATGACTTGTCAATATTGTTTTGCTTAATAAGTGAACGATTTGATAGGAGAAAGAAAAGCCATCGCGATGGATGGCTTTATCTAGGTTGAAAGAGACAGCTATTACTGCTCAACGCTCACTGGCTGTGCTTTAAACTTTTGAATCAGCTTTACGATTAGCGGACTTGCCAGTACCAATACGGCTAAAACAGTAAAGGTAAGGGTAATAGGGCGCTCCCATAGGAAACTCAATTCGCCGTCTGAAATCATTAATGCGCGGCGTAAGTTCTCTTCCATTAATCCCCCAAGGATGAAACCAAGCAATAAAGGCGCAAGTGGGAAGTTAGCGAGTCGAAGTGCAATGGCAGCCATAGCGACAATCAGCATCACGAACACATCCATAGTATTAAAGGAGACCAAATAAACTCCGGTGATTGAGAAGAATAAAATCATCGGCAGAAGTACCGTTCTAGGAACCGCCAAAAGCTTTGAGATGTACGGAATCAACGGTAAGTTCAGGATCACGAGTACGATGTTGCCGAAGTACATGGAAATGATCACTGACCAGAACACATCTGGATGCTCAACAAACAGGCGAGGGCCCGGCTGAATACCGTAAGCGATCAGCGCGCCGAGCATTATTGCTGTTGTACCAGAACCTGGAATGCCAAGCGTTAGCAGTGGAACAAATGAACCACTAGACGCTGCGTTGTTCGCTGATTCTGGCGCGACTAAACCACGGATACTGCCTTTACCGAACTCTTCCTTTTTCTCTTTAGGTGCGAGGTTGCGCTCCATACCATAGCTTAAAAAAGCAGCAATGGTTGCTCCTGCGCCAGGAAGAACGCCAGTGAAGAAACCTAATATTGAAGAGCGAATTGACACAGGCGCGACGTCTTTGATTTCTTCCTTGGTCACTTTCATTGAGCCAATGTTACTCAGCTTTTCCTGTTCTTCATCGCTGGTGTCTTTTGATGGTTTAAGAATGCCCATCAGCGTCTCACCCAGTGCGAATGTCGCCATTGCAAGCAACAAGAAGCTAAAGCCATCCATTAAATCCGTTAAACCGAAGGTAAAGCGTTCAACGCCTACGCCTTTATCGATTCCAACTGTAGATAGCATCAAACCAAGAATGGTCATCATCCACGCTTTGATTACCTGACCTTTCCCAGCAAAAGCTGCGACTGCTGATAACCCAAGTAGCATCAACGCAAAATAGTCCGACGATTGGAAGCTAAGTGAAACGCTAGCCAATGCTGGTGCTGCGACAAGCAACATAATGGCAGATAGCGTACCGCCAGTGAAAGACGAATAAGCTGCCAAAGCTAATGCTTTACCTGCTTGGCCTTTTTGAGCCATCGGGTAGCCGTCGAATGCTGTCACCACGGTTGAAGAACAACCCGGCGCGTTAATTAAAATCGACGATGTAGAACCACCAAATACCGCACCGTAATAAACACCCGCCATCAAAATAAGGCCAGAAGAGGGCTCTAGGCCATAAGTAATTGGGATCATCAAAGCAATGGCTGAGATCGGCCCAAGCCCAGGTAACATGCCGATAAATGTACCGACGAAACAACCAACGATCACCATCATGATGTTCATTGGCATTACTGCAGTGGATAAACCTTGTAGAATTCCATCTAACATAATTCAGTCCTTTCTTTGACTACCAGATGGTGAAAATCAAACCCGGTTCGAGATAGATGTCCAAACCTTGAGTGAGTAATAAATAGAACGCGATCACGAATGGAAACGACGCGCCGAACAGAACGGGTTTACGTCTTTCCCCCAGCAGATAAAAGCCAGCCAATAAAAAGAAACCAGTAGCTATAACAAAGCCTAGGTAAGTCAGGCCTACGCCGTAAAGCGCCATCAAAACCAAGAAAGCGATCAGTAACTTCCAATTAAAGTTCAGCACCGCGCCACTTTGTTTATCTGGTTGTCCTGTTACCAGCAATAACAAAGAAAGGCCTGCACCAACGTAAGTCAGGATGGTTGGCAAAGTACGTGCGGTGAACGGTTCGTATTCATCACCAGGGAACAATGGAATTTGTGAGGTTTGATAACCGTAGCAAAGACAGAAGAGTAGAAAGATCATTGCGCCGACACGGTCACGACAGAGCAAATATTCTTTGGTGAAAAAGTTGGTTGAACGAGACATATTCAACTCCTAACAAAAATAAAAAAGACCGCATATGGACGTTAATGAATAAACTAAACCATTAACAATTAAGCATTTCGCTGCTAGTCGAGCTGCTTTGGGTATATAAACAAAGGAGTGTGCATGCCGATTGTCGACAATATCCATATACGGTGAAACTTAGAGTGCAAATACAGTTGGGGAAATACCAACCCCACGTTATTGGGTGAGGTTGGAATCTAAGGAACCCAGTTCGACTGTTACTTTAGGAAGCCTAACTCGCGCATTAAGTCACCCATTTGCTGCTCTTGCTCTTCAAGGAACGCGAAGAACGCTTTGTCCGCCTTGTAGTTGTCTATCCAACCATTGCGGTCACGGACGACTTGCCATTCGTCAGTGTTGTACATTTTGGTAAATGCTGCATTCCATTCATCCAGCTTTTCTTGGCTAGTACCTGGTGCAGCAAAGAATCCACGCCAGTTAGCGAAGACCGTTTCGTTACCATATTCTGTTAGCGTAGGGATGTTTGGTGCGGCTTCTAGGCGTTTTGGTGCAGTTACCGCTAGCACTTTGACTTGACCAGATTTTGACATCTCCAGTACTTCACCTAGGCCCGTAGAGAGCAGTTGAGTTTCGCCTGAAAGAAGGGCTGCCATGGCTTTACCGCCCGCATCGTAAGCGATGTAACGCACTTTACGCGCATCAAATCCTTCGCCTTTAAATGCGGCGGCAACGACGAGGTGGTCCATCGAGCCACGAGCAGAGCCACCCGCAATTTTCACTTTGCGAGGGTTAGATTCAAATGCTTTTACTACGTCTTCCCAAGAATTGTATGGCGAATCAACAGAGGCTACGATGGCACCGTAATCCGCAATGGTGGCTGCAACGGGAGTGAGATCTCTAAAGGATTGAGGGAAAATACCTGTTAGAGAGCGAACGACGATCGGTGTTGAATTCACCATCAGCGTATCTTCTTGGCGATCTGCCGTTTCAATCAAGTGTGCAATGGCTTTACCGCCGCCGCCACCAGAAAGGTTTTGAAAAGATACCGTCTCAACGATGTCTGATTTGAGTAGCACATCACCTGTACCTCGTGCGGTCATGTCCCAGCCGCCACCGGCACCTCCAGGGATCAAGAAATGCATTTTTTCTACATCAGCAGCAAAAGCGTTAAATGAAAATGAAGCTGCGATGATCGATGCGGCGAGCGTTGGTTTGATTACCTTTAACATGTTCACGTTCCTTATGTTGGTGACTCTATTTTTTGATGAGTCTTATTTTTGTTTCAGCTTTTAACTCGAACTGGATGCTGATGTATCAAAGGTTAATCAAGTGTTAAATTGATGTCTTTAAAACGTCGATAAAGAGAATATTGAGCATAACGGGTATTTTGTTCATAAAGTTCACGCTGAAAAATTGGTTGCACATCACGCGTGCGTGCTAACAATTGCGTCATAATGGAATGACATCAAACGAATAAGGAAACAGAGAATGAAAGGGACATGTTTGTGCGGCGCTATTGAAGTGATCGCAGATGCTAAGAATGAAGTGAGTCTATGCCACTGCTCGATGTGTCGAAAATGGTCGAGTGGAGCACTCCATGCTGTGCATTGTGGTCCTAACGTAACGTTTAAGGGGGCCGAGCCAAAGCGTTATCAATCGTCTGACTGGGCGGTGAGAGGTTTTTGTGGCGAATGCGGCACAAACCTTTTCTATCATTTGTTACCGACAGGCGAGTACATTCTCTCCGCTGGTTTGTTCGACAATCCAGATTTCAAACTCACATTAGAGATCTTTACCGATGAAAAGCCCGCGTATTATGACCTCAATCCCACCTCACAAAAGATGACATCGCAGCAAGTTTTTGAGCAATTTTCATCTAAAGAATAACCTTTTGTATCCTTAATTGTTCGACAGCTTAATTGTTTTTCTTTTATATCATAATATTAAGAGGTGTTTAGTTGTCGACAATTTGCTTTTTCTTTCGCAATTACCCCTCCATTTAGCTCGTAATAGATGATTTTCATCGATTTAAATTACGACCTTAGTCTAAATTGTCGACAATTTACTTGATTGTCGACACTTTGATCGACTACTTTATATTCAGGTTAAGAAATTGTAGACATTTTGATGTCGGTAACGTGAGTATCTGAGTATGAACTCTGAGTTGAAAACTCGTTATAAAGTACTGGGTTCTGAGAAAGAACACACCAAGTCAGAAACACTGACAGAAACACTGATTGAAGTCATTGTGAATGGCGATGTTAAGCCTGGTCATAAAATCTCGGAGCCTGAACTGGCGAAGAAATATCAAGTCAGCCGTGGCCCTTTGCGTGAAGCATTAATGCGTTTAGAGGGGCTAGGGCTCATTGAACGTATTCCTCATGTCGGGGCTAGAGTGACCACTTTTTCTCCAGAAAAGCTGATAGAACTCTATGCGGTTCGCGAAGCGCTAGAAGGTATGGCGGCAAGGTTAGCAGCGCGACATATTACGCAAGAAGAGCTCTTGAGCTTGGAAATGCTATTGTCGACACATTCTAAGCACATCGATCAAGTGGAGGGAGCCTCTTACTTCCATCAGCATGGAGATTTTGATTTTCACTATCGCATCATCCAAGCAAGCCGAAACAGCAAGCTGATTTCTCTGCTGTGCGACGAGCTTTACCACTTGTTACGCATGTACCGCTATCAGTCACCGCGCGCGCAATCTCGTCCAAACGAAGCGCTGACTGAACACAAATTCATTCTGGAAGCCATCCGTAATCGCGATGAAGAGCTTGCAGAAATGCTGATGAGAAGACACATCTCAGGAAGTCGAAAGCTCATCCAATCGCAAATTATACATACAGAAAGTTTAGACAAAGACTAGAAGGAATTCGTCATGAGCTTAACACCGGGAGCGAAGTTCAGACTCGCTATTGAACAAAACAATCCGCTACAAATTGTTGGCACCATTAATCCTTACTGCGCCATGATGGCGAAAAATTTGGGGCATCAAGCGATTTATTTGTCTGGCGGCGGTATTGCAAACGCGTCATACGGATTGCCGGATCTCGGTATTACAACATTGAACGACGTACTGGTCGATGTTGACCGCATCACTAACGCGTGTGATTTACCGCTATTGGTCGACATCGACACCGGTTTTGGAGGCGCATTTAATATTGCCCGCACGATCAAAGCAATGGAAAAGGCGGGTGCTGCTGCGGTTCATATGGAAGACCAAGTCGCACAGAAACGTTGTGGGCATCGTCCGAACAAAGCAATTGTGAGCCAGCAAGAGATGGTTGATCGCGTAAAAGCCGCGGTTGACGCACGCAATGATGAAAGCTTTGTGATTATGGCTCGTACTGACGCGCTAGCTGTTGAAGGTATGGACAGTGCAATTGAGCGTGCGATTGCCTGTGTGGAAGCAGGCGCAGATATGATCTTCCCAGAAGCAATGACCAAGCTGGATCAGTACCTTCAGTTCTCAAACGCACTTGAGCAAGCAACTGGAAAGCACATTCCTATTCTGGCGAATATTACCGAGTTCGGCGCAACGCCACTGTACGGCTGCGACGAGCTTGCAAAAGCGAAAGTCGATATGGTGCTTTACCCATTAAGTGCGTTCCGTGCGATGAACAAAGCCGCTGAAACGGTTTACAAGTATTTGCTAGAAATGGGCAATCAGGAAGCTTTGGTTGATTCAATGCAAACACGCAAAGAGTTGTATCAGCACCTGAACTACCACGATTACGAAGACAAACTTGACCAGCTATTCTCTGAAGGAAAATAGCGGGAAAAGAAAAGATAGACGGAAGCCCAAGAAAAGATAATCGGAATTTATCTAATTCAATAACGTGAAATTCGTCTGGCTAAAAAACGCTCCAAAGAGGGCAAAGCCAGACAGAAAAGGAGTTCAAACAATGTCTCAAACTGCAGAAAAGAAAGCAGAGTTAGGTGGTGCAGGCCTACGCGGTCAAAGCGCTGGAAGCACAGCTTTATGTACTGTCGGAAAAACGGGGACCGGTCTGACTTATCGCGGTTACGATATTACTGACCTTGCCAATAATGCTCAATTTGAAGAAGTTGCACATCTTCTGTTACGCGGTCACTTACCAACTCAGAAAGAACTGGATGCGTACAAGACACATCTCTTAAACCTTCGCGGCTTACCAACTGAGCTTAAGCAAGCGTTAGAGCTTATTCCTGCTACTGCTCATCCAATGGATGTGATGCGCACTGGTTGTTCTGTGTTAGGAAACCTAGAGCAGGAAATGAGCTTCGATGAGCAATTGCATTCGACGGAACGTATGCTGGCGCTTTTCCCAGCTATCATCTGCTACTGGTATCGTTTTAGTCACGATGGCGTTCGTATCGATACAGAAGATCAAACCGAAGACTGCATCGGCGGTTACTTCTTGCGATTGCTTACAGATAAAGAGCCATCAGCGCTACACAAGCAAGTGATGCACTGTTCCTTAATCCTTTACGCTGAGCATGAATTCAACGCATCAACTTTTGCAGCGCGTGTTTGTGCATCAACGTTGTCAGACATTCATTCTTGTATCACGGCAGCAATCGGTACGCTTCGCGGCCCACTTCATGGCGGCGCAAACGAAGCAGCGATGGAAATGATTGAAGATTGGCAAACGCCAGACGAGGCGGAAGCGAACATCATGAAAATGCTGGCCAACAAAGACAAGATCATGGGCTTTGGCCATGCCATCTATCGCGAAAGTGATCCTCGCAACGCGTTGATTAAGCGCTGGTCGAAAGAGCTGTCACAGCAAGTCGGTGATACACATCTATATGCTGTTTCTGAGCGTGTGGAATCAGTGATGAAGCGAGAGAAAGGTCTGTTCTGTAATGCGGACTTCTTCCATGCATCGGCTTACCACTTCATGGACATTCCAACCAAGCTGTTCACACCAATTTTTGTGATGAGTCGTTTAACTGGCTGGGCGGCACACGTTTATGAGCAACGTGCCAATAACCGCATCATTCGCCCAAGTGCTGATTACACGGGCCCAGACCATCAAGAATGGGTACCTATCGAGAATCGCTAGCGCGAAGGCCAATCAGGGCACATACGCTTTGATTGACCACCTCCTTCCTTTGTACCTCTCTCTGACAGAGGAAGGAGTCCCTCTCATCACGATGTTTCTGGAGCAATGGAAAAACGTTGATGAAGGCAAGATGTACAGACTGAATGGAAGCAAACCATGAACACAAATATTAATACCCAATATCGTAAGCCGCTTCCGGGAACTCAACTGGATTACTTTGATGCACGCGAAGCCGTCAATGCCATTTCTCCTGGAGCCTATGAAAAACTCCCTTATACCTCCCGCGTGCTAGCTGAGCAACTGGTCCGTCGCTGTGATCCGAACACATTGACGGATAGCCTGAAACAGTTAATTGAACGTAAACGTGATCTTGATTTTCCTTGGTATCCAGCACGCGTTGTTTGTCATGACATTCTTGGTCAGACCGCTCTAGTCGATTTAGCGGGTCTGCGCGATGCTATTTCGGATCAGGGTGGCGATCCTGCAAAAGTGAACCCTGTGGTTGAGACTCAATTGATCGTTGACCATTCTTTAGCGGTTGAGCATGCAGGCTTTGAACCTGATGCTTTCGATAAAAACCGCGCGATTGAAGAACGTCGTAATGAAGACCGATTCCACTTTATCGAGTGGTGTAAAACAGCGTTTGAAAACGTAAGCGTGATTCCTGCGGGTAACGGCATTATGCACCAAATCAACTTGGAGAAAATGTCTCCTGTGGTGCAAGCGAAGCAGGGTATTGCCTACCCAGATACCTGTGTGGGTACGGACAGTCACACGCCGCACGTTGATGCATTGGGCGTTATCGCGATCGGTGTTGGTGGTCTGGAAGCTGAAACCGTAATGCTTGGCCGACCATCAATGATGCGTCTACCTGATATTGTCGGTGTAAAACTAACGGGTAAACGTCAACCAGGCATTACCGCAACGGATATTGTCCTCGCGATTACTGAGTTCCTACGTAACGAGCGTGTGGTCTCTTCATATCTTGAATTCTTTGGTGAAGGTGCACGCGATCTAACGATCGGAGACCGCGCAACTATTTCAAATATGACACCAGAATACGGCGCGACAGCTGGCATGTTTTATATTGATGAGCAGACCATCAATTACTTGAAACTAACTGGTCGAAATGAAGAGCAAGTTGCTCTAGTAGAAAAATACGCAAAACAAACCGGTCTTTGGGCTGACGATCTAGATACTGCCGTTTATGAGCGTGTACTGGAATTCGATTTATCATCAGTAAGTCGTAACATGGCCGGCCCGTCAAACCCTCACCGCCGTTTGCCAACTTCTGAATTGGCACAACGTGGCATTTCTGGTGCGTGGGAAGAGAAAGAAGGCGAACTGCCAGATGGTGCAGTTATCATTGCTGCTATCACATCATGTACAAACACAAGTAACCCGAGAAACGTGGTTGCGGCTGGCCTTGTCGCGAAGAAAGCCAACGAGCTCGGCCTTGTACGTAAACCTTGGGTGAAGTCGTCTTTTGCTCCGGGTTCTAAGGTAGCGCGTCTTTACCTAGAAGAAGCGGGCTTATTACCAGAGTTAGAAAAGCTTGGCTTTGGTATCGTCGGTTACGCATGTACCACTTGTAACGGCATGAGTGGCGCGTTGGATCCAAAAATCCAGCAAGAGATCATTGATCGCGATTTATATGCGACAGCCGTGCTGTCTGGTAACCGCAACTTCGATGGCCGAATCCATCCTTACGCAAAACAAGCTTTCCTTGCATCACCACCATTGGTTGTCGCTTATGCGCTAGCGGGTACGATTCGTTTCGATATCGAACGCGATGCTTTGGGTACTGACCAAAACGGTAAACCAATTTACTTAAATGATTTGTGGCCTAGCGACGAAGAGATCGATGCAGTGGTCGGCAAACACGTTAAGCCAGAGCAGTTTAAGCAAGTTTACATCCAGATGTTTAAGCTCGATGACGCAGAAAAAAGCTCTAGTCCGCTTTACGACTGGCGTCCGATGAGTACCTACATTCGCCGTCCACCTTACTGGGAAGGTGCGCTTGCGGGTGAAAGAACACTGTCTGGCATGCGTCCATTAGCGGTTCTTGGTGACAACATTACCACCGACCACTTATCGCCATCGAATGCGATCATGGCGAGCAGCGCGGCGGGTGAATACCTTGCCAAAATGGGTGTACCGGAAGAGGACTTCAACTCTTACGCGACTCACCGTGGCGATCACTTAACGGCGCAACGTGCGACCTTTGCTAACCCGAAACTATTTAACGAAATGGTGAAAGAGAACGGTGAAGTGGTTCAGGGTTCTCTGGCGCGAATCGAGCCAGAAGGTCAGGTTGTACGCATGTGGGAAGCGATTGAAACCTACATGAACCGCAAACAGCCACTGATCGTAGTCGCTGGTGCTGATTATGGTCAGGGTTCATCTCGTGACTGGGCAGCAAAAGGCGTTCGATTAGCTGGTGTAGAAGCTATCGTTGCAGAAGGCTTTGAGCGTATTCACCGTACCAACTTGGTTGGCATGGGCGTGTTACCACTGCAATTTAAGCCGGGTGTTAACCGCAATACATTAGAACTGGATGGTACTGAACTTTACGATGTCGTGGGTGAAATTAAGCCGGGTGCAGATTTAGCCTTGGTTATTACACGTAGCAACGGTGAGAAAGTCGACGTTCCGGTTACTTGTCGCTTAGATACCGCTGACGAAGTGCACGTGTACAACGCAGGTGGTGTTTTGCAGCGTTTCGCGCAAGATTTCTTGGCGCAATAAGGAGTGGATATGGAAAGCAAAACTCCGAATCAAATGAGCCAAATCAAAGTGTCGGCGACGTACATGCGTGGCGGTACAAGTAAAGGGGTCTTTTTTAACCTCGACGATTTGCCACAAGAAGCACAAGTGGCAGGCGAAGCTCGTGACAAACTCTTGTTGCGTGTTATCGGCAGCCCAGATCCGTACGCAAAGCAAATTGATGGCATGGGTGGTGCGACGTCAAGCACCAGTAAAACAGTAATTGTTTCTCGCAGTAGCCGAGCCGATCACGATGTTGACTACTTGTTTGGACAAGTGTCGATCGACAAACCATTCGTCGATTGGAGTGGTAACTGCGGCAACTTGTCTGCCGCTGTCGGTCCTTTCGCCATTCATGCTGGGCTGATTCCACAAGATCGCATTCCAGAAAATGGCATTGTGACGGTGCGTGTTTGGCAGGTGAACATCAGCAAAACTATCTTGATTCACGTTCCAATTGTTAATGGTTTTGTCCAAGAAACCGGCGACTTTGAGCTCGATGGCGTGACGTTTCCGGCCGCCGAGATTCAAGTCGATTTCGTTGACCCTTCTGATGGCGAGGGCAGCATGTTCCCAACAGGCAACTTAGTTGATGATTTAGTGGTGCCGGATGTGGGTACGTTCAACGCGACCTTTATTAACGCGGGCATACCAACCATTTTTATTGATGCTGAATCGATTGGATATCAGGGCACCGAGCTGCAAGACGATATCAACAACGATGACACAGCATTAGCGATGTTCGAATCCATCCGTGCATATGGCGCGTTAAAAATGGGCCTGATTTCTGATTTAGAAGAAGCTCAAACACGCCAGCACACACCGAAAATTGCGTTTGTTTCTAAACCGAAAAGTTACCTGTCTTCAAGTGGCAAAGCGGTCAATGAGTCGGAAATTGATGTGCTGGTACGTGCGTTGTCGATGGGCAAACTTCACCATGCAATGATGGGAACAGCAGCCGTTGCTATCGCTTCAGCGGCGTGTGTGCCGGGTACGTTGGTTAACTTGGCGGCTGGTGGCGGTGAAAAAGAGTCAGTGACTTTTGGCCACCCCTCAGGAACGTTAAAAGTTGGAGCACGAGCGAAGCAAGCTGAACAGGGCTGGGTGGTACACAAAGCCATCATGAGCCGAAGTGCGAGAATACTAATGGAGGGATTTGTGCGTGTACCCTCTGATGTCTTTGAGTGAAAAGAACGGTCTTTGAATAGAACGAGAGCAATGTCAGGACATACTGGAGGAAGCAATATGTCTTCATACGAAAAAGAATATTTATGGGCGAAAAACGAACCGGAGAGTTTTTGGCGCGCTCAAGCGGAGAATATCGATTGGTTCGAATCTCCTAAAACTATCTTGAAATCTGATGAAAACGGCATAGAACGTTGGTTTCCAGATGGTGTAATGAATACGTGCTGGTTAGCATTGGATTACCATTGCGAGCAAGGACGCGGTGATAATACGGCACTCATTTATGACTCGCCAGTAACCGGCAATAAAACAACGTATACCTATAGTGACCTGCGTGACCAAGTGGCAAAAATTGCCGGCATGCTGTCTGCCCAAGGCGTTGAAAAAGGCGACCGAGTCGTTATTTACATGCCGATGATTCCAGAAGCCGCAATGGCGATGCTAGCCTGCGCGCGTTTGGGGGCGATTCACTCCGTTGTATTCGGTGGTTTTGCACCTAATGAGCTTGCTGTACGAATTGAAGATGCAGAGCCGAAAGTCATCATGACGGCGTCGTGTGGGATTGAGATCAACAAAGTTATTCCATATAAGCCAATGGTAGACAAGGCCATTATGGACAGCCGATGGAAGCCTGAAAAAGTATTTATATTCCAGCGTCCTGAGTGCGAAGCCGATCTAAACCAAGAAAGAGATCTGGATTGGCAGCAAGAGTACAACCAAGCGTTGCCACACGGTTGTGTTCCGGTGTTGGCAACCGATCCACTCTACATTCTTTATACTTCTGGTACGACAGGTAAGCCAAAAGGCGTTGTGCGTGATAACGGTGGCCATGCCGTCGCGATGAAGTACTCCATGAGCGCAATCTACAACATTCCTCAAGATGGCGTATTTTGGGCGGCATCTGATGTTGGCTGGGTAGTAGGGCACTCTTACATTGTTTACGCGCCACTGATTCACGGTTGCACAACAATCTTATTCGAAGGCAAGCCCGTCCGAACACCGGATCCTGGTGCATTCTGGCGAGTGTGTGACGAATACAAAGTAGATGCGTTGTTCTCTGCCCCGACAGCGTTCCGTGCGATCAAGAAAGAAGACCCAGAAGGTGAGTTCTTAAAGCAGTACGATCTGTCTAACTTAAAAACCATCTTTATGGCAGGAGAACGCCTTGACCCTCCAACACTGGAATGGGTTCAGAGCAAAGCAGACAAACCCGTTATTGACCACTGGTGGCAAACGGAAACGGGTTGGGCTATCGCGGGCAACCCAACAGGTGTTGAAATGATGCCAGTTAAAGCGGGTTCTTCGACGAAGCC
>Ga0215265_1085_pt1 | contig 14875 bp, 10 predicted proteins | sample JAMX8_100Endo3_C_FD_182615 | JGI IMG/M metagenome (GOLD analysis project Ga0215265, IMG submission 182615) | Enriched cells of freshwater protists from Biology Centre CAS, Ceske Budejovice, Czech Republic - JAMX8_100Endo3_C3 | ecosystem: Environmental > Aquatic > Freshwater > Unclassified ... | reverse complement strand
TTCTTATTCTGAGATTCATATTTCGAACCAAATAACTTACCGATATAAAATTCATTATAAACAGTAAGTTAAAAACTGGCACATTCCTTTCATTGCATATCATACAAACCAATGAGAGGGCGAATCATGAAAAGGACATCACTATTACTTGGATCTCTGTTCGCAAGCGCATACGTAAGCGCAGCGCCATTCGACACTTGTCCGAGCAAAGCATATTTATTCCAATCGACCCCAGTGCAAGTTTACGGCGTTAATCTGGTTACCGGATCAACCAAGTTACTGACCGACGATGTGGGCTTAGCATCTGGTATTAACGGCGTCGGTTTCAACTTCACTGATCGATACATCTATGGTTACGATACAACCAACTTGAAAATCGTACGTTTAGGCCAGGACTTTCAAGCAGAAACTCTCAACGTACAAGGGCTTCCTAGCCATACGTTTTTTGTCGGCGACGTGTACAACCACGTATACTACTTGTATCGCAAAGGTAAAGGGCTGTTTTCCATTGATCTGTCGCCGTTAGATACGGACCCAAATGCTACCTTAATCCTGAATAAAATCACATCAAATGCAAGCGTGAGTTTAACCGATTTTGCGTTCCACCCTGGCGACGGTGCGCTCTATGGTATCGATAATGGGTCTGGCGTATTGTATAAATTCGATACAAAAACAGGCCAAGCAACCGCGATCGGCAATACAGGGGAAACGGGTACCTTTGGTGCAGGCTACTTTGATGTAAACGGAAACTACTACGTATCGCGTAACCAGGACGGCAAAATTTATCGCGTCGACTTATCAGAAAATAACGCCGCCAATATCGCTGCGGGCATTGTTCCTGCTGTAGAGTTTGTGTCTAACGGTCCAAGTTCCAGCCAAAATGACGGTGCCCGATGCGCGAACGCTCCTGTTATTGACGAAGACGAGCCAATTGACTTTGGTGACGCACCTGACACTTACGCTACCTTGCTCTCTTCTAACGGACCACGCCACGCTGTTGATGGTGTAACTTGGCTTGGCACAATTGCGCCAGATGGTGATGCCGATGGACAAGTGGCTCCGTCTGGAGATAACAAAGTTGGTACAGCAGATGAAGATGGCGTCGGCTTTGTTACCGCACTCGACCCAGGGTTAAGTTCACTAGTGAACGTAACTGCATCGACATCCGGCTACTTGTCAGCTTGGTTTGACTGGAACCGAGATGGTGACTTTGCTGACGAAGGTGAGCAAGTATTCACTGATGAGTTACTCTCTGCAGGCAGCAATACGCTTCCATTTGTCGTCTCTGAACTGGCAACCGCAGGTCCTAGCTGGAGCCGATTCCGCTTTAGCCAACAAACTGGTCTGAACTTCGATGGCGGATCAACATCAGGTGAAGTAGAAGATTACCCAATCACAATCACTGAAAACGGCGTATCCGTACAGCACTTCCCAAGTGCCGATTCCTACGCAACGGTCGCGTATGAAGACAACTGGCCTTACACCGCTGACTACGACATGAATGACGTAGTCATTAAGTTCCGTATGACTGAAACACGTATGGACGGCACGGTGGAAAATATCCAAATTAGCGGAGATCTGGCCGCCTATGGGGCTGGCTATAAAAATGGCTTTGCTATTCGTCTACCTGGCGTTTCGAAAGCAAGCATTGAAAACGGCTTAACAAAGCTAACGTTTAATGGCAAAGAACAACCGACCAACGGTCTAGAAGCGATATCAGAAGAAGCCATCTTCATTATCAGTGACGACCTCAGTCAGTATGCGCAAAGTCAATGTGCGTATTTTCGAACCCAAACGGGTTGTAATGATAACGTCGCGTTGTCTTTCACACTGACCATCTACTTTAAGGAAGGAGCCGACCGCTCAGCGCTACAGGCCATGCCTTATGACCCATTTATCTTTGCCACCCCCAATACATATCACGGCGATGGCATCACCTTTCAACCAGGTAGAAAATGGGAAGTACATTTGCCAGACCAAGCACCAACTGAGCAGTTTGATGACGCAAACCTATATGGCGTGGGCGTAGACGCAAGTGACCCGGCTCGAGGCGTGTACTTCAAAACAGCGAACAACCTCCCTTGGGCATTGCTTATCGTCGAAGAGTGGAATTGGCCGCTAGAGAAAGTTGACTTAGTTGACGCTTACCCAGAGTTTGCCACCTACGCCGAGTCTGGTGGGCGAGAAGGAGCAAACTGGCATACCCAACCTAAAGCAAACAAACGTTACATTCCATAGGAGAAACATCATGAAAAACTTAATCACAATCATCATGGGATTAGCGTTAACAGCCTGCGGCGGTGGCGGCGGTGGAGACAAAAGCAACGATAGCGCTACTCCACCTCCAGCTCAAACTACCGTTATTGTTGAAGAGCCAAGCATGCAAAATTTAGACGTACCAGATGGGTTCGATTATGACCCAAGGTTAGAAAGCTCACTTGCGGTAGATATTAGTGGTTACTCTTTACAGCGCGCACATCTGAGCATTTATAAGGAGTACCGTGAAGATGCGTCTGGAACCTACCAAGCGAAATATTCGAGCAATATTGCTTCTGCTGCGCTGACGAGTGGGAAAGCTAAATTAGACTTCTCCACCTCGGACAGCCAAGATAACCTGTTAGTCGAAATTTGGTTCTACGATGGCTCAGAACCTCTTCAAAAAGTCGTCTCAACCGGAAATACGACATGGCGCATGTAAGATGCTCTATTGGTGAGCATTGATACTCGGGACTGGCGCAAGCCACAGGTTTTAAGACAAAATCGCATCGTTCTTTGAACATGCGATTTTTTTGTTGTAAAACAAAATGATTACTTGAAATAATAGCAATGGAGCGCAAATTGGATAATCCCAAAACCTATATGTTGGTCTTCAGCGGTTTCATTGCCCTACTTGTGCTCTTGTTGCTCATTAAGCAAACGGATGAAAACACGGTTTCAGCCACCGTCATTAGCAACACTTTAACTCAGTCCCTTGATGGTCAACGTCGGTACCTCACTATTAATTCACCTGAGATAGAGCAACAACGAGTGACGGTTCCAGTGTCCGCATCTTGTCCAGTGGGCTCTATTGCGTTGTTCCACCAAGCATCCCGCTCAAGTTTTGACTCATCCCTTTCATTCATTCGCTGTGAGTAAAGATACTGTGCGAACTTCCCAAATCAGAAGGATTTAACCATGCAAGCATTGCTCGATGCCAAAGAACTTCATGCTTTATTAGACCAACCAAATGTAAAACTTCTAGACGCGAGTATTCGTTTTCAAATTCCTTCCGAAGGGAAAAAGATCACCAATAAGTGGATTCCAGGCTCATTGCGTTTCGACTACGACAATGACTTTTGTCTGCCAGATACCAATCTCCCTCATATGATGCCAACAGAAGAAGGGTTTAATCACAGCGCTCAGAAACTTGGCCTGAACAACGAAGACCTTATTATTGTTTATGACAACTCTGGAACACTCGCCTCTCCGCGCGCATGGTGGATGTTTAAGGCAATGGGACACGATAATGTCAAAGTGCTTAATGGTGGCCTCCCGGCTTGGATTGAGGCTGGATTGCCTGTCACGGATGCCTTGTCAGAAGCTAAGCAGCTTGGAAACTTTACCGGGAAATTAAATAAACATGCTTTTTTGGACGCAAATGCAATATTAGAGTACTCAAACAATTGCAGTGCAAACATTGTTGACGCTCGCTCACGTGCACGTTTTTTAGGCGAGGTACCAGAGCCAAGAGAAGGACTGCGTTCTGGTCATATTCCTAATTCTGTTTGCCTCCCTTTTCAAACATTATTGAGTAATGGCTTTATAAAGGCAGACTCGGAATTGAAACAAGCATTTAGTGCACTAACGTTATATAATGATAAATCAATCATTTTTAGTTGTGGCTCAGGTGTAACGGCCTGTATTTTGCTGCTAGCAGCATACCAGTTAGGTTGGCGTGATTTATCGGTCTATGACGGGTCATGGACAGAATGGGGCGCAGACCACTCATTACCCATTACTCGCTAATCTAGGAGCTATCGAAGCGGCATGGTCAGGTTAAAGAAGAACATTTGGACACTATACATGGCGCTACTTACGATAAGTGCCGTGCTGTTCGTGTTGTTTGGCCGCTACCATTATGAGTCAACCCTGAATAAGTACAAAGATAAGCAGCTCCTACAATTGGAGCTGTTTGCCTCTTCTGTCGAATCACTTCTGAAAGGACAAGAATCGTTACTTGAAGTCATTGGTCATCAGTTGGTCGAGAGAAATGACTTTACTCGTACAGCAGCAGTTCAAACTCGCCCGATGCTGGACAAACTACTCAGTATCCATCCGGCGATTATTGGGTTCGGCCTAACTAACCCCGATGGAGACTACATCGCCGTAAGCTCCAATTTGATCTTGGCAAAGCTGCATAATCTAAAACAAGATCCATTGACTCGTGATACCTTTTTGGCAGCGCTCAACTCCGACCGAATGATTATAGGTCGAACGTATTTTATGCCAGCTCAAGATTCACTTGTGATTCCGATCCGAAAAGCAATTCCAAATAAAGATGGTGTTGTACAAGCAGTGATGACAGCTGGCTTTAATATGAATTCATCTTCGGTTTTTCGTAACGACATCCATGCTAATGAACACAATCGGGTCACATTGATCCGCAGTGATGGCTACCTTACTTTTAGCTCGTCAGAAGATACAACCCTAGAAGATTACCTAAAACCTGCCAATGATTTAGATATAAAAGCCGTTATGGCTCAAATAACAAAAGATTCAGGCTGGGATATGGCGCAACTAAAAGAGCTCACACGAGCGCTAAATATTGTTGTCGACAATTCTCGCCTGAGTGAGTTAATCACATTGAGATACCTTCCTGATTATCATCTTTGGGCCTCTTCCTCGACAGATTTGAATTTTATTAAGCGCGGATTTTACGAACAGTTTGCACTGTACTCGATTGTTTTTCTTATCGTCCAAGGTGCTTTTTACGCTTTATTCCGCTCCATTGCGAACAATGAACATAAAACAAAACTGCGTTTGCTCTATCAAGCGAACCACGATCATCTCACTGGATTACCAAACCGAGAGTACCTACGCGCAAACATTCGACATTGGCTTTCAGGGAAAGGGAATCCTTTTTCTTTGATGTTTATCGATATTGATAATTTCAAATCAGTCAACGACACACATGGTCATGACTTTGGCGACGAAGTTCTAAAACAAATATCTATCCGCTTAAACACCTTTGTTAACGATGGCCGATTAATCATCCGTGAAGCCAGTGACGAGTTTATTTTTCTAACAAATCGAATTGATGAAGTAAGCGTTAAAAGACTAGCGAGCGACTTAATAAAGGCGCTATCAGAACCCTACGAAGTCAATGACAGTCAGTTCCTGCTCAGTTGCAGTATTGGTATTGCCTGCTATCCACACCATGGTGAAACATTAGATGAACTGCTCCTGTCAGCCGATATTGCGATGTATCAAGCGAAAAAACAACGCAACGTATACAGCCTGTTCAATCAGCAGATGCAAGCTACACACCTGCGTAAAATGAAAATTGAGCAACGCCTGAGGCTCGCGATAGATAAGCAAGCGCTTCATATGGTTTATCAACCTCAGTTAAACCTAGAAGGCGATATTTATGGTGTCGAAGCGCTTATTCGTTGGAGTGATGATGAGCTCGGCTTAGTCCCACCAAGTGAATTTATTCCCGTCGCAGAAAGCACTGGGTTGATGGTTCGTATTGGTGAACAAATCATTGAAAATAGCCTGACAGATATGGCTAAACTGACTGGTAATATTGATACATCTATCCAGATGTCTATTAACATCTCGGTCAAACAGTTTGTTCACGCCAAATTCATTACTAATCTTATGAATGCTATTGAGAAACGCGGCATCGAATGTTCAAAGATTACCCTAGAGATCACCGAAAACCTGTTTATTGAAGATCTTGAAAAGTTCGCACCAATTTGCGAGCGCTTGCATGCTCTTGGCTTTAAAATCTCGCTCGATGATTTCGGGACTGGCTACTCTTCATTAAGCATGTTGCGTACGCTACCTATTGACGAGGTGAAGATTGACAAGAGCTTTGTCGATCACATTGAGCATGACAAAAAAGCGCTGAATATGGTTAAGAATATCATTTCTATCGGCAAAAACTTTGAAATGAAAGTACTGGCTGAAGGAGTAGAAACGCTGCAACAACTGAATGAGTTAAAAGCTTGCGGTTGTGATTTGATTCAGGGCTACTTCTACTCTAAACCTTTATCGCTTGAAGACTTGATCGCTTTTACGAAGCAAAACCAAAGCAAAGAAACCGTAGTTGAATAATTACGATCGCTTTGCTTAGAAGGTTTTATTTATTCATTTCTTGGTACATCACCTCCACCAACTCGCCTTTCGGGTCGCCTGATAATTCCCAGGTAAAAATGCCACCTAAGTTCGCCTGTTTAGCCCAATTTGCTTTGGCTTTGATCGAGCGTTGATCTTCGTAAGAGATAAAGACTTTCTTTACAGGATTCCACAAGTAAGGCGCTTGAGATTGCTCATCATACTTGTACTCGTAGCCCTGCTCCGCTCCATAGTTCTTCACCAAATCCCAAAACATGAAATAGCCGTTCTCACCCGTACCAAACTGCGCTCCTTGCTCGGATACAAGATCTTGCGTTGGTAAGCCACCCGAGAAGTCTTTGGTGCCTTGCCAGCCACGTCCGTAAAACGCAGCGCCAATCACCAGTTTCTCACTTGGAATACCGAGCTCGATCATCTGGTTGATGAACACGTCTGCGCCCATGCCCCACCAGCTTCGCTCAGTCGCATGCAAGTTGGTAGTATGCCCGGTTTGCTGCCCCCAACCACCAAGGAAGTCATACGTCATCGCAAACATGTTAGTTAGGTACGGCTCCGCGGCTTTCCAATCGATACCTGCTGCTTTTGGACCAACGCCTACAGCAGTAGAGAGCTCGTATTCACGTTTGGTTTGATTTGTGAGTTCATCTAACTCTGCACGCATGGTTTTTACCAAATAGGTAAAGGCCTCACGCTCAGATGCTTTTTGTTCATCAGAAAGCTTGGTGTCAGGGTTCCAAGGCGACGTTGTTAAACCGCCACCACCTGGGTATTCCCAATCCAGATCAATACCATCAAAGAAATCATATTGAGCAATCAACTTAACGGCAGTTTTTGAGAATTGATCCATCGCTTGTTTGCTTTTCGCCATAGCATGAAACGGTTCGGACATTGTCCAACCACCAAAAGACGGGAGAATTTTGACATCAGGATGTTGTTTCTTCATTTCAGCAAGTTGAGCGAAGTGGCCTTTGTATGGCACGTTAACGGAGACATCACCAAAGTCCTTTTCTAATGCTGCTTCGGTATCGACAATGATCGCCGTATACGGATCTTTTCCTTCACATTGTTCGGCAACCAGTTTTTGTACCGTTTCAGAAGCACCAGCATGAGGACCACACATACTAAGAAACGCGTAAATCACATGCGTCAGCTTATCTGCGGGAATATCGTTCACCGTGTATGGGTTTTCTGCGTTAGAGTACTGCCAATCCGCAAAGTAACCCGCTACGACTTTTTGCTCGGCGTGCGCCGCACCAGTCAGTCCCATAATCAGTGCAGCAAGAAGTGTCTTTTTCATTGTGTTCTCCAGAGTAGATGTACAAATTTAAAGCTACTCTTAGAGAATATTTTTAACTTGAAAACGAAATCAGGCTGCGAGTCATTTATAACTCCTCGCAGCCTGATTACATAAATTGCATATTATTTGTGCTAATTCTCAGATGCCGCGTTGCCGTGCATTTGCTCATCTAAGTTGAGCACCGTTAATGCGTTGCTGACACTCGTGGCGATCACGTCTATCGCTCCGGTTCTTAATGCTCCAAGTAACGCGAGCGGCTTGCTGTTCTCCGCTGCAATCGCGATGACTTCCGATATTGGGCGAAACTCTTCTATTCCAAGGCCAATCACTCGGTCACTCATTACGGTGTTGGCAACATTACCGTGAATATCAAAGAAATCATAACCTGCAAAGTCCCCGACCACGCCTTGTTGAAGTCTCGACTGAACCACTTCATCAGGCGTAAACCAACCTAAGTCCACCATGTAGCTGTTTTCGCTCATGTCACCAATACCGACCAAAGCGACATCAGCTTTACGTGCTAGGTCGAGCGTTTGTTTCACGGTTGCATTTTGCATGAAAGCTAACTTCTGTTCTCTGTTCTCTGCGTAAGCCGGCGCATAGAGAGTTTCCGAGGTCCCCCCATACTTCTTTGCTAACTGACGGCAAATGTGGTCGGCGTTATACATACCACCACGTGGGTGAATACCGCCGATACCACACACAAATTTACAGTCGCGCGGGGTGATCACCCCAATGTGATGAGCAACAGAAGATACGTTACGCCCTTGTCCAACGGTCACCACCATGCCGTTTTTAAGCGTGCTGGTGAGATAATTGGACACCAATCCCGACACCTGTAGTCTCTGTGCCTCTTCATTTGGCTGATCAAGAGCGACAAGCGCACGCTTAACGCCGAATCGCTCGATCAAACGTTGCTCAATCTTGGCGCTAAACACCGGGTGGTATTTAACGGTGATTTCAACGATGCCTTCATCACGCGCCTGCTTGAGCATTCGCCCGACCTTTGCGCGTGATATGGCAAATTTTCTCGATATCTCTTCCTGAGTCGCACCGTCTTGATAATACGCGACGGAAATCTCTGTCAACAAATCCGTGTTTTCAATGGAAATATCTTGATTAGAACTGCTCATGGTTTCTCTCGCCCTTTAAGAGGATCGATATTGTATGCAATAAGTGAGCATATGCTCATTGACTTAGCATATGTTCTTTATCAATTTAAACGCTACATTTGCTCATCGCAATAACATTTTCTCACTACAATTTTTTACCCTCACGTACAACGCTCAACCTTTGAACAATAAGGGCAAACGTTTATTTGGGTTAACCACTAAACACACAGTAAAAAAACGTTGATGAAGTTCACTATAAGTCGATTTCAGCGATTGACTTTCAGCATAGATAGGATAAATATGGACACATCATTTACTCAGCTATCGATCAAATGTTCATAGCATTTGTTCGGTAACGAAATTTTCCGTAGTTGGCTGAGCAGATGTCTCATTAAATACGATGAGACGATTAGCTAACTCGCTTGCAAATGCACAAGCTGTGGCAACAAAAACCACGCTTAAGCCCATTTAAATAGGATGATCGATTATGAGCAACAAGTTAGAGCAACTTCGTAAACTAACGACTGTAGTAGCAGACACTGGCGAAATTGATGCAATCAAAAAGTATCAACCAGAAGACGCAACAACTAACCCTTCTCTTATCCTGAAAGCCGCTCAAATCGCAGAGTACGCACCTCTAATCGATGCTTCAATCGAATATGCTAAAGCACAGAGCAACGACAAAGCTCAACAAGTTCAAGACACTTGTGACATGCTTGCAGTAAACATCGGTAAAGAAATCCTAAAAACTATTCCAGGTCGTATCTCTACAGAAGTTGACGCGCGCTTATCTTACGATATGGAAGGCAGCGTAGCGAAAGCACGTCAACTAGTAAAAATGTACAACGATGCTGGCATCACTAACGACCGAATCCTTATCAAACTAGCGTCTACTTGGGAAGGTATCCGCGCAGCAGAAATCCTAGAGAAAGAAGGCATCAACTGTAACCTAACGCTTCTATTCTCATTCGCTCAAGCGCGTGCTTGTGCAGAAGCTGGCGTATTCCTAATCTCTCCATTCGTTGGCCGTATTATGGACTGGTACAAAGCGAAAGAAGGCCGTGACTTCGAAGCTTCAGAAGATCCAGGCGTACTGTCTGTAACTAAGATCTACAACTACTACAAAGAGTACGGCTACAAAACTGTCGTAATGGGCGCAAGCTTCCGTAACATCGGTGAGATCCTAGAACTGGCTGGCTGTGACCGTCTAACTATCGCGCCTGCTCTACTTGCTGAGCTAGAAGCGGCAGAAGGCGAAGTGGTTGAGAAGTTGGTTGATTCTAAAGGCGCAGCTGAGCGTCCTGCACCAATGACTCACTCTGAGTTCCTATGGGAACACAATCAAGACCCAATGGCGGTTGAGAAACTGGCTGAAGGCATCCGCAACTTCGCCGTTGACCAAGGTAAACTAGAAGCGATGATCGAAGCTAAGCTTTAATTGCTTACCAAAAGCGAGTAGCCCGTCTACTCGCTTTTACCATCAGCGCTTATTCAAGATTTTCTATTTGAACTTGTTTCGACGAGTTCCCTCTATTTAAACCCTTATCGAGAAGTAATCACTATGGATCGTAAATATCTAGCAAATGCAATTCGTGCGCTAAGCATGGATGGTGTTCAACAAGCTAACTCTGGTCACCCAGGTGCACCTATGGGCATGGCTGATATCGCTGAAGTTCTTTGGCGCTCTCACCTAAACCACAACCCATCAAACCCAGAGTGGGCCGACCGCGACCGCTTCGTACTGTCTAACGGCCACGGCTCAATGCTAATTTACTCTCTACTGCACTTGAGCGGTTACGAGCTATCTATCGATGATCTGAAAAACTTCCGTCAGCTTCACTCTAAGACTCCAGGTCACCCAGAGTACGGCTACGCGCCTGGTATCGAGACCACAACGGGTCCTCTAGGTCAAGGCATCACTAATGCGGTTGGTATGGCTCTAGCTGAGAAAGCGCTAGCAGCACAGTTCAACAAAGAAGGCCACGACATCGTTGACCACTTCACTTACGTGTTCATGGGCGACGGCTGTCTGATGGAAGGTATCTCGCACGAGGCATGCTCTCTAGCTGGTACACTAGGTCTAGGCAAACTGATCGCATTCTGGGATGACAACGGCATTTCTATCGACGGTCACGTTGAAGGTTGGTTCTCTGACGACACGCCTAAGCGTTTTGAAGCGTACGGCTGGCACGTAATCCCGGCAGTAGACGGTCACGATTCTGAAGCGATCAACGCTGCAATCGAAGCGGCGAAAGCGGATCCACGTCCTACACTTATCTGTACTAAGACAATCATCGGTTTTGGTTCACCAAACAAATCTGGTTCACACGATTGTCACGGTGCGCCACTAGGTGCAGAAGAAATCGCAGCAACACGCAAAGAACTAGGTTGGGAGCACGGTCCTTTTGAAATTCCGCAAGAAGTCTACGCAGAATGGTCAGCGAAAGAAACAGGCGCAGCTAAGGAAGCAGCGTGGAACGAGAAATTTGCAGCTTATGAAGCAGCGTACCCTGAGCTGGCAGCTGAATTTAAACGCCGCGTAAACGGTGAGCTTCCTGCACAGTGGGAAGAGAAAGCAAGCCAAATCATTGCTGATCTTCAAGCAAACCCAGCAAACATTGCATCACGTAAAGCATCTCAAAACGCTCTAGAGGCATTTGGTGCTCTACTACCTGAGTTCATGGGCGGTTCTGCTGATCTAGCGCCTTCTAACCTAACCATGTGGTCTGGTTCTAAGTCTCTAGAAGCAAGTGACTTCTCTGGTAACTACATCCACTACGGTGTACGTGAATTCGGTATGACGGCGATCATGAACGGTATTGCGCTACACGGTGGTTTCGTTCCTTACGGCGCGACATTCCTAATGTTCATGGAGTACGCTCGTAACGCTATGCGTATGGCGGCTCTGATGAAGATTCAGAACATCCAAGTATACACGCACGATTCTATCGGTCTTGGCGAAGATGGCCCAACTCACCAACCGGTTGAGCAAATGGCATCGCTACGTCTAACGCCAAACATGAGCACATGGCGTCCATGTGACCAAGTTGAATCAGCAGTGGCTTGGAAACTAGCGATTGAACGTAAAGATGCACCAACTGCGCTTATCTTCTCTCGTCAAAACCTAGCGCAACAAGAGCGTGATGCTGAGCAAGTTGCGGACATCGCGAAAGGTGGTTACATCCTGAAAGATTGCGAAGGCAAGCCAGAGCTAATCCTTATCGCAACAGGTTCAGAAGTTGAGCTAGCAGTAGAAGCAGCAGCACAGCTAACTGCTGAAGGTAAGAAAGTACGCGTTGTTTCAATGCCATCAACAGATGCATTCGACAAACAAGACGCCGCTTACCGTGAAGCCGTTCTTCCATCAGACGTAACAGCTCGTATCGCTATCGAAGCAGGTATTGCTGACTTCTGGTACAAGTACGTAGGCTTCGACGGTCGCATCATCGGTATGACTTCATTCGGTGAATCTGCACCTGCTGGTGAACTGTTCAAAATGTTCGGTTTCACTACTGAAAACGTAGTAAATACAGCAAAAGAACTACTAGCGTAATTGCAGTAAAAAGATAATCAGTTTTCTCTATTGCGAATGTGAAAACTGAAAAGCCCCGCCAGCAATGGCGGGGCTTTCTTTTATCTGGCCCCTATTTGTGTAAACACAGCCAGAAAGTGAACACAACGACTTTCGTTACGGCTATTTGTCTTCAAATCGAAGCGCGAGCTGATAGAAATCTTGTACTTGCTCTTTCAACTGACGGCTGTTTTGCTCTACGGAGTGCGTTGCTGCCAAGTTTTGCTCTGCCGTAGAAGCAATAGAGTGAATATGCTGATTTACATCGCTGGATAGCTTCAGCTGGTTATTCGCCGCTTCCGCCACATCGACCATCAACCCACTCATGCTTTGCATCATCTGTTCAACCTCAGATAAGCGAAGCGCGCTTTGCTCTGCAACCTGAGAACATGTATCCGTTTGCTCTTTGTTTGCCAGAATGTCTTTTTGCCAACTTTGTATCGTCGCCAACATAGCAGAGATAGACGCTTGGATTTGTTCAGTTGCATTGGATGTGCGACCAGAGAGCGCGCGCACCTCATCGGCAACAACAGCAAAACCACGACCTTGCTCACCCGCCCTCGCCGCTTCAATTGCCGCGTTAAGTGCCAGTAAATTGGTTTGTTCTGCGATCCCACCAATCTCTTCCATCAAATGATTCACTTTCTGCGCCTGATCACTCAGTTGATACGTCGTTTCCGTCGCTTTTTCAGCTTGAAGGCTCAACTGCGTTAGATTGGTGTGCGTTTGATCGATGGTTTCCTTCGCCATCAAGCATGACTTCAATGTGTCATCAATTAGCATATGGGCATCATTGGTGCTAGAAGAGACTGAATTCGCCGAAGACTCCACCTCTTGAGTCGCATCACGTACGCGATGAATATCGGTGTTTTGCTGATTTAATGCAGCCGAAACTTCTGCTGTGGTTTGACTGAGTTCTTCGGCGCAATGCTGCAACGGCAGTGCGGAGTCTGTCATTCTTCCCAACACGGTTCGAATTCTTGCGGACAGCATTTTGATATGGAAATCGGCAATCGAAAATGCCGTATTACCGGAATAGATTAAGCGACTTACGCTGTCGTATTGCTTTTGTAACTTTTTCAGTTGTTGAGGCGTATCAATTAATTCTTGGCGGAATAACAACGCTAGAACACTCGCAGGTAGTGCACTTGCAAGCCAAGCCAATGGACCTTCAATAGACAATGCATATGCGGCTGCAGGTGCGGTCAATGCGCCAAGTAGAATCGCATAGCGAATGGTTTCATTGAGTTTCAACGACCAAGTACGACCTGACTTCTCGGCGGCGCGCATACTCTTGTAGGCTTTCGTGGCTATATCAACCCACTCTCGCTTTGGCTTCACGCGCACAGATTGATAACCAACAACGTGGTTATTTTCATAAATAGGGGTGACATAGGCATCAACCCAATAGTAACCACCCGACTTAGTGGCATTCTTAACCATGCCGCGCCAGGCTTTGCCTTGCTTAAGACGTGCCCACATATCGCCGAAAGCGGCTTTAGGCATGTCATTGTGGCGAACGATATTGTGGTTCTGACCGACGAGTTCTTCGTGAGTGTACTCAGCAACACGGCAAAAGGCTTCGTTACAATACGTAATAACACCTTGTAGGTTCGTTGTTGAGACGAGTTCCTCAGACTCCCTCACGAGAGTTTCTTGAGCTTTATGAGAAATATTGGCTGACATAGACGAAACTTCTGTAGTTTTTATTGATTTTCGGCAAGATATATACAGGATTTTTATTTTTATTACAAAAAGTTAGATAAAAAGCCTTATCAAATCGACATTTTTAGTGTGGGAATTCACATTATCAATAAAAATATAAAGAAGAAGTTGTGGAGTTGAGCTAATAAACAAAACCCGACACGTTATGCCGGGCTATGTATAGAAGATCTAATCAAGCAGTTTGGGATTCCGTTTCTTTGTTCGTTTTCAAAGCAAACATCACGATGACGAGTAACACAAAAGGAAGAACGTACAAATTAAGGTTTTGCCAACCTACGGTGGATTCAAGCCAGCCAGATAGTAATGCAGTGATAGTGACACAACTGAACACGAAGAATTCATTAAACGCTTGAGCCTTGCTCCTGTTTTTCGCTTCATAGCTTTGACTAAATAACCCAGTTGCCGCGATAAACATAAAGTTCCAACCAACGCCTAACAGAACTAAAGCAAGACTAAAGTGCCAAATGGACACTCCGTGTATGTTAATTCCAATACAAGCAACAAATAGCAATCCACCGGCTAAAATCATATTCTTCGCGCCAAACCGCTCTATCAACCGTCCCGTGACAAACGCTGGTGCAAACATGCCCAGCACATGCCATTCGATCACTCCTGCCGCTTTGTCAAAATCAAAGCCACAACCAATCATCGCCAGAGGCGTTGCTGTCATTAAAATGTTCATCACCGCATACGCAACCATTGCGGCGATAACCGCTAGCATGAAATTAGGTCGACGGATAATATGCCCCACTTTATCCGCTTTAGTATGTAGAACTTGCGTGTGTGCTGGTGGAAAACGAATCGTTTGCAGCACGATCAACGCAGTTATAT
>Ga0215265_1083_pt1 | contig 15344 bp, 13 predicted proteins | sample JAMX8_100Endo3_C_FD_182615 | JGI IMG/M metagenome (GOLD analysis project Ga0215265, IMG submission 182615) | Enriched cells of freshwater protists from Biology Centre CAS, Ceske Budejovice, Czech Republic - JAMX8_100Endo3_C3 | ecosystem: Environmental > Aquatic > Freshwater > Unclassified ... | reverse complement strand
CCTCTCGACCAACCAACTTTCGACGTCGGTCCAAAGCTTCAGCGCGTAGAGATTGAAGAAATGCTGCACTTCTGCATCCACAATGGCGCTGAGGATTTGTACCTGCTCGCCGGTGCACCATGGGCAGTCCAGTGGTCGGGATGTGTTCATCTGCTGGGTACTCGGGAACTCTACATTGAGGAGTTACAGGACGTTCTTGCTGAGCTTTCAGGCAACCGCAATGCCGCTCTCCAAATACAACAGGGAGAGGACATGGATTTTAACTTTTCAATTCGCAACCCGGTTAGGTTGCCAGGGCAGCCTGCCGAAGTGCTTCGGTTTCGTGTCAATGCAACTGGTGCTATGGGACCAAATAGTACAAGAGGTATGGAAATCGTTTTCCGGCCAGCGGGTAACAACATTCCAACAATGGATCAGCTGGGCATTCCAAAGGATTTGCAAAAACTGCTTATGCCGAAGACAGGAGTAATCCTTGTCTGCGGTCCCACAGGTTCAGGAAAAACTACTTACATCAATGGGATTCTGAGAGGTCAAGCCACTAGGAAGGACGGGCAACATATCCTGGTTTTTGGCGCGCCTCTTGAACAAGACTTGAACATCATTCCTGACCGTACAGGCCTTATAGCACAGTCGGAAATTGGACCCGGGACCTATGGTGGAAATTTGGCAGACTGGATGAGAGCGGTTAGGAACGCACTCAGACGTCATCCAACAGTAGTCTATTTTACCGAAGCACGTGATGCGCTATCGATTGAAGGTGTTCTATTAATTGCTCAATCAGGACACGCCACCTATACAACTACGCACACAGCAAGCACACATATGGCGATTAATCGGCTTGGCGACAACTTCCAAGGGGCCGATCGTGTGAGGGTAATGAAAGGGTACTTAGAAAATACGAGAGGCATTGTTCACCAACGGTTGCTCAAAACACCTTCTGGCATCGGGCGATCTCCTGTTCGTGCTTGGGTAACTTTAACTCAAGATATGCGCACAAAGCTGATCCGTGAGAGCAACCTGGATGCACTACCTTCCATGATCAAGCAGTTCACCGAGCAGGAAGGACGAGGTTTATGGGATGACGCCCAGGAGCAGTACAAAGCGGGGAAAATCAGTGATGACGAAATGGACTCGCTACGTGATGAATTAGCCACTGAGGAGTTTTGATAATGCCTTTAGTCGATCGTGAAGGGGGCATCATCCATACCTCGCACGCTAGTAAGCAATCGAAAATCAGTTTGAAAATTATTCAAGCTCACACATCCGTGATGTTACCGCTGATGGCTATCCCAGTGTTTCCTTTCCCGATCACTTTCAAATTGGCGTTCGTATGCGTTGTGATTCTGATGCTTCTTGAGAGGCGTGGTTGGACACTGATTTTAGCCCTAAAAAAAATCAGATCCCGTCTGGCTGGTCGGATTAGACAGAAGAACACCAGGCGCACGATTGAACGTCGAATACGCCTAAATTAATAGTAAAAACTTTATTGAATTTGCCCGGGAACGGGACCCATAACTGGAGATGAGAATGACCACCCCTGCCAAAACACTGCGAAAAGCGACCACTCAAGAAACGCAATTGGTCGTCGATGATAATGGGTTTGCATATCATAAGCTTGCTTGGTTTGGTGAAAAAAACCAGATCATGACTACAAAATATACCTCTGTGATTGAGAAAACGGATTCTGGTTATAGCGATGCTTCAGGTAACCCGGTCAATCGGTATGAGACTCTCGAGGGGGTCTATTACGTACCGTTGAATGCGTCAAACCCTCTTGATCTTCGCACGGGTGACTACTCTTGTTCTGCCGCAAACCGCGTTTTGGTCAACCATGGTCTTGTTAAGATCGAGGCGGCTGGCCGGCCTGTGCACCTTGCTGTGACACTTCCATTTCGAGAGTACTACCTACCCGACGGTAAGGTGAACGAAGAACGCCGTGCGCAAGTGTCAAACAATTTCCTACAATTGGTTGGATCCTCACCTTCTGACGCTCCTCAGCCTCAGGTTAAAGGCGTGAGCGTATATGCTGAATGTCTGTCGGCCTGGTATGACTGGGCTCTGGACCAGAATGGTAATGTGAATGCCAAGCTACGCGACCAATGTGAGATCGCGATCGTAGATGTGGGGGGTGAAACCACAGATATCTGTGCCGTTGCCTACGATGGAAAGTTGATCATCGACAACTCTGCATCAAACACCAAAAAGATTGGCGTTTTAGACGCAATCAAGGTGATTAACGAAAAGGTCGGCGCAAACCTAAAATCGGCTGGAGTGGATATTTCCTCCTACGGCAATACCTTGCCACGAAAATTCATTGAGCAAATTGTTCAGACGGGCAAGGGGGTTTTTAACAGGCAGGAATGGGATTTTACGGAAATCCGTAACGACGTCCTTAAAAACCAAGCCGAAATAATCGTAAGCTTCATCGCAGCTACTCTTCGCAACTTAGGGCGCTTTGACCATATTTTGGTAATCGGCGGGGGAGCGATTGTCTATCAAGAATTTCTAGCCGAACGGCTACCCGGGGCTGAGTTCAGCGATGAGTTTGCGAACGCGCGAGGAGCTTTGAAGTACCTGAAATACATCGACACTCCGAAGGATTAACAATGGCCCGCAGACAACAGCACTCAAAGTTTTCGGAGCGGCTATTGCTCAGCGTCACATCCTATCAAGGGGAAAGCAGTGAAGAAGCTCGCATGCGTGCTTTCGTTGAGCACCTTCAACTGAAGCAAAGCCTGGGTATTTGTCGAGAGTGGATAATGGGCGCGTTATATAAGCAGTTTTGCCAAGAGCAGGGCGCCCCGGCAAATCAAATGACTGCTTCGGTTACTCATTTTGTGCCAGCGGAAGCGCCGGTACCATCAGGTAATACACAGGACAGTGTCCCTGTTGGTGTAGAGCAGGTTGAGAATAGCTCTTCAAACATCGAGCGCCCCCCAGATGAACCAATGCCTGCCTCGAACTCCCTATTGAAGGGAATGAAGGTAATGTAAGAAGAATAGGCCCCGCAATCGCGGGGCCTTTTCTTGGAGGGTAGAACGCAGGAGCTGGTTTGCAATTTCGACGGGTAAGACAATTTGCTACCACAGATGTGGTCGACCTCAGGCCCTATCGCCGGTAGATGTCGTGGACGCTCTGTCCTTGAGTACGCGGTTGTAACTCTCCCCAAACGCTTCAATAAGGACGAGTATTGATTCATGTCGGAATATTTTTCGGGTCCAATTTAGAGATTGAAGATAGCATTCCCATTGACGTAGAAGGATACGGTGATGCTCTTCAATTCTTACTGTAATTTTGTGGTCGGGTAGTTTCGCTACCTCGGTGAACCAGTCATCACCCCATTGATTAGCAAATTCTTCAGAGGTCATTAAGCATGAGGGTGGGGATTGGGCGAACGTAAACTCGATTAGGCCTCTAAACCATGCGGCCTTGCTTGGACTGCGCTCGCTAATTTCGCCAAAGAGCACCGCACCCTTAGTCATGTGTGTGAACTGTATATCTGGCAGTTTCAGAGCAATATCATCTCCAGGAATTTTAGGTCGGCCGGCGGTGCTAGTCATAGTTTGCTTATCCCAGGAGAGGAGTGATTATTTGTCAATCATGATTGATATATGTTGTGTGATTCTATATAATGGAATCAACCAAAGTCAATTGCTGCGGAAGAGAGGGTCGAAATGAGTTTTATGCCTTGTAATGATGTTCTCCAGTCAGTGCTGGATGACTGCATGAATGCTCCGGCAGCACAGGCTGTACGAGTACCTTGGGCTAAAGGTCATGGCCTGAATGGTGATGGACGTCTTCACGCCATTGCGGCAATCACATCTGGTAGCCTGGGTGTAGCGCAGACTGCGAAAGGGAAAATGGCTATCTATTATTCGGCAAAGCTTGCCGGTAAAACCCTCGCCAAAGTCTTGTCGAGCTGGGAGGCAGGTTTTTACGCTGCACTCGTTGCTGTGTTTACGGTCCCTGCCATGCAATCGAGTTCAATTCTAGAGCTTTGGGCAGCATTAATTGTGTCTTTGATCGGCCTGGTGTTTTTCGGACCAAGAGCTCTACTTAGCTGGAATACCCATGCCATGGTATCGGGAGCGAGTGGTCGTAGATTCATGGCTAGCGCATCGGTTATCTATGTGGGTGCTAGCGCTCTCAGTATCGGGACATTGTGGGCTGTATCGGTGAAGTTATTCGGTACTGCACCTATTGAAGGCGTCAGTGGGTACGAATCATTGGTTGCTCACACTTGGGATCGCTGGTCGTTCCTAGCACCGATCGTGCTTGCCATCACGGCCCTGGTGCTGAGTGGTGTGATTTTCTTGCCGATCGCAGCGTTTTTCTGGCACTGCGGATTAAACCGGTATGGGATGGAGGGGACAATCAATACGATTAACCAATTGTCTAACCATACGCCGCAGATGCAGCTTATGTACCAGAGAGGGACAATTGGTGCCGTTGAATCGAAGCGTGGTGGCGGATTGGTTGCAGTGGTTTACCTGGCGTTTCTTGCAGGTCTAGTATGCATCCAGTTTCTGATGAAGTAACTTTAGTTTTTATCAAAGCCCGAGCGATCGGGCTTTTTTTTGAATTGAAATTAGTCCAAAACCCTGGGCGGTTCACTGATCTTGTCCTAGTCAGCTAACGGATAGTAATGGTCTGAGGGTCGTATGGGTCGGTGAAGGCGAAAGCCAAGCACCGCATATTTCGCCTAAACGATTTGGTACTTTAAGAGGGGAGGGGTAATACGAATTTAGGTTTGATAATGGAAACGGGACCCAGAAGGATATAAACGAGTTTTGACGAAGGAGGGAGGGTTAGGAGGGCGTATAAATACACACCCTCCATAATTTCACTGGTTTTTCGGAAGGCTTGATCCAGCGAATTTTGGCCCCATACTCTTTTGCCCTGCCTGCATAGCAGCGTGCTCACCCTTGGAAATAACAGCGGTGATATTACCGCGAGTTGAATGTTCGGCCTGGCTATCACCAGTGACCTCTTGGCCACCATTGATCCATCTCAAACCGCGCTCGTGCACTTCTGAGGGGAGTGAGAAGATTCTGGTGAGACAGTTGTATGCAAAGACGGAAATAATGGCCATTGCACCGAAATAAAAGAATAGGAATGTGAAACCGCTAACAATCACACCGTTTATGTACTCGATCAGCCATGCAACCATTACTGCGACCGGCTTGAGCACAAGAAGAATTGCAAAGAAACCACCTACCCTAAAAATCGGGTTCAAGTATAACCCGATCATCAGCATGTAACCCTGGCGCGTATGTTCAGAGCCCCATCCTTCCTTTTCAGCGGTACCATGCGCAGCGAGCCATAAAGGGCTCACTAGAAGGCATTCAATATAATATAGGAGCCAGGAAATAACGCCCATAAACCACTGAATCAACGGGATTGTAGGAAGTACAATACCCAGTGTAAATCCTACAGCGATCAGGCCAAGTATTAAGTAATTCAGCATGTGAGAAACATCCTCGCTGAATCTCACACCGAAATTCAAGAAGGCGCTGCCTACTTTGGTACCAATTTTGGCAAGCCACCCTACGCCAGGAATAATTGCCACAGCGTTGCCTGCATCGTCTACTGCATCTTTTGCAGACTCCATGGAGGCGATGGCCATGTTCATACCAATGGTCTTCATCCACCATCCGGCTTCAGCCATTGTACCGGCCGCTGAACCAAAATATTGCAGATTGATGATCAGGTCATCAGCACCATTTTTATAGAGCATGTATCTGAGTGGAGTTGCAAAAGCCTCATAAACAGCATTTTTAATCCCATCTGCAAGTCCCTTGCCTTCGCTGCCAGCATCGGCAATAGCTGACATGCTGAAGGTATCTGGGCTCAGAGGGGGGGCAGATTTGGCTGCTTGGGTTCGGAGGGATGCAATTCGGCTAGAGACCTCACCCAGCCGCTTATCTATTAGCCATTCCCCGTCTAGAGCCGGAGGTGAGTACTGCGCGGTTAACGTCGCGGCTAGCTTGTTGATTGCGCTTTGGTTAACGTTCACCTGCCAGAAAATAGTTCCAAGTGCCGGCCATCCAGCTTCAATAGTCTGAGCTTTCCAATCAGCTCCGTTGTTTTTAGTTTGCGCCAGGCTGTTCACCGCACCAGCTACAGTGGAGCGCATACCCGCATTGTATTCATTCACCAAGCTTCGATAATCGGAAACTGCACCAGAAATTTTCCCGCGCACCTCATTAGATGCGCTTTCAAATGTACCTTGACTACTTGCGCCGTTTTTTTGCAGTGAGCGCAAAGCGCTTTCATCAGACAGTAACTGACCCGCGATTTTGGCGACACCAGGTTTGAGCTTTTGGAGAAGGGCGTATTGGGCCGCACTAATTTTGGAAGGCCCGCCAAAAGCGGCACTCGTAACATCCCCCCCATCCGAAATCCCTTTTAGCCCATTTGAAAACAGACCATTAAATTGGATGCTTTCGCGTTCAACCGACATGGAAATATTGCCGCAGTAGTTGTTACGTGGGTCGTTTTTTGTGAACCAAGTGCCAGTCTCGTTATAATTATATGCAAGTTCAACAAGATAACGATTGTTCACCTGCTTTGAGGTAAAAACTGGCTGAATTGTATTTGTATTGGTGTATGAATTTATATATTGAGTACAGAGTTCAGAAGAAATCCAATCTAGAATAAAGGTGGATCCATCTTCAATGGCAGGTTGTCGGTAAATACCTTGGTCATATGTGTAATTTAGCCCCGCCGCTAGGAGCCAATTACCATCTTTATTTCCTTTTTCACCGATGCTGATAACGCCATACTGTAATGTGCTAAAACCACTAGATAGCGGAATCAATAATATAGTAGCAACGGAAATCCGGATTGGCATCCAGAATGAGGAAATCACTTGCCCGCCAGGGGTACCTTTGTTTGCAGTTTGAATAATGAATGTGGATCCACCTATCAAAGCTAAGAACGCCATTACACATAATGAGATGACATTTATAACAGATGAAACCGTGGACATGAGGGATTTTGTCCCCCACTCAGCTGTGGATGAACCATAAGCGATCCAGTTTAAGAACTGCTGGCCTGAGTCTGTCTTTGCGTCAAGAGGGCTTGAGGAACTTGCTAGGGCTAATGGTGTGACAGCCAACAAAATGAAATAGATAAATGGTAAGAGTAACCTTTTCTGATAACTGACTGTTGCACTCATTTTTTAGTTACCCGAGGTGGAACACTTCTACCATTTACTTCATTAAGCTGGGCTTGGCGTGATTTATAACTAACAAAGGCCCTAACCGCAGAGTAAATCAAAAGCGGAGGGCCTAGTGCCATCCAATTTGTGAATATACCGAACCGAAACCATGCAGCTAATCCTCTGATCACACAGAAGAGTGACCAACAAGCTACAGGGGTCATTGAAACGAAAATTATTCCATGCATCACCGCGCTTTTCTGAAGGCTTTCAGTCGCAAATTCGGCCAGCGACGGAGTCTCCGCCATTGCCTTTCTTTCATTTCTGAAAACCTGCCGCAGCAGCGGAAATGACATTCGATGACCAAGATTTTTGCCGCTCCGTTTCCAAGCATCAATAGCAAGCATGAAGCGAATGACTTTTCGGGTACGACGAAGGCGTATTGGCCTTTCAGTACTGGTATGGCTCAGATCCCGCTGGTTGAGCGGGCTAGCCTCAAGAGCGTCATGGCTATGCATATCAGAATTCCAGAAAATGTGTTCTATGGTACAGTTACACAGTATCGTATACCCGATATGACCCAAAAGCCATTTTTCAGTGAGGCGAGCCATGTCCCAAAGCGCTGAGCGCCAGCGGCTAGACAAAGACGAAATCCAGGCTCATTGGGCCGGGGTCAGCGAAGCTCTGGCCCGGCTGTTGAAGCTCATGGACTCAAGAGAGGACTGGGTTGTTGACGAGGACAGTGAATTTCTCGATTTGCTGGTCCAGCTCATTGGCCAGGTTGAGCGAAGTGAATTTGCAGCTTTGATAGAGAAGGGTGAGAACGCAGGTCGGCTCGCTGAGGTATTGGCGATGCTCTGCTCTAGTCGATTTATGCGGGTTATGGAAATGATGGATCGGCATCAGGGAGGGATGGTCTCGCGGATTTCATTAGCTCTGAACCGACTCGGAGGAGATGCAGAAGCCTTCGCCAAGTTGTTCTATGAGCGACTGATAGTCATACATCGACACGAATTGCTCTCCCAAATATTTTCTGTTGTGCGCAGCCAGAGACTGGCTGACGATTTGGAGTTGGTTTATGTCGAGGATTAAAAGTACCAAGTTTTACTTATTAGCTTTTTCCTTGGTCTGTGCTGTGATGTCGAGTCATGCGTTTGCTGCATCTGATGTCGACTGTGACATTGATGACATGATGAAAGATAACCGAATCGCATTAGATAAAATGACAACCGGTATTTATGAGCGAACTATGGGTAAGGCAATTGAAAGCGCGCCCACGGTTAAAGACGCAAGTTGTTTGCCAATTCTCGATACCCTCGATTCTTTGATTAGATTACGCATCCCCTCAATCGGCGGAGCAATGGGCGGGTTATTGGCAAAAATCCGCGACATGGCATGTAAAGCCGCGAATGGGTTCTTGGAGCAATTAGCTTCAAAAGCAACGTACAACATCAGCGATCCACTAGGTGTCGTTTCTGCCGGTGTCGGTCTTGACAATGGCGCAGGTGGTACGCAGATCGAGCAGTATGACATGGGTGAGATCGTTGAAAAGGCCGCTACAGATGCAATAACTGGAGCCGGTAGCGGTAAGGTCCAAGGTAAGGTTAATGAGGTTCTGAACAAAATGCCTTCTGGCCCTGCTGACCGAATCCCTCGCCCCGAAAATACCATCCGCAATGAGATTAATGGTGCCATCAATGGACTATAGAAAACTCCTTGCCGCTGGGCTTTTTCTTTCCTCTGGACAAGCATTTGCAACAGGTATCCCTGTGTATTGCTTCAATTGTCAGGAGGGTTCCAGTAACGCTGCCCACGCAATCCTGGATGGCATCCGATCACAGACTGAGGCATTGCTCAATGGTGCGGATTATGTGATGCGCACCAATGCAACCTTGAACATGATTGGTCTACAGGCAACCCAAAAGATTCAAAACTCAAAAGACTTGGAACCCTCAATGGGGGCGAAACCACGCCCAGCGTGTGGCCAGGCTGCCGCAGCAAGCGTTCGAGGAGCAGTAGCATCAGCCGGTGCTAAAACTCGGGCAAAGCTAGAGGTAGCTGCTGGAAACTACAACATGCAGACGAGAGGCCTTGCGCCTAACGAACCTCGCCGGGATTACTCAATAGGGAAGGTTCTGGATCGAATGGATAAAGACGAATTCCACGCTGCCCAGCTCGTTATGGAAGACGTCCCGCTTGATCCCAACTCCGCCGGATATGCGGACACTTTTAAAGACACCATGATGGTGTTTAACCCCTTTCCAGTAGAAATGCCAAGTGATGCGGATATTGAGCGCATCAAGAAAAATGGCTCACCTGCTGAAAAAGAAAAAATGGCTAACGCGATTGCGCTGGCTAAACGCCAAGAGGTGAGTCAATACCAAGCTGTAAAGAGCTTTGAAGCCAATACACAACGTTTTGACCCGGCAGGATTCCAATACATGCTGGATGATGTTGTTCCATATTTGTCTAGTGAAGATCAAGCAAAACTAAAGGGGAAGATCAGTCCAAACCAACTTGACGAACTGATGGCTACTTACCGTGTGCGGTCATCCAAGTGGGTGAAGTTCGTAAGCTCCACGCCATCACAAGCTGCTGTAGCGAAAGAACAGACTCTTCTCCAGGCAGAAATACTCAATCAGCTTTTTGAACTTAAGCAGGTAAGTAAGGACATGGTTAAGATGCTGAGTTTTAGCGAAAGCCGAAATGCATCTCAGGCTGGCTTACAAAGCCGATAATCGAATTTAGTATTCTAATAAATTGTAGGAGTATTTATGGAAGACAAAATAAACCTGCTTAATGAAGGCTTTGCTCCCGTTGACCAGGGTGAAAAAGAGCTCTTCGTGGTAGACGGGGCAGGAACAGTTGAGGTTACCCAGCACGATTCAGAAGTAGTGGAGATCCTTGACCCGACCGAGTTGTTCTCGAAACAGGCTAATGGCTTAGAGGAATTTGACTCTCATGAGCCTGACCTTGGAGAAGCCCTGCACGAAGATCTAGGTCAGGATCCCCCTTTAAGCTCCGTTGAGGACGAAAATGCTTTCAGTCCTGAAGCGCTTTTTACAGCTGAGGGTGAGAGTTCGACCGATGACTCCCTCATGGACAGTGATGAATTCACCGTTTTGCCTGAAGACGATCTGGGCCCTGATGTGTCGGATGCCTCGCCGGCTCCAGAGGAGGTGGCGTTAGATCTAGGCAGTGGAGCTACCATTGATGAGTCGCAAGCTGAAGGCGAAACGACAGAAGCTTTTTTTGGAGGAGCCACAAGTGCGAGGGAGTACCTTACTCAGGGCGGGTTGATAAGCGACCTCGCTATGCCCCTGACGCTGCAACCTTCTAATCAAGGGCAAAGTTTGAACCAAGGGAGTGAAGCCTCTAATCAGAATCGGCAAAGCTTCAATTCAGCACAGGGCCATCAACAACAAGCCATGAGTGCAGAAAAGGTTACGGTCCCCCTAAGTGCGGCACTAGGAGCTGGGGCAATCAAAGGGTTGGGAGGCCTTGCAAATATTGGCGTGAAAGGTGTAGCTGGCCTTGGACGAATGCTGGGCAATGGAGGGCGTGAGATATCAAATAAGATCGGTGATTATAACATCACCAAACACCAGGCCACATTCAACTCAGCAATGAGTGATGTAGAAAGGCTGACGTTGAAATTCAGCGAACTTGGTTTGTCTGAGGTGCTTGCGCAGGGAGAGCCGGAAGAGCGAACGGCGCTTGCTAACCAATTTTTGATAAGTCCTGAGAACAAGGAGCTGTTCAAAACCTTCCTTGAAGCAACAAACCGTTTGGAGATCAGCTCGAAACGGTTTGCACGGAAAGCGCTCGAAACGAATATGGATGTTGACGAAGTAATGGAAATGTCAGCTTCTAAAATTTCGGAATACACTGAAAAAAATAAGATGCTCTTGGAGTCGCTGGAGCACAATAATAAGTCCTTATTAAATCGATTTGACAAGATAACAAACAGTCTTTTCGAAATAATAAAAGACGCGATGATCCGCTTAGCAAGGTGGGTGCAAGGCAACACAGCCAATGTTGAGCAAGAAACCAGGGCAATGCCTGGTCCACAGCTTGGTTAAGTAAATGCCTTTTTGATCTATATGAGTAATAAAATGGAAACCTTACCTAGTATCTGGGGGAAACACGCATTTGTAATCATTGAGCCGGTGATGGTCCGTGGCCGGATTATAACTGTGATATCAGGTGCCCCAGATGACTGGGTTGAAAAGTTGTTGTTGCTCCGTTTTGAGAGAACACAAAACGGATGGTGCCGGCTAGGAGCCATGAAGCAGGCTGAGTTTGAGGTGCTCTCTGCTGAAATTGACTTGATCGGTATGCGTCCAGATTTAGTGTCAGAAGTGGTTCATCCTTCAAGTGATTTACCACCAATGGAAATGGTAGATGTCTTACTAAGACTCTGGCAACGTCAGCCGGATTCTTGTAAGTACGCCTTACAACTCGAACACCCTTCAGTGTATTCGGCGGCCCAGTGCTGGTCATGCATCGAGGCGGCAATTCTAGGGTATGACACACCTGAGTCCAACACGCTATTTGGTTTAGCTTTAGCTAAGCTTCAGAAAGCCGGGGCTGTTAAACAGAATGTTGAGCAATTCTGTGCACATCGAGGGGTTAGTGATACTTCCCTTGAAACAAAGAATAAGTCCAAACCCCTGACTATAATAATAGAGCGCGGTGCAACGGTTGAATTTATCGGCGAAACTGGGTCAATCGATGTAGGTCGATTGGCGGAACCTTTATACCAAGGGGCTTCGGGCGCCTGGGTGTATGCTAATTCTCCGGCATGGGTGGGTGGGTACCCCTTAGTTTCACCCGTTTGGGCTCAAAACCCGATAAAAGTAGGAGATTCATTATCACAATCTAAAAAGCTTCTTTCACCTCCTGGTATCGAGTTAGAAAGAGATCAAGAGTTTGGAAATGATGAAATAACTGGGTCTATTGAGCACTTCAAGGCACTTGAATTTATAGCGAATGGTTCAACAGGTAATGTACTTTCAAATTGGAGAATAAGACTGAAAGCAGGCCAGTTTCTGCTTGACGAGGTTACGGATAACGCTGGTACAAAAACAAATGATTTAACGTTATGGTTTGAAAACCTAGAAGCTAGCATTAGGCAGATTAGTTACCGGGTTTATGGTGACGAACCCTACGAGTTTGTATTGACGGGCACTCAAGAGAAAACCGTAGAGGGCAGTATCGCAATGCGATATTCTGTAATCTCGACTGTAAAGGAATCTCTATGTGGGGTTTCAGCAAACAAAGATGTAGCGGCTCTATCAATACTGACCGAAGATACAACTGAAAATCCTATGAATCAATATTCTAGGAAATTGAATCTACGACGAGCGTGCGAGCGCGCTGAAGAGTCGAGATCAAATAGAGAGAAAAAAATAAGACGGTCAGCTAGTTCAGTTGGTCTCACTGTAGGTATTGACTCGCCGGTAATAATTTCGCATGAGCTTGGGGGAAGTAGGCCCACTTTTTGGCCCCGATTTGCTGAACAGTATGGTGGGAAGCTCGGCTCAGATAATATTTTCAAAGCATTATCTTTGGTTATGCGCGGAGATTCAGATTTTACTAAAAGACTGTCTCTTAGGGCCGTAGATAATAAGTTTAGAGGGGATTTTTTCACGCCGACAGGTGCACGCTACACTATAAGTTTAAACAGATTTAAAGAAACCATCGTAAGTGCAGCTGCCATTGATGAGTACGCTCAGGGCAACATCGTTAATGAAGTCGACTGGATTGGGCGAATTCAGGGTGAAAAATTTGAAGGGTTTGTAGTCACGGCTGAGTGGTCTTTGGGAATGGCCCCCCTAATTTCAAATGGAGTAAGCACGGTAATCAGAGGTAAGGTCGAGCCATCACTAGACCAACCAAGACTATTGATAAAGAGTTGGGAAGAGGCGATTGATACTTATCAACGGGTCTTGCTCGAAGTGAAAGAGCTTTCACCATCGTCTACTACAACGATTGACTCAATTTTAGGTGTGCTTCCACGGTATGCTATTTTTGAGGAAGCGTTGCATGTTCCTAACATTATTCGCGGGTTATCGGCTGCCGAATTATTTAATCGTATTAATTTGGCTCTCTTGAGTTCTTCTAACGAATTCGTGAATAGACCAGCGGGTGAGCAGGTCAAAATCGTGAATAAGGTAGCTGGTTATCTATCGGTTGATGGTAGCCAGGGCGTTTCAATAGCGTTAAGTCCAACTAAATTTAGAATTGGGCAGATAGCTTCTTCTCCTGATCTGGCCGTGCAGACAAGGGAGAAGGAATTAAATATGCATCTTTCTTTATTTAAGGACGCCTTAAAACTCAACGCTGAATATATATATCTAGACGCAATACAGCTAGCTGATCATGAGTTGGTGAATAGAATAAATCAGTCAAATCAAAAAGCCTTAAAAAGCCCGAACTCACCATTTATCAATTTTTCTAAAGCAAATTCAGGTACGCCTGTCGAGCCTTTGGCTGAGTATTCATTTCGATCTCTGGCAATGCATTCGCTCTTAGAAAGAGCTTCCCTTATGGATGATACTAAGCGAACCTCCATTCTGCGAAAAGAATTGATCTGGCCTAAAAAGTCTTTGTATGAGCTTAAGCAGCATGGATGTGACCTAGGGACAAGTATTGCTGTTGACCTTATATGGAAGTCGCTGCCCGCAAGCCCCAAATCACCGGACTGGAAACATACCCAAGCATTTATTACCTTATTATACAATTTCAAGCTAGGTGTCGAAACTCACCTTCATTTACCATTTCAAGAACCGACTGGTAGGTCTTTTCAGGGCCATCTACGGATGTTAGCTCATGATATATTTAATGATAATCCAATTCTTTCAACCTCCTATTCACGGCGAGAACTGAAAACGCACCATTTTCAAATGAATCTGTTTGATTGTGATTTTAGTGCAGATTTAAAGTTTGAGAAAATGTTGGAGCATGCCTCATGGCGTTCAATTCTCAGTCATATGCATTTTGATCAACCTAGAAAAATAGTAACTTCTGCGGTTAAAAATGATCAAGCTGAAGCGCCAACCCGTCAAGTAAGGAGCTTCTTGTCTGGTCAAGACTTTATTGATACGTTTGGTTTCATAGGTGTTGAATATGGATCCTGGGTGAGTGATGCTGAACGAATTAAACACCTTAGTTTCGCATTTGACTCAATGATAGAGTTTTCGGAAATTGTGGGTTGCGAGCCTTTGGCACTTAGTCTAGGTGGAAGGCTTGGACTTTGTTTCGGATCCCGGGCGCGGGTACCAGAACCTCGCGGGAGCACCCATACAGATTCAATTAGTGTTGCAATGGACTTATTTCCTGGGCGTGCATACGTAAAATTTGCGCATGAATATTTCAAAGCGATTTTTAATCACTATGTTAAAAGCTTTTCTCAAAATGAAGATTCTCTTAATCAAAGCCTTGTTAAGTTAATGCTAGATGTTGAGGCCACCTTTGAACCGACTTATTGTAAAACTGGTAGCGAGAGTGCTCAGGACTTCTATAACCTTATTTTTTCTATTTTTAGAAAGGCACAATGTTCATCGGGAGAATTTACAGCAAACGAGGTAACAGAGCGCAGTGACATTCTAACAAATCACATCAACGACAATCCGCTCAATATCGATAACCATACACAAGCTTCTACTATTTTTTCAAAAGTACTGAGTGAGTGGTTCTCAAATAGGATGGATCCGGCTCAGCGTGATTTAAGTCGCATGGCAAATAATTCTGGTGAAAGCGGTGCACCTGACGAAACTGGAAATGGCAGATCGACTGTTAAGCAGAAAATTGATAGATGGTTAGATTCACTGTGGCTTGAAGTAGGACTGATTGACCATCCATTCCTGGGCAAAAGGTCATTCCCAGTTGTTGATACGCAGTCTAGAATTGCAATGGCTTTGTCGCCGCATGACCTATCAGTCCTAGTTGATTGCGAGTTGAAGCGTATGTTAAAAGACACTGCGCCAAATGTACTGCTTATTGAGGATCCGAGGGCGGTTACAGGAGCTGAGTGCAACACGGTTATTGAATTGAAGCTGGAGCATCATGCCGCATAGCCATAGCTTCCTGCATCACCTCGTCCATAACCTCGATCGGACACTTGAAGTCGAAGCGCTTACGGGGGCGCATGTTCAGTTGCAGTGCGATGGCATCCAGT
>Ga0215265_1082_pt1 | contig 15466 bp, 15 predicted proteins | sample JAMX8_100Endo3_C_FD_182615 | JGI IMG/M metagenome (GOLD analysis project Ga0215265, IMG submission 182615) | Enriched cells of freshwater protists from Biology Centre CAS, Ceske Budejovice, Czech Republic - JAMX8_100Endo3_C3 | ecosystem: Environmental > Aquatic > Freshwater > Unclassified ... | reverse complement strand
ATCGTATTGCCATTCCCTCGCCGCGCCAACAGGGCCGGTTGAAGCATTGCAGACGGAGCGTTTAATGACACACCCTGGCCACAGCGACTCTCTCCCAGGAGCTCGCATTCAGGCGTATTTTGAAAAATCCGGAACGCTGCGCAAATATGAACGTGGCACGGCCATGCTACGTTACGAATCACCCGAGCCGAAAATCTTCCTGCTGCAATCAGGTACCGCTGCACTGCACGTGGCAGATCCAAGTCAGTCAAATGATCTGAACGTCATCCATCTCGTACCAGGTGATGTCTTTGGTACAACCGAATCGGAGGCCAACAATCGCATTCAGATGTACGTGCTAGCAAAGACTGAGTGCGTGGCATACGTCATGACGGCTTCGGAATTTCTAGCTGGGTGTTCATCGGACCCCGCTGGGATGTTCGCCATTTGCAACGAACTGACTCAGACCAGTCTGCGGGCCTTACGGAAGGTCGGCCAATTCGCATTCTTCGACGTTCGAGGAAGAGTTTCGAGCGCGTTGGTAGAGCTCTGCACTCTGCCTGAGGCGAAGTCTCATCCAAAAGGGTTCCTGCTTAACACGACACGTGTCGAAATTGCATCGATGGTTGGTTGCACACGAGAAATGGTCGGGAAGGTACTTCAAAACTTGCAAGATGAGGGTCTCATCAGCCTGAAGGGGCGCCAAACGCTGGTCCATGCCGGCGCATCTCAATAGCATCTGGAATGGTGCGGACAACCAATTTTCTGTTATTCCCTGATCCTCCCCCTTAAGGTGGGAATCAGGGAATTCCCAATCCGGATCACTCGCTTGGGAAGCAGCGTATTAGCTTGACTCGCCCTTCCGGCCCATCTCCTCAAGATGCCGCTTCCGAGTTTCTAAGAGGTCTGCCACCACCTCATCCATCGTCCATTCCTTCTCTATGGATATAAGCTTGAGTTCCTTCCATACCTTGGAAGTGACTCCAATATTCTTCAATCTTTCTTTGCTCATTCGGTACTCCTTCAGCGCCGGTAAATGGATTTCAAGTCGAGGTCACATCAGATCTGTCGAGCACGAGCACGGTTGCTGTGTCGGTCATCACATCGATCACCACCAGTGGTTGCTACCTCACACCATGGTTCAGATACGCTCCCTGTGTCGCTCCATGGCGTGTTTGTGCGTCAAGATCCTTGTCATAGGCCGAGATTCGTTCAATCAGCGTCTGGGTCGCCTGCTCTGCTATCACCCTTGCCCGAGAGCAATTCACATCAGTTCGGGTGCCATTGATCTTCGCGAGTAGCGTCACCGCAGCGCGGTGAGCATTCTGCGCGTGGAGCGCCTCGTGAGCATTGAGGGCATTGAAGAAACGACGCCACTCTCGCTCAACAGCAGCTGAGCGAGGATTCTGTGAGAGCGCCGGCAGGTGAATTCGAAGCTTTAGGTAGACCTCACCGTTGTCCAGCAAACAACCATTCTCGGTTGGGATGAGGTCGTAATTCGCTGTCAGGCTCCACTTCGTCACTCCGGCGTAATAAGCGTCGCCGCTTCGGCTCGGTGCACTCCCCGCTATCGATCGCTGAATGTCAGCGATCGTCTCTCCGAACACGGGGTAGGTCACAATCCTGGAGTCAACGTATGGAGACATTGCCCCACTAGCGGCGCAGGTAGCGAATGCCAGCATGGCTCCAACCGTCAGCCGCGCCAACTCAGTGCGCATTGCTTACCTGGCGTCGATCGAGCTTCTTCTGATAGGTCGAAATTTCCTTCACTTCGCGCTTGATCAAAGAACGTTTACCGATGCCATGGTCAAGCATGTACTGGGCGACCTGCGCAGCTAGCCCGGCCGCTTCGGCGTGGCCATAAGTCCAAGCCTGCCGCAGATAGTTGAGTGCGTTTTGAAGCTCACCTGCTTTTGCAGAAACCTCACCCAACTCATAGTTTGCCTCTGGATCTTTCAGATCCGCCGCTTCGCCCAGGAGCTGAAGCCCCTCACCTTCCCTGTCGGTGCTGCAAAGAAGCTTACCGAGATCAGTCATCGCAACCGGATAACCAAAAGCTGAGGATGCCCGCAGATGGATTTCAGCCGCGGCGTAGTCCTCCTCCTCGAGCGCTTGGTAGGCCAGGCTGTACGCACTCAATGGGTGCCGGTCACCAACCTCACGGTGCCAGTGAACAGCCTTAGCACTGCTGCCATCCGCCTTGGAGCCTTCATAGCAGCGGGCCAGCGCAACACCGGCGTCAAACACGCCCGCCCTGAACCCCTCCTCGAGCGTGGCAACAGCTTCTTTTCGACGCTCGTCCTCTTTCGGTAGCTCGGACAGGAATGCCAGTTTCAGCCTGCAAGCCCAGGGCAATAGATCGCGCTTAGAGATCGGCATCCTCTCCAGCGCGGCTTGCCAGAGATGACCAATGAGGCGTAGCTCCCTTGAATCCTCGTCCTGCTGCAGAATGTGACCGGTCTGAGGGTCAATGGCCATATTCCCCAGCAACCCAACAGGGATGATCCGATTGAAAGCTACGCCATTGATACGCTGGCCAAGGGTCCAAGAGGTGTGAAGCGCACCTTCAGCGCAGACCAATCGCATAGCAGTCCGCACCAGGGAAATCTCTACCTCACTGAGAGTTGGCAGGCTTACTTCCAGCTTGCCCAGGATCGCGCCCCACCCCCCTTCTACCCCTAGGTCAGCAGTGGAGATGCCGAATTTGTTAATCGCCTTGGATCCTCGCTCTATAGCACCACCCAGGGGCACCATCTGCCAAGCCTGTTCATGAATCAGGTAGTTCTGGGCGTGGAGGTCGACCTCATTGAACGATGCTGTATAAACGGGCACTCCTCGCTGGCTCGCCAGGCCAATTGCGGTAGTCGTGTTCTGCTGCTCTCCTGGATCAGAGGACTCGCCCGCGGGATGAACCCAGATAGCCAGGTCCACCTGAGGTCCACTCTCTGAGCTGGCCTCTTCATGGGTGATGACGCCGCAAGGCTCGAGGTCCAATGCGCTGGCCAGCTGAGAGAATTCGGAGGCAGCGTCTTCGTCTACAGTGAGCAGGATATCAATAGCTCCGGGGGAGCCCAGCATTTCGCCGGCCAGGCTTGCCCACTTCGAGTTGTCGAATCTGATCAGAGGGTCTGACCCAATCAGTAGGACACGGATTGGATCGTGGCCAACCGTGAGTCCTGATTGACTAACTACGGTCGCCACAAGGGCAGCAGGGGCTACGATTGAAGCGGCGCTGTCGAGCTGCAGCTTAATGCCGATGTCTGCTGGATTCTCCTTCAGAATCCCTTTGACATGCTTCAGCCAGCCCTCAGTCAAAACACCCAGGTTCTTCGCAGTTTCAAAGGTCTTGGCCAGTGACAAAATTCGGATACCTCATTTTGGTTATGAAGCTGAGTGTACCCGGGCAATAATGTTTGCCAAACCCATAAGGCATTGCCGGAATTCACCCGGCCGTTAAAGTGTTGCATAGGCCCAGAACGCGAAGATCTCATGGAACTCCATCTCAGCCCTACTAGCCAAGCCATAGCTCTAGTCAACCAACTCAAGACTGAGTTGGAAGCTCTCTTTGCCGTGCTCCAGGCCTCTCGGGATCAGGTGGAGGTGCATGCGGTTTATGCCATGGAGTTTCGACATGAAAACGCGGTGAACGCAGCGGACCCTATCGAGGTTCGGCACCTCGAAGGAGATGATGCAGTTCTAGCTGCATTTGAGGCCTTGACCTGCATCACCCTGAAGGAAGGACAGAGCCCGAAAGAGACTCTACGGGTGCCAGGGGCCATCGCGCTGCCAAAGGTCGCAATCGACCAAATTGCTAAGACCAATGCCTTGCGCAGCGAATTGTCCAGGGTGATCAGCACAATCAAAAAGACGAATGATCGCCGGTTGGTGTGGCGGAAATTCCAAGACATTTGCCCCAAACAAGCGATGCGTAGCACGCATGTGCTTAGCGCCCCGCGGAGCATCAACTTTTACTGGGATGACACTGGCTCCTCAGAGACCAGGCATACCGTGTCAGGACTGCTTGAGGAATGGGAGGAACTCCTCAACCAGAACCATGAGAGGCGCCCTACATTCGAAAGCTCACCCCATGGTTCGGTTGAACGAGCGCTTTTAGTCTCGATTGATCTTGTTAATCAAAAGCTCCTCAGCGATGAGGAGGTACTTTTCCGGGATGAGCATGTTGCAATTCGTCGGCCTGTACAGCCCCACATCAGGGCTCGCGTTAGAGACGGAAACTCCAAAATCAAACCGATTATCTGTCCCGTTCCTTTTGTGTATGAGATCGGCTGCCCGCCCCCGAGGATTAAGCCGTTGCCGTCATACGAGCCAAGCGATGCAGGTAAGAAATCTTCAGCTGTAAAACCTGGGCGCGCACTGCTGGAGCCGGAACCGCTAATCGAAAGCATCAATCTCTATCGGTACCACCCGCGCGTTCGCGGGCCTTTGAAGGCGAAAGCAGACTTACCGTCGACGCATGCCGATACCAATGAATAAGGCAATCCCACTATGACCATCCAACAGAACAGCCCTCAGCGCCTGGCGAGCCTCACCCAAGATCTCCTCTCTCTCGACGAGCGGAACCGCGCAAACGCATATCGAGACATGCTCGAGCTTGCCGAGCAGGGCGATGGCAACGCTATGTTCCAAGTGGCCCGCTGCCTTAATCAGGGCATTGGTGTCGAGCCTGACTCTAAACGCGCAGATCACTGGTTGCGCCTGGCCTGCATAGCCAAGCCCGCGTCTAGCGCCGCACTATTTACGTATGGCATGTCGCACGTGCTTGGCCAGCGGGCGGATGCAGATACTGCCAAGGGGGTCAGATACATTGAGAAAGCGGCTTCGGCAGGCTACGTCAAGGCAACGCTCGAGCTGGTGAGGATTGTTGAGCACGGCTTGACCGACATCAAACCAGATCTCCACCGTGCTTACCGGCTGCTGGCCAACTCCCTTACCGAACAGTCCGATCAAGAGCTGTATTCAGCATACGTGGGCTTTGTGGAGCGCCACCACCCGATCACCAACCTTCTGGATTCCTGAGCATGTACAAAGAGCAGTGGGAGCGACTCGTCCAGCAAAAAGCTTTGGCCCTCAGCGAGGCCGACGCGAATGCCATCGTCGCAAGAGCATATGGCCACAAGCGGCTGGACATCGGCACTGATAAGCTGGTCGACCCCATAGACGGCCTCCAAGTCATCAAGTCTCCTGACGAGATAAAGGCCCTCCCCGACCGCACCCATCAGATGATGGAATTCGTTCGGATGGCCACAAACATGGACCCACTCAGAAGCACCCTCGATGACGTACGAAAAGGGCATCCACAGGGCACCCTGATTGCCACAATGTGGGGCTTCTCCAGTTTCGATGCCCTCAAACACTATGCCGCTCAGGACAGAATCGACCCAACCTCCCAAAGCGCGGAGGAGATGGCCAGATTCAAACATCGGATGGGGTTCATGCCCCCATCGCAGTATTTACTCGGCCGGGACTACAGCGGAAACACGCTCGTCATCCATACAGATCCTCCTCTGATCTCTAAGTGGATCGACCAGGTGATTTGCATGAACCGCCTGGACGATCTGCTCGTAGCTGTCGTGCGGGCTACCCCCGACGGGGACAATTACCTCAACCACTACAGCCGGGAACATGACGTCTTCAGAAAGCCTCTTTCTGAAGATCACAGCTCCTTCATCCTGGGGGCAAGACAGAAAAACCCGGGCCATCGCCTGGCTGTGACGATACTTCCTGATCGCACCTATACCCTTGAGCAATTGGTCTCGGCGCATTTCTCCGCCCTGAGTGAAGGCGCCGAGCGGGGGAGTACGTTGATCATTGATCGGCTTACCCTGGCTAGGGATGAGGAATCGATCGATGCGGGCCTGAAGCTCGCGAAGAGCGCCAAGATCAATGTGGTGCTTACCATCACTCATCCGGATCCAGTGCTCTGGAATAAATTCCAGAGCCGCGCGATTTTCGGCTTTGACCGAAACATGCTCGCGACGGGTAACCTGCAGATGGATCAGTCCCTGGCGGCGTCCTCTCCTTTTGTTGGCCCAAGAGGTACGAACCTGCAGCTGGCGTATCACTCTGACGAAACAGGGGTTAAATTCAGCGTTGCCCAGTTGGCACCCGAGACAAAGCCCCAGGGCGCGACGATTTTTAAACGCATTTTTGGCAAGCCGATCGCTGGCTGAGCTTGCGGCTCGATGCTTCAACCCTGAAATGCGGGGATGCTGGCAGCTCCAAATGGAGGGGGAGTTTTGGATGGTGGTAGCCAGAAAAATCTGATCGAGAACGGAACTGACTGACGGTACCGCTGTCAGAAAGGGGTGTGCTAGACGTGCACGAGAGGGTTGGTATCGATTTGCTGCTACCTTCCGTTACGAAAAGGTTGCCCTTTTCAAGCGATTTCGGGGCTGGTCATCTTCACAATTGGACGATGATCGTACAGAATGTGCGCAATGGGGTTCACTCCCCCGCCGTTTTTTCGGCAAGCTTTTGAGGAAAAGCATAGGCTTTAGACCTCCTAACTCCTAAGTCACCCCCTTCTACATCCAAATGCCTATGGGTGCCGCTGCTGTTCCTCGACTTATTCAAGGCCCGTCCATGCAAATGGATGGGCCTTGTCACATCTGATGGGCATCTAGCTCTGTTCAGCGGGCTTCCGGAAAGCTCTCCGCCAGCTTATGCAGGAAGATGTGTTCGTGAGAGCTTGGATCCTGGTCTGAAAGCGATATCCCCAGGGTGTACTTACCGCTTCGATGGTCAGTCCCGCAGTTGACCACCTTGCCCTCGAACTCAAGCTCCTTGCCGTTGTTCTGGGTCAGCTTCATGCAGATGGAGTCGCCGATTCCCTTTTTTTTGTCGGTGAGAATGAGGGCGCCAGCAATAGACAAATCTCTCACCCTGCATTCATCCCACCCCAGAAGCCCCGCAAAGAGACCCTTACCCTTGATCTTCTGCGAGAGCAGGGCTCCCTCTGTGATCACGTACCGCGTGTGCCGCCGGCTGGATGCAGTCATTCAGTATTCCTAGTAGCAGATATGTTCGGACTCGATCTGCGAGTAAGCGTTGCGAAATCCGAAGCCTCGTTTTGGCTGGTATCCAATTCGTAACCGAATACTATCTTCAGTTCCCATCAGCGGCTAACCAAAACCACCCTATGAAATTCCTTGCCCGCATCCCTTCTGCAGCCAAGGGGATGACTGCTCTCGAATCGCGGATACCATGGCAGCTTCAAGTCCCTCTTTTCTTTCTGGTCTACCTGGTCACCTGCGTGACGCTCAGCAACGCCACCCCTGACGGCGAAACGATCACCTTTTTAAAGCTCCTCGAGGACCTCGGGGTGTACGTGCTCTTCCTGGCATTGTGGACTGGTGTCTTTGCACACTTTCGCAGGACGATCAGCCTAGGATGGCTGGTAGCCATAGCAGCCATGTCTCTGGTCCAGGAGGAAGTGAATTATCTGAATATGGGGTACGAGTGGTTCGCCACCCTGGTTGGCCATACAGTCCTCCCGGCCGAGCGCCAGCGAGGTGATGTCTACACCTTGGCGATCGTCTTCACTACGCTTGTGGGGCGATTCGTCTTCCAACGTGGGTTCCGAAGTTTCATGCGGATCCACATCACCTTCTTCCTCGTTGCCTACACCACATTCCTCTGCTGCATCCACTACCTATTCGCCTACTACGTTCAAGGCGAGCTGCTTCAGCAGCGGATGCTCTACCAGGAGGAGTTGACGGCCACTTATCCGGGCCGGTTCAAGTACCAGTGTGAAACGCTACCCATCAAGTGCTTTGAGTGGGTGGGAGATGAAATCCCAACTGAGGTTTTGGCAGCCCCCTCAACTCGGGGTATCCTTGAGTCCATTAAGACTGCGCGAATGAGTGTCACAGGCTGGCTTGATGTATTCCCTCTACCTGACGAAGAAGCCGATTCAGTGTTGAGGGGGGTTGAAGCCAGCCAGAAAGTGATTGTCACGGCTTACAAGAACGAAAACCTCTATCGAGTCGTGTTCGATGAGCTTTACCCAGCTCACTCGCTGAAGGTGGCCAAGGTTGGCGTCCTCTCGTTCTCGACGACGTTCATTGCAGTGTGGTTCTTCGGAGGCATGTACCTTGTGTTTATGCACCAGTCGCGTAGCAGACAACCCAATGCCAGAGGTAAATAGCGATGCTTGGAAATTACAGACTCTGGAAGCAGAACGTCATTACCACTGCAGTGAAAGCGCACCAGGAAACCCTTCCGCGAGTCACTGAGTTGAGTTGTCCTCAGATGCTGAAGCTCTATGACAAGGTCCTTGGGGCTCTCACCGGGCCACATACGATCAGACTGCGTCGTACTCCGCGCCTGATCGATGCACTCCGCCTTCAAAATGCACAGCGCTCATTCGCCCGGGCGCTTCACCATCAAGTGAAATTTGCCCAGCTGAGCAAATAATCTCCCGCAAGATCGCTGAAATGGGGCTGTCTCTTTCCACTATTAGGGGCAAGAGATACCTCAAGGGCCTGCCCAATGTTCAGCGAAGCAAAGTCTGCCCAGGCCTGGGATCTAGCAGATCCCAGAACCATGCGCTCGAATTTTTCCTCCGCCAGCTTCTACATCGTGATCGATGGCCTGGAACACCCTGTTGTCCAGCAAACAGCTAAGTCCATCAAGGCAGCGCTGACGCGCGCCGCTGGCGTAAGAGTACGCGGCCCCCTGGCCTTACCCACGGTGCGTCGCCGTCACATCATCCTCAGAGAAGCACCATCCAAGGGTTCCCGCGGTCTCTACTGCTCGAATGCGAAGCGGATCAGGAACGTGTTGCTGGTGGAATCACCGACCTCTGAATCCATCATGTCGCTTGTAGCGCTGCCACTGCCGGCGACCGTCAACATCAAGATCGAGTCGTATCAGAGCCAATACGACTTGAAGGAAGCTAAATGATGGCCAACAGTCACGCACACGTTATGAAGCAGCCCACCATCACTGTTTTCGATACACCCGAACCCGAGTGGTTTAAAACCAGCCCTCTCAAAAGCTCCTGGGCCAGCTGGCTTATCAATGGCAACCACTACGGGAAGCTGATAGAGGTCCAGCCAAAGACCACGCTTGACACCAACCAGGGCGATTTCTACATCGTGCTCAAAGGTTGCGTTGTGGCGTTCGCACTCTCTCTCGACGGGAAAAGCAAATCGGTTTTCGTCGATGCTCTGCGTCGAGGAGACATGATCTGGCCACTTCAACCCAAGCAAGTCCGATTCGGTTACGAGACTCGCAGCCTGACGTACCTGCTGCAGGTACCACAGGCCAAGTACGATGAGTACATGAAGTCCAACGGCTATAGCGAGACTGTGCTCATGGCTGCTGAGTTGGATTTGGTGAAGAAGCACTCACAATCGGCCCTGTATCTGTTTGCCAAGGACCTGGACCGAATCAAGCGAGTGATCTGCATGCTGGTTGACCACCCTGATGCTCGACCCACTGACCGAGGTATTGAGGTAATGGCCAGCAAGGATGAGATCAGAACCCTTGCGGGGGTAGAGCGCCGGTCTGCAAGTCGGGCATTCAAAGTTTTGGAGGACGAAGGGACCATTAAATTTGACGGCTACAAAACATTCTTCTTTCAACCCCCAATTGAGGAGTTGGCATGAAGCGCAGCTCTAACGTGGCGGTGAGCAAGATTGCTGCCTACGCAGAAGATCCAAAGAAATTCGTGGGATCGGACGGCGGAGCATACAACCCCGAGCTAGCAAGGATGGGCACTGCAGCGCACAGGCGGATAGGTCGGGGACCTAGCAAGGCGGCATTCGTGGTCACCGTCGTGCTGGTTGTGGCCGCCCTCCTCTACTTCGGAATCATCGAGATCTGACATGCTGACGCTCTTGGCGGTCATCGCCGCGATTGTGCTCTTCTATCTGGTGCTCAAAGCCAGAGCCCCCCTCGACATCTACAGACAGTTTTCGCTCCCGGCCAGTCAATGGACCATCCTCGGTACCGACCTTGGAAAGGGCCACCCTCGTAAGCGGCTGAGTGCGCTGGGAGTAGGGGGAGAGCCCGATGCCATATTCAAGGGAAAAAGGACCGGGCAGATCGTGATTGGGGAGTACAAAAACCGCAAGCACAAAGGGTATGTTCGACGCCGAGAGTACTACCAGGTGATTCTCTACATCGGCCTGGCTCGTCAGGTTTTCGGCGAGTCGAATGTGATTGGGCTGTTGAGCTTCAAGGACGAATGCGTGCAGGTCCCATTTGATGAGCAGCTGTTTCGGGCCCTCGTTGAGATCCGTACTGAGGTGCCCATCTCGCTGAAGTACAGGAAGCCCAAAGACGCCAGGCCCCTGCACAAACGAATGTCCATTACCCCGAGGAACCCAAAGATTCGGTTCCCCCGATGACAGTTAGGCGACCTCAGCCAGCCGGTCAAAAGCAGGGAAGTACAGTACCTTCTTGACCGGCAGTGTTACCCCGGCATCACGCACAGCCACCCCGTACTCTTCCATCTTCATTCGATAGCGTTCTACCTCCCGAGCGACAAATGCATCCTCCGACATGCCCTCAGGGCAATCCGGGGTCTTATAGTCGCTGATCCAGTAGACGCCATCCTCCTCGAACGGTCGATCCAAAAAGCGATGTACCCATCGGCCATTCCGATAAGCACTGACCTGGACCTCGTGACCGCTGCCCGGCCGCTTTTTCAGAATCCATTGGCCATGCTTGCTATTCACTGTATTCACCAACAACCGGATGATGCGCGCAACAGCTGAGGGCACTTCTGCGGTTGGATACCCTTCCCGGCGTAGCAGTGAGGCAATGGCCTGGGCTTTGGTACGAACCCGTTCCTCGTTCCACAGATCAACGCCCTGCTTGCCAATCTGCTCTACGAACCAGTGGTAAACAATACCAATGGTTTTAGCACGGTAGTCAGTGCCTTCCTCTTCGCGCAGCTCGTCGTTGAGCTCGTTCTCCGTTGGGATTTGATCATTGCTCGCTGCAGGGATGAAAACCGACTTTGGGAGTTCGACTGTGAAATCAGGTGCCAGTCGGGCTTTAGATGGGACGCCCGAGACCTTATCAGCAACGATTGGGAATGCCGGTTGAACCGCTTTCACTTCGGGGCCGATAGCTGGCCACAAACACTCTGCCAACGACCCGGAAACCGGCTTGATCTCTTTATCCTTCTGCTCCTCACCTTCAGCGGCCGGGAAACGGTCAACGCAGACGAACAGGTGGCAGTTCTCCCGGGCACGAGTGGTCCCTACATAGGCAGCGCGGCACACTTCCGCCGCTACATCCTTGCGCACCATTCCTCCGACAAACTTGAATAGCCGGCTCTCTGGGGTCGTGGGGTCCAGATCACCTAGGTTAGGGACGACTGTGAAGACACCCTCCATCTGTCTGAAGTAGAACAGTGGTTGATCATCTTTAGCCCCGCCTTTGTTGAGTCCTGGAATCAGCACGATATCGAACTCAAGGCCCTTCGAGCCGTGCAAAGTCATCACGGTCACAGCGCCGGCTTTAGGGCTGGCGTATGCCTTGTCAATCGCACGGAAGAATGCCTGAGGATCTACCAGATCACCTGTCTCAGTGTGTGCAGTCAGGAGCTTGAAGATGGTCTCAACGTCGTCCATCTGGCCACGGTCGACAGTAGCCGGGCCACCTAGGGCAATCCAGGCGGATTTGACGGCCCAGGCGAGTTCAGAACCTCGGCTAGAACGCTGTACGCCGTCGAGCACAGCTAGCAGCCGCTGGATGCGAGCCTGGCCCTCGGGCGAGGTTTGGGCCTGGACAGCTTCATCGCGAAGGGCATGTCCAATCACCTTGTGACCTTGAGCGATCTTCAGGCAGTCAGCCCAGCTCAGGCCAACGAAGGAGGCACGCAACAGCGTAACCCAGGCTGAACGGTCAGCAGGGTGCCAGAAGGCCCTGATGAGAGCGATCACCTCAGATACCGGTGCCGCTTCTCCGATAGGATCGATGTCCTTACCGCGGACTTCAATTCCCGCATCTTTGAGCATTGGCAGGATGCGTTTGAGGTGGGACCGGCCGCGAACCAAAATGGCGATCGACTTTGAAGGGTCTTTAGCTAAGGCGTCAGTGATGACTTCAGTGACTGCCGCAGCCTCGCCCAATGCGCCTTCAGCAATTGGATGCACCTCTACGCCACCCTCCCCCTTTCGGAAAGGTACCGAGGGCACGAATTCATATGCCGAGTCCTTGAATACCTGCGCGTAGGTGTCGTTGTTCCAGCTGACCACTCCAGGGAGCGACCTGAAATTGACGGTCAGGCGCAGCACTTCCATTTCTTTGGGACCGAAGGCCTTGGCTGCGACCACCGAGGTAAAGAGATTGAGGTCTGCCCCACGGAAGAGGTAAATGCTCTGGAATCCATCGCCCACGAATGCAATCGAACGATTGTCAGCCATCTCCCAGTTCTCTACGAGAAGCTTCAGTAGATCGTATTGAGCCTGGTTGGTGTCCTGGAACTCATCGACCATGATGTGCAGGATGCGGTCTTCTTCGAGAAGAGCTTCGCTAACTGTCTCCCCTGCGCCGAGCGCTTGGATTGCGCGCTGGGCGATCTCAGGGAAGTCCAGCGAGTTGGTCGCTTCCATGGCCAGGGTGAGGTTCGCCAGCAGGTAACGCAGAATGACGGTGAAGTGCTCCACCATCTTCGCGGCCCGGGCGGGATACTCAAGGTCTGGAAGGCACGACAGGACTCCCAACGCCTGAGCGAATGCACCAGAACTGCCCCCTGCTTTGATGTCGGCAAGAATATCGTTCATTTCCACGGTGCAGGGATGCTTAGCCGGGAAACCGTTGGAGACATTCACTTTGGCGCGAACAGTGCCGGTACCGGTCAGCATGTAGGATGCAAACGCGCCGTAATACGACATGGCGTCAGGGCTGGCGACGAACTGGGGTTTAGTTGCGGCCCAATCGAAGCCTTCGAGCGCCGCAGAAGCCGCCTGCAAGCAGTTCATGGCTCGCTCCAGGTCAGACCCTGGAATCAGCGCTATCGCGCTCTGAGCGGCCTGGAGCACAGCTGAACTAACAGCCTCCTGCATGGCTGCAGGATCGAGAGTCATGATCCGCCCGGCCCACTGATCGCGTTTGGTCAGCAGATCAGCAAACATTGGAGCGAGTGTTTCAAAGCGGTTCTTGGAGAATCTCAGGACCGCCTCAAGGGCCTCAGCCAGAGCCTCAGGAATGTCGTTGTCGTTTACGGACTTCAACGTTTCCATGATCGCCTGATGATAAATCATGGAGGCGTCATCGGTGGTCTTGCCACCACCTAGGCCAGACATGATCGGGGTTTTACTCGCCAGGGAGGCACAGAAGCTGTCGAACGTCATGATACGAAGGCGGCTTGGGTTCAGGAGCAGATTCCACCCCATTTCCTTGTCACGCTCCAGGACCAGACGTGCGAGCCGGTACTGCGGAAGCTCGTGTTCCAAGGTAGGCTCAACACCAGTAGCAGCTTGCTGGAGTGCTCCAAGCACCCGCTCGATGATCTCAGCCGCTGCCAAATTGGTGAAGGTGATTGCCAGTACCTCTTCGGGGCGCTCGACCACAGTCAGGCACGACAGCAGACGCATCTGCAGAGTCGAAGTCTTGCCGGAGCCGGCCGGGGCCAAGAGAAGAAGCGATCGGCGCGGATCAATCGCCAATGCACGAGCTTCAGCGTCAGCAATATCCAGCCCACGAATCCCCGCAAAAATTGGATCGAGGTGAGGTAGAGCAGCGAAGGGTACGTAAGCAGTCATGGATTGAGCTCCTAATCAGTTGCAGTCAGAGTAACGGCTTGCGCGTGTGCCACCAGCGGCCCTCTGAATGAACTTGACGCCTCTGAAAACGGAGGTCGAAACCTCCGTCAGAGGCGGATAAAGTTTTCGCATGCGGAATTTTTTTATGCCTACCGGCCACGGACGCTTATCGAGCCAATGGGGCGATGTACTCATACCCGATTGGGTAAGCCTTCCCGTCCAGGTCCAAGTTCCCGTTCCCTGCTACAAAACCGGCGCTCATCGCATCCAATGAGCGATTCCATGCGTCTTTCTGCTCCTCCCATTTCTCCGAAGTGTCGACATCCTCGGGGCGGGGGCGTTTGCCGGCAACCAGCGAGGCTGAGAAATTCGAGCGCGCGTGGTACCCGAGAGACTTCTGATTCACCTGCGCCAGTACGATGCCGTCGATTGCATTGGCACCCTCAGCTTGATCCAGTTTCGTCGCATAGATTGGGAGTTGAGGCTCGGTAAGACTGGAGGCGTTGAGGCTGTTCATGCGCATTTCCTGGCCAGTCTTGTAATCCTCAACAACAACCCTCGTTTGCGTTTGCTCTTCATCAAGGAAAATCCGCACTCGCCGATCAAGGCTCACGGTCAGGGGGACATCACCGACCAGAATGTCGTGGCGCTCCTCAAAACCAATCACCTCAAACTCATTGGCGCGCTTCTTCTCCAGCTCAAGCCATTCGATGGCCAGATCCACAATGCGGCGCTGCTCCAGCCGGATCAGCTTCATCCCGTAGCGCCAGATCAGCTTGTACAACAACTGTTCAGACGCTTGCTGTGTATAGGTTTCAACGACCGCTTTGAGACCCTCCTCGCTGAATTCCTTGAGCGCCTTGGAGGTACGGGTCGCTTTCCAGAACAGCTCAAGCACCAAGTGCACCATCGTCCCTTGGATGCGGGGATCGAGGCCAATGATGGGCTGCGGGAACATCTCGGCCCGGAGACGATTCCGCACGAACGAGAAGAAAGGGGATTCTGCATAGTCTTTGAAGTCCGCACCCCGCCCTTGAGATCAGTCAGTTCCATCGGCGAGACCGGGGGAATGGTTTCGATGTCAAAGAACGTTCTGTCCAACGTGCCCATCAAGTCGTCTAGAAAGTCCCCTTTCGTTTCAAGTGTGCGTGCCTCTGCTGGCCAAGTGCCGAACAGTTCACTAGCGCCTACCGAAGCGCCTTTCTCGTTATGGCTTGGACAAGAAACGGTGACGTCAGAGCTTGTGCTGAGTAAAGCGCCAGCTACGGACTGAGCATAAGCCAGCATCCCTTCGCACGAAGCTTCAGCGATCCCGGCTTTGACCTGCAAATCGGTTGGAATGAATGGCGAGGGCTCAGCCCGGCCGGGCAGAACGTTGTTAGAAGCGCCGATGACCCAAAGGGCGTCGAAACTCAGTCCGATGGCATCTTCATACCCAAGGATCGAGACTGGCGCGAGGTGACTGATGCGCGGCTGGAACTGTCTCGTGTCCACGATCTCACGCAGCCACATGAACGCGCGCTCGTACTGAACAGTCCCCAGCTGGGCGTCAAGCGTGCGGAAAAGAGTCAGCGCCTCGGCCCAGGCGTTCAGGGTTTGGAAGTTTGCACTGTCCAGCTCGCTCTGGCCTGGCCAGCCGATATCGTTCAAGGCTTCACTGAAATGGTCAGCCCACTCCGATGGGTACCGGGTCTGTTCGCCGCTGATCAGCTTTTCGAGCAGGCCACCGAAGCGTTTGCGGA
>Ga0215265_1079_pt1 | contig 15764 bp, 14 predicted proteins | sample JAMX8_100Endo3_C_FD_182615 | JGI IMG/M metagenome (GOLD analysis project Ga0215265, IMG submission 182615) | Enriched cells of freshwater protists from Biology Centre CAS, Ceske Budejovice, Czech Republic - JAMX8_100Endo3_C3 | ecosystem: Environmental > Aquatic > Freshwater > Unclassified ... | reverse complement strand
TCAAACATCCACCACAACCAATGCTGAAGTCATTCCACCCGAGTATCCAGTGGATTATTTCTTTAAAAACAGCGAAGTTTCTAGCTATCAAATCTCTCCTGCTGGTGACTACATCTCAATGATGAAGCCATGGCAAGACCGTAAGAACGTCTTTGTTTATCCCACAGATAATCCCGATCAGATAAAACGCGTCACATCCGTAACAGGGCGCGACATCGCATACTACTACTGGGTTGGCGAAGACACCGTAATTTACTCTCGTGATACGGGAGGAGATGAAAACTTTTATCTCGTGACGGTTAATGTCAAAACAGGCGAAGAGAAAACCATCACACCGACATCCGGTGTTGTGGCATACGTCATCGACACACTAGACAATCAACCCGATGACATTTTGATTTCGAGTAACGAGCGTAACCCGCAAGTCTTTGATGTCTATCGACATAATCTAAAAACAGGCGAAAATACTCTCGTCGCGCAAAACCCGGGCAATGTGCGCTCATGGGGTACCGATCACGATGGCAACATTCGTGTCATCACCACATCAGATGGTGTTAATACCTCCGTTTTATATCGCGATACGGTTGAAGATGAATTTAAGCCGCTAAAGAATCTCACTTTCAAAGAGAGCTTTAGCCCCATTTCATTCACGCCGGACAACAAAAACTTATATGTGGCATCACGAATTACGCGTGATAAATCAGCCATCGTTGAATACGATGTAAAAGCCAATAAAGAAATACGAGAAATCTTCTCTCACCCGGAAGTTGACGTGAATAGCGCTCATTACTCTGAAGCGCTTAATAAGCTGGTTTCAGTCTCTTACGTGACAGATAAAAACCACTATCACTTCTTAGATGATTCCTACCAACAAACCTTCGAACGCCTCTCAGAGAAACTGCCAAATGTAGAAATTTCTGTAACCAGTGCGACGCGAGATGAAAGTAAAATGATTGTCGTCACCTACAGCGATGTCGATCGACCGAATTACTACTTCTACGATCGTAAAACAGACAAATTGGAGAAATTGGCAGAAAACGCTCCATGGCATAAGCCAGAACATATGTCGAAGATGACGCCTATCCAATACACCGCTCGCGATGGAGAAACCATTCATGGGTACCTAACGCTGCCGAAGGGTCGAGAGGCCAAAGATCTGCCTTTCCTTGTGCTCCCACACGGCGGTCCATGGGCTCGTGATCACTGGGGATTTCAGCCTGAGGTACAATTATTCGCTAACCGCGGTATCGCGGTGCTGCAAATGAACTTCAGGGGCTCAACTGGTTATGGTCGCGAGTTTTGGGAGAAGTCGTTTAAGCAATGGGGACAATCCATGCAGGATGACATTACCGACGGTGTCAAATGGGCTACCGAACAAGGTTACGCACAAGATGGCAACGTATGTATTTATGGTGCCTCTTATGGCGGCTACGCAACTCTGGCGGGGGTGACATTCACTCCTGATTTGTATAAGTGCGGAATCGACTACGTTGGCGTATCTAACTTATTTACCTTTATGGACTCCATTCCACCTTATTGGGCACCATTCCTTGCAATGTTACACGAGCAAGTAGGCAATCCGAATGATCCTGAAGATGCGAAAATGATGAAAGCCTACTCACCAGTGTTCCATGTCGACCAAATTAAGGCACCCTTATTGGTTCTACAGGGAGCACAAGATCCACGCGTGGTGAAGAGCGAGTCAGACCAAATCGTTAATGCACTGCGTGAACGAGGCGTCGAGGTCGAATACATCGTGAAGGAAAATGAGGGGCACGGATTCCGCTCTTTAGAGAACCGTCTTGATGGTTACCAAGCGATGGATAGATTCCTAAAAACACATTTACTTGAGCAGACTCAGTAAGCCTTTACATCGCTAAGTTCGAAAGGGCATGTTGGCGTGCCCTTTCTTATTTTTTCTACGTATTTTGCTCGCCCCAGTCCCCAGTACCACTTCAATACTCCAATAATCCAGCTCAATTCACAGTGTAAATTTATATAAAGACACTACCCTCTTATGAGAGATCTTGATAACCTTAAATGAGAAAGAGAATAATTATCGAGTAGAGTCAAAGATGAAGAAGAAGCCTCAACCTAAAACGATTGTTGTCACAGATACAGAGACAATTACCCCAAATATGCAGCGTATTACTTTGCAAGGTGAAGCGCTAAGCCAGTTTCCACGCGACTGCGAAGGTAGCTACATCAAGCTATTGTTCAATGAGATGGGCGGTACCGATTTGAGTACGCTAAGCGACGATGACCGACCATTAATGCGAACCTATACTATTCGTCGTTTCCATCCGGAAACACACACCATCGAAGTCGATTTTGTCCGCCACACCACACAAGATTTACAGTGTGGCTTTGCCGCGCGTTGGGCGATGGCCGCACAAAAAGGCGATACTATTAATATCGTAGGTCCAGGCAGTATCTCTAATTTGAATACCGAGGCTGACTGGTTCTTTATGGCCGCCGATATGACAGCACTTCCTGCTCTTTCAGCGAAAATTCGTACGCTACCAGAAGAGGCAAAAGGCTACGCCGTGATCAGTGTGATGTCTGCGGCAGACATCCAGCCTCTGCCCGCACCAACTGATATGGAGCTAATTTGGCTTACAGAAGGTCAAACCCTAGCAGAAGCGGTACGCGAACAAAAATGGCTAGATGGGGACGCTTCGATATGGTGTGCCTGTGAGTTCGATTCAATGCGCGCGCTACGCCAATACTTCCGCAACGAGAAAGAAGTTGATCGTGAAAATATCTACATCAGCAGCTATTGGAAGCAAGGCGTGTCGGAAGACGGGCACAAAGTGATTAAACGTGAAGACGCGGAATCCAATCAATAGTAATTCATGTCTGTGTAATTCAGGCTCTCACCCAAATTAATAACGCCCGGCATCACCGGGCGTTTTAGCAACATACCTTGTAATGAGGTACTTTAAACCGCTAATCAACAAGCTCTTGCGCCAAAAAGTCGATCAATAACCGCACTTTTGGCGACAAATTGCGACTTTGCGGATACAGCGCCCAAATGCCTTCGCGATCGTCGCGGTAATCGGTCAGTACTTCGACTAACTCACCACTGTCTAACGCTTCTTGAACGTAGTAATCCGGCAGCTGCACTAAACCAAGATCGCGTTTCGCTGCATCCACCAAAGCAAAACCGCTGTTGCATTTAATCCTTCCCGACACGCGCAAAGACTTATCGCGTTTATTTTCTTTAAAGTGCCAATAGTCGACAGAGCCAACCAAGCACTGATACCGTCCCAATTCCGACAACGTATGTGGCTCACCAAAACGCTCCAAATACATCGGACTGGCACACACGTAGGTTTGACGTGAGGAAAGACGCTTGGCGATCATGCTGGAATCTTGCAAGCGGCCAAGACGAATCGCCACGTCCACACCTTGCTCAATCAAATCCAGCTTTTGGTTGGTCAGCACTAAATCAAGATCCACACGCGGGTACTTTTCCAAAAACTGATGCAAAAGCGGCGCGAGGTTCATTTCCCCATACGTCACAGGAGCCGTCACGCGCAGCAAACCGCGCGGTTCGGTCTGCATTTGCGTTACGGCAAGCTCGGCCAGTTCTAACCCTTCCACCAAATGTTTACACTGCTGGTAATAGAGTTGTCCGGCTTCAGACAGGGAGACTTTCCGCGTCGTACGATGCAGCAATTTCACCGCAAGTCGTTCTTCAAGTGCAGATACCCGACGACTGATTTGTGCCACCGATGTTTTCAGCTTAGCTGCTGCTCCGGTAAAACTGTTGGTTTCCGCCACAGCAACAAATTCGCTGACCCCTTCCCAATTCGCCATGCTGTATTCCTGTCGACCTCTTCTAGACAAATAGTGATGAAAATGTTCTCGTCGCGCTACGCTTTGAAAACGGGAGAGTTTACACCTCAGGCAACGGACGAAGATCGCCGTACTGCGCATCAAGTTCAATGCCGAAGTGTTCTTTCAAGGCATCCAGATAAGCTTGGCCTGGCTCTAACTCCAATTCTGTCTGCTCACCTTGGCTAGTGTATTTGAGTGTGTAGTTAAGCAATGTCACCAACCCACTTTCTGTTGCTTTCGCCGCGACTCTTGCGCTGGTAAAACGCGAGTGAGGAGAAGTGGAAGTAAAAAAGTTGCCACACGCGATATCACCCGCAAACACAAACTCTAAATCGAAGCTATAAAGGTTGTTCCATGTGTCCGTTCCATCCGTTGACAACACTTGAAGGAAGTAACCAAACTGAGCATCTTCGACAAAGCGGAAGGTTTGTAAATCCGTCTGGATCACTTGGTTGAGGATAAACGGCAATGGCGCGCGCGGCGTATTGGAGCCAAAGCCTACATCGACAATCCATGCTTGTTCATCCAGCGTTACCAACGTGATTTGATGACTACGGCCCGTTGGTGTGCCCGACACATGCACACGTCCTAGTAAACTGCGTGCTTCAAATCCGAGAGTATTGAGTACCTCAAGCATTAAGCCATTCAATTCAAAGCAGTAACCACCGCGAGAGTGATACACGGTTTTTTGAATGATGTCTTCAATCTCAACAGAGATGCCGCGCTGCAACGCAATATCAAAGTTCTCAAACGGCAGGCTGCGGTGCTGCGCCACGTGTACTTTATGTAATGTTTCTAAATCGGCAGGTAGCTCTCTTGGCAAACCGAGCTTGGTTAAATAGGCATTCAGATCCGTCTTGTTCATAATCACTCTTACTTCGCTGATGGGTTGATTGCGTTCTACTCTAGCCCCTCTACCTAACTTCAGGTCAACTGCCTTTTCCGCTTTCCCTTCCGCTTTGAGGAGACGTCACACTCTTATAATCTGCTCACCTTACCATTATTACGTATATGTAAAAATCATTTTCAAAATGGACGGATTATCATTTTTATTGAAACACCTAGAATAGATACCAACAAAACGACGCAGCGCAGTAAGCAAACCTTAACTACGCTTATTACGTCACTCCATATACTGAGAATATAAAGGAAAATCCAATGACTGTTGAAATCAAACCTGGTCAAACTCACATCAAATCCAAGGCAATGGTTGCATGGGCCGCTGGCGAACCACTGAAAATGGAAGAAGTGGATGTACAGCTTCCTAAAGCGGGTGAAGTGCTAGTGCGCATCGTCGCAACAGGTGTTTGTCATACTGATGCGTTCACTCTGTCAGGCGACGATCCAGAAGGCATCTTCCCTTCGATTCTTGGTCACGAAGGTGGCGGTATTGTTGAAATGGTTGGCGAAGGCGTTACCAGCGTTGAGGTTGGCGACCACGTGATTCCTCTTTACACCGCAGAATGTGGCGAGTGTAAGTTCTGTAAATCGGGCAAAACCAACCTTTGTCAGGCCGTTCGTGAAACACAAGGTAAAGGTCTGATGCCCGATGGTACAAGCCGTTTTTCTATCAACGGTGAAACCATCTTCCACTACATGGGTTGTTCTACTTTCTCTGAGTACACGGTACTCCCTGAAATCTCGCTAGCGAAAGTAAACAAAGATGCGCCACTTGAAGAAGTGTGTCTGTTAGGTTGTGGCGTAACAACCGGTATGGGCGCAGTTATGAATACGGCAAAAGTTGAAAAAGGCGACACGGTTGCGATCTTTGGTCTGGGCGGCATCGGTCTTTCAGCGATCATCGGTGCGCGCATGGCAGGTGCAAGCCGCATCATCGGTATCGATATCAACGAAAGCAAATTCGATCTTGCAAAACAGCTAGGCGCAACCGATGTGATTAACCCACAGAAATTCGACAAGCCTATCCAAGAAGTGATTGTTGAGATGACTGACGGTGGTGTTGACTACTCATTCGAATGTATCGGTAACGTAAACGTGATGCGTCAAGCACTTGAATGTTGTCACAAAGGTTGGGGGGAATCGGTGATCATCGGTGTTGCGGGTGCAGGTCAAGAGATCTCAACTCGTCCATTCCAGCTAGTAACTGGTCGTGTATGGCGTGGCTCGGCTTTCGGTGGTGTTAAAGGCCGCTCTGAGCTTCCAGAAATCGTAAACCGTTACATGGCTGGTGAGTTTGGCTTGCAAGAGTTCATTACTCATACAATGGGATTGGCTGATGTAAACAAAGCGTTTGATCTGATGCACGAAGGTAAGAGCATCCGTACTGTTATTCATATGGATCAATAATGCTGCCTCAGGCTCTCCTTTTGGGGAGCCTGAATTCATTCTGTTGTTAGAGAGTTTATTCATGACCATTGAAAATGTAAGCCAGGCCAAAGTGTTTGGCGGTTGGCACAAACAGTATACACACGAATCCAAAGCCCTAAACTGCACGATGCGCTTTGCGATTTTCTTACCACCAAATGCCACTAAATCGAACCCCGTACCCGCTTTGTACTGGTTGTCGGGCTTAACCTGCACCGATGAAAACTTTATGCAGAAAGCGGGCGCATTTCGTATGGCGGCCGAGCTTGGCATTGCGATCATTGCACCAGACACGAGTCCAAGAGGCGAAGGTATCGCTGACGATGAAAACTATGACCTGGGTAAAGGAGCTGGCTTTTACCTTAATGCGACTCAAGCACCTTGGTCACTGCATTACTTCATGTACGATTACGTGACTAAAGAGTTACCAGAGATCATTGAAAGCAATTTCCCTGTCTCAGAAGTAAAATCCATTTCTGGGCACAGCATGGGAGGTCACGGAGCATTAACCATTGGTCTGAAAAACGCAGAACAATATCGCTCAATATCGGCGTTTAGCCCTATCTGTAACCCAGTCCAATGCCCTTGGGGACAAAAAGCCTTTACTGCTTACTTAGGCAAAGATATTGAGAGCTGGAAACAATACGATGCAAGTGAGCTTCTCAAGCAAAAACCATCACCACTTCCTATTTTGGTTGATCAAGGTGATGCTGATGGCTTCCTTAACGAACAACTTAGGCCAGAAGCGCTGGTTGCTGCAGCAAAAGTGCATGATTCAAACCTGAACTTAAGAATGCAATCTGGTTATGACCATAGCTATTATTTCATCTCAAGCTTTATTGACGATCATCTCAACTTCCATGCGAAGTATTTGTTTGCCTAATTCATAGAAGTAACTTGATGAATTAAAAAATAAAGTCACCTACCTAGGTGGCTTTATTTTTGGTGCGTATTAACATACCAATCTTAAATAACATTGGAATAAAGATAGAGAACAATGTAAGGATGAAATCGGGTTTGCTTATACCTCAATCATTAACCCTTCTAATTCTCATTCACAATACAATTCATCGGTTGAAAATAGGATTAATTTCCATTAAAAATCTGCGAACTGACACGAATTCGTTATAGAGCGAAATAATAACGCATATTTCTGACCTTTTAATTAAGAAGTCACTTAATAACCTTGACGTACAGTAAACCGACAGTTACTTTTCAAACATAACATATTATAAAATCTCATCCGGTTGGCTCTATTATTACAATTACAAATAAAGTACCGCTAGCACCTTTGTCCTAGCTCAGCAAAAAGAATAAAACTCAAAGGGCATATGATGAAAAAGATAGTCGCGCTAGGTCTGTTTTTTGTTGCGCCATTCTTATCTGCAAGTACGATCGTATTTAGCAGTAGCCAACAACCTAGTGTCACATTAAAACTGGAAGAGATTCAATCTTTACCAACCACCAGCTACACAACCACGCTGCCTTGGATCCCTGCTTCTTCTGAATTTCTTGGGGTCAAACTTAGCACACTCCTCACCCACGTCTATGGCAAAGTGCCAGAACAAGTTGATGTCAGTAGCTTGAATGACTATCACTCGACACTGTCTCGACAAGACATTCTTAGATACCAACCAATACTGGCTTACCAACAAGATCAACACTATATAAAAGTCAGGAATAAGGGGCCATTTTGGGTAATATACTCTCTTAGTCTCTATCCTGAGCTCAACTACAATAAATATCACGCGCAAATGGTCTGGCAAGTAAATGAGATGAAAGCAAAATAATAAGAATGAAGTTATCAGAACCCACCCATCAAAAGCAGAGAGCACCACAATACTCTACAACCAGTAAAATGTTGCTTGTGGTGTTTGCCACTTCTTTGCTTCTCGCAAATGTATTGCTTCTGCAGCAGACACGCGCACTGTCACAAAACTTTAATAATGAGCAAAAACAAGCGACCTGGTTTTTATTCCAACTCTCTAAAGAGCTTTCGGAACTTGTCGGAGAAGCGAGACGAGTCGATGAAAATGTATTAAATATCGAAGGTGCAGAGCTGCAATATGAATTGGCCTGGAGTAGATTCGATTTATTAATTAGTAGTAATGAAGCCTACACTTTTTTCTCTCGAAATAATATGCATCAGTATTTCATTGATCTTTTTGAGGAATTTCAGGGCCTGGAAGCGCAATTAGTTGAAGCAAGAACTGGCGATAGCCAAGCTGCGGCTCAATTTTATCGATCCACTCAAACACTGTACTTAAGCTTGGTCGATTTCGTTAATCAGAACTTTCGCCTAAGCAGCAAAGTCTATGAGGCACAGAAAGGAGAAACGCAACGGTTAATGCAAGCGCAGTATATGCTGTTTGCTACATTCGTTTTGTCGATCCTGTCTCTGACTTATTTCTTTTATCGTGAATCCCATTTCCATAGAAAACTGGCGCTCAGCGACCCACTTACTCATCTTGGAAATCGCAATGCACTATTTATCAACCTGAATGAGCTCACTCAAGAGAAAAGGCCTTTTTCTCTGTGGATTTTAGATTTAAATGGTTTTAAAAGTGTCAACGATACACACGGTCACCAAGTGGGAGACACCGTACTGCGTGAAATTGCTAGACGGCTTAAATCTATGGCGTTGAATGATTTTACCGTCTATCGCATGGGAGGCGATGAGTTCGCCGTCATCCTCGAAGGGGAGCATGTTGATGAAGAAGGCGTTCGTGAGCATATCAATGCGGTATTTGATGCGCCAATACTAAATTCCGACAACGTCGCAACACTATCAACCAGCATGGGCTTAGCGCAATACCCAAAAGACAGTAACAATGTTGACTTTCTTATCAGCATAGCGGATAAGCGCATGTACAAAATGAAATTTCAACGTTAAACGGTATTTATGATGAGAAAGTTCATGCAAGTACTGCTTCTACTAGCAGTCATTGCGGCAGGTGTGTTAGCTTGGGTATTTATCCCATCGCACGAAACTATCGGGCAAAAAACGCTTGAGCAGGCACTCAACGACGACTACAGCCTCGTTGGGCATCGAATCTACTCAACCGATCCGGATGCTGGCAACCGATTCGGCTACTTCGTATTGGCAACGGGTCAAAGTATTGAAGAGCAAGAGCCGTTTTTGGTCACTTCGGATCAGTTTATTCGTATGGAACAAACGGGTGATAACACCTTGTCTGTGACCGTCAATGGCCGTATCTACCAATACCACAACGACTTGTGGGTACCAAAATCGGATGGAAAGTTGCAGCACTTTTTAGTCAGCGCAACCGCTAAGTACGTGCGCTAAAAAACGGGAACATTACTACCCCCTCCCACCACACAAAAAAACAAAGCCCCGCATGCATGCACTGCGGGGCTTTTTACGTTTAGAAGAAAGTACCGTTGAACGGATGAACGTTACTTCGCTAACACTTTCTCTTTAATCACTTTTAGTACCCCAGCCTCTTGGTTGCTTGGCGCAGAGTAACGAGCGATTTTCTTAATCTCGTCATGCGCATTGGCAACCGCGTACGAATACTCACTGACTTGCAGCATTTCAAGGTCGTTGAGGTAATCACCAAACGTCATGGTTTCTGCCGGAGTAAAATGCATCGTCTCTTGAAGGTGCTGAATGGCCGCTCCTTTAGACGCCTCGGCATTCATCACATCCAGCCAAATTTTTGCGCTCACCACGACTTTATGCGTTGCGCCAAACTTCGCGTTCATGGTCGGGAACAGGAGCTCTTCCGAACCGTCAAAGTGACAAATTGCTACCTTGATGAACTCGTCTTCGACCTCAAGCAAATCCGGCACGTATTCACAGCGGTGGTAGTACTTTTGAAACTCTTCCAGCGATTGCTGATCATGCGTTTCGATGTACGCCGAGCGCTTGCCACACAATACGATGTTCGCCCCGTCAATTTCACGAGCCGCTTTCACAATCTCCGCCACTTCCGCTTTAGGAATGGTGCAACTGTAGAGCTCTTTGTCTTGGTACATCACCAAGGTGCCGTTTTCGGCCACATACAACACTCGATCTTTGATTGGCGCGAACGTGTCACGCAGGCTGTAATACTGACGACCAGACGCAGCGGAGAACAAAATACCTTGCTCTTCCAATTGCAAAAACAGATCGAAAAACTCTGGATCCAAACGACCGTATTGGTCAAGCAAAGTGCCGTCCATATCGGAAGCAATAAATTTGATGCGAACTTGTGACATTAACTAAAACTCTAAATGACGCTGCGAAAATATAATCCATGTAAGGTACAGGATCTTGTATGAATCTCAAGTCGGGATGACGACGCCTTTCGCGATTACCAAGGGTGTAGTTTAAAGTAATCTTCACTGTGATCGATGAAAGCTCTCACCGCAGGAGACAAGTGTTTACGCGATGAATACAGCGCGTAAATGTTGAGATCATTTGGCTTCCAATTCGGCAACACCGACTCAAGCTGACCCGATTGCAGATAGATATTGCTCAAATAGGTTGGCAACATCGAAATACCCATGCCTTGTAAAGCGCCATGCAATAACGCCGTGGCCTCATTGCTGGTTAGGCGACACTCAATTCCCACCGATTCGAACTGCTCGCCCTGCGACAAATGCCATACGTGACGCTCAAAGTTTTTGTAACCCAAACAGTCGTGTGAAGATAAATCTCGCGGATGCGCGATCGCGTGGTGAGTTTGCAAGTATTGCGGCGATGCCACCAACACCGATTCACACACCGCAATCGGCTTACCAATCAAAGAAGGATCGGGATCCGACGCAATTCGGATTGCCAGATCGATGCGTTGCTCGGTTAGATCACTCACTGAATCTTGCAGATCTATGTCGATATGCACTTTGGGGTGCTTTTGCATAAAACTGTTTACGGCTGGGATCAACTGTGAGAATCCAAATGAAGTGCTAGACGCGAGACGGATTTTTCCGGACAGCTCACCATCAACGGCAATGTTCGACGTCAACGTATCGGCCTGTTTTAACCAGCGCTCAATCTGAGGCAAGCTGCGCTCCCCTGCGGTGGTGAGTGACACCTTGCGCGTAGTGCGGTGCAACAAACGAGTTTGTAGCCAGTTCTCCATCGCCTCTACATAACGAGTCACCATTGGCCGAGACATGTCTAACCGCTCGGCGGTAGCGGTAAAACTGCCAGAATACACCACATCCACAAATACTTTTGCTGCCGTTACTCTGTCCATACATTTGCTCGAAATAAGAAATAGTGATGCACATTATTGTGTATTTTTCCGAGCGTATCAATTTCCTAATATAGCTCCCGTTCCCAAGCCATGGTCGCTTGGCCCCAAATTCTTTAGGAGCTTATTATGAAAAAATTCACTTTGATTGCTGCATCCATTTTAATGGCAAGCCCTGTTCTAGCGGCAAACCACTCTCCCCTTACTCTTGAGGTTTACAACGCCGACGGTAACAGCTTCCACGTAAACTCAACCTTGGTATACGGTGAGACTGACGCCATGGTTATCGACACTGGCTTCACCAAAGCTGACGCGATGCGCATTGCCGCTAAAGTGCTGGACTCAGGCAAAACACTTAAAACCATTTTTATCAGCCAAGCGGACCCAGATTACTACTTTGGCGCAGAGGCCTTACACCAACAGTTCCCTGATGCGCAGATCATCACAACGCCTGCGGTTCAAAAAATTATTAAAGAGAAATTGGCTGGAAAGCTGGCGTACTGGGGGCCAAAGCTTGGCGCAAACGCACCGGTAAAACCAGTGATCCCTGTCGCGTACGATAAAGCATCATTAGAGCTAGAAGGTCATAAGATTGAAATCCGTGGTAACCATGGCACATCAGCACACCGCCCTTACCTATGGATTCCAGATAACAAAGCGATTCTAGGTAACGTAGCCGTGTACTCAAACGTACATTTGTGGATGGCCGATGCCGCTGACCAAACCGCTATCAATGCTTGGGAGCAACAACTTAGCGAGATGCTTGCGCTTAAACCTCAAGTGGTCATTCCTGGTCACATGAAAGCAGGCACAAAGCTGAACGCAGACACCATTCGCTACTCGCAACAATACTTGCAGGATTTTCAGCAAGCGAAAAAACACAGCAATAACAGCGCTCAACTCATTGACACCATGTCAGCGAAATACCCAGAAGCTCAATTGCCAATCGCGCTAGAAATCGGTGCGAAAGTGCATACTGGTGAAATGTCATGGTAACCGTGCATTACTTCTTCGATCCCATGTGTGGTTGGTGCTACGGGGCATCACCACTCATCGAAGCCTTGATGGACACCTCTCAATTTAAGGTGGAGCTTCATCCCGGCGGCATGATTGAGAAGCGCGCAATTGAGCCTGAATTTCGTCAGCACATCATCAACAGTGACGCTCGTATCGCAACCGAAACCGGAGCAACGTTTGGTGAAGCATATCTGCAACGCGTGAAAAGCGAAGATGCGTTTGTTCTTGATTCTTATCTACCCACACAAGCGATCTTGAGTGCGGAGAAAATGGAGCTGAATCCATGGCACATGCTAAAGGCCATCCAATCCGCGCATTATCAGCTCGGGTTAAAAGTGAATGAAGCATCGACGCTCAAAGCCATTGCAGAATCGCTAGGCTTAGCAAACGATGCGTGGGAGCAAAACATGACGTTAAGCGAAGCCGAGCTAAACGAAAGAATTTGCTCCAGCCGACAGTTGATGCGCCAGTTACACGTTGGTGGTTATCCAACCCTGATTGCAGAAGTAAATGGCGAGTACTTGACCTTGCCGCACTCGACCTACTACGACAAACCGGCACAGTGGAAGCTTGCATTACGAAAACTGCAATAAGCTCTTCCCCACTCGCTCTTGTTCTTAAGCCAAGAGCGAGTGCCAACACCGACATGGCAATCCTGACTCAAACAGGTACAATCCTCGCTCGAATTTTTACTCGCGCGGATACCCACCATGCACTCGCCTGAACATTGTTTTACACGTTTTACTGCTGATACTTCTGACTATGAATTACCAACGCAGTTTACGTTTCCGTTCTACTACACGCCGCATCCTCTTTGCGTTATGGCCGCAAAGCAATTGCAGCAGCACTTATTAGCGCAAACCGACTTCGAACACGATTTTGGTTTGGTTAATGAAGAAACGGGGCGAGGCAAAATGTTTGGCGTATTGCTGGTAGAAAGCCCTCAAGGCGAGCTCGGCTTTTTAAGTGCGTTTTCTGGCAAAATTGCCGACCAAAACTTGATTCCAGGATTTGTCCCTCCTGTGTACGACATGCTGACCGATGAAGGCTTCTTCCGCGCAGAAACGGATGCCATCAACGCCGCCAATGCGGAGTACAAAACCTGTGCTGCGAATCCGGAATTGGCGGAGCTTAAAGCGCAAATCCAAGCCGACCGAGCCGCTTATCAACAAGAAGAGCAAACACAGCGCCAAGTGATGATTGACGGCCGCGCCGCACGCAAACGACAGCGCCAACAGGGCGAGCAAACGCTCAATGCCGATGATCTCAAAATCTTGTTGGATGAGTTGGGTAAACAAAGTGTCGCCGAGAAAAACGTTCTCAAATACTTAAAGCAAGCGTGGGATGAAAAGCTTGCAATCAAAGAAGCGCGCTTGGCCGAGTTAGAGCAGCAACTTGCTCATCTGAAAGAGCAGCGCAAAACGCTCTCCAACGCTTTGCAGCACAAATTGCATAAACAATACCGCTTTCTAAACAACCATGGCGAAGCACGCGACTTGGTGGACATTTTTGCGGACACCACAAACCCAATACCACCAGCAGGTGCAGGGGAATGTGCTGCGCCAAAACTGCTCCAATACGCGTTTAAATACGGATTCAAACCGCTGGCGCTGGCAGAATTTTGGTGGGGTATTTCGCCAAAGTCTGAGGTTCGCCAACACAAAAAATTCTACCCATCGTGCAACAGCAAATGCCAGCCGATTTTGGGCCATATGATGCAAGGGCTGGATGTCGAACCTAACCCATTGGCGGAGAATTGGGCAGAAGACAAAGAGCTAGAGATAATCTACCAAGACGACGCTATGGTCGTCGTCAACAAGCCATCGGGCTTACTTTCAGTGCCGGGTAAAACCATCAAAGACTCTGCTTATACACGCCTACAAGCGATGTACCCTGATGTGGAAGGGCCGTTTGTGATTCATCGTCTCGACATGGCGACCTCTGGCATTTTGGTGTTTGCCTTAACTAAGCGCGCGAACAAAAGTCTGCAAAAACAGTTTATGGCTCGCGGCGTACAAAAACGTTATATGGCACTACTCGAAGGCGTATTGAACGCGCCAGAAGGGGAAATTTCACTGCCAATGCGTGGTGACCCCGACGACCGCCCACGTCAACTGGTGTGTTTTGAACACGGGAAACATGCAGAAACCTACTGGCAACTGATTGAAGTCAAAGATGGACGCAGCAAGGTATACATGTATCCGAAAACCGGGCGAACTCACCAACTACGTGTACACAGTGCTCATCACATGGGGTTAAACATGCCGATGGTTGGTGATGGTTTATACGGCGAAAAAGCGAATCGCTTACACCTGCATGCTGAGATGCTAGAGCTGGATCATCCATACAGCAAAGAGCGCATGGTGTTCAGAGCTGAGTGCGAGTTCTAACTTCTTCCAGATTTTAAATAACAAAAAGGCACTGACTAACAGTGCCTTTTTGGGTTTCTAACAACAGAATAAGCGTGATGCGCGATACCGAAAACTGTTAGCTCACCTTAAACTTGGTCCACACCTGAGAGCGCCAACGCCTTGCCATGATGATACCACGCACCCATTCATCGAGAGCGATTGCCATCCAAGCCCCTAAAACGCCATAACCCATGTGGATGCCAAAGATGTAGGAGAAAAACACGCCTAGTCCCCACATACTCAAAATCCCCATTTGCACTGGGAACTTGATGTCACCCGCGCCTTTGAGCCCCGCGATAAAAATCAGGTTAAACACACGTCCGGCCTCGAGCAAAATTGAGCCCATGACTAACGAACCTGCCAATGCGAGTATTTCTGGTTGATCGGTAAATACGCGCAGAATCTCTTCTCTAAACAGGTAAATCAGTGTGATTGCCGTGCTTGGCGCGATATTCCTGCTCCCGTATTACGGTTTGGAGGCACAAGTCGAGCAATACGCACGTGAATATCTGCTGATCAGCGGTGCGATGACGTTTAACGTTACGATTGGCGTTGTTTTTACGACCATTCTGCGTAGCCATGGCTATTCGCGCTCTCCAATGGTGGTGAACTTGATCTCGGGTGTGTTCAACATCATTGGTAACTATATTGCGCTTTACCAGCCATTTGGTTTACCTGTGTATGGTGTGCAAGGTGTAGCAATAGCAACCGTCGTCAGCCAAGTCATCGGTACGTTAATGTTATGGTTTATTCTCGCTCGCAGCAGCGTTGAACTACCGATGTCGACCATGAAACAAGTGCCCGCAGAGATTTACAAAAAGATCTTAAAAATCGGCGGCATGAACGCGGGTGAAGTGCTGTCTTATAACGTGGCGCAAATCTGCATTGTGTACTTTGTGGTGCAAATGGGGACGGCATCGTTGGCGGCTTTCACTTATGCACAAAACATTGCCCGTTTCTCGTTTGC
>Ga0215265_1078_pt1 | contig 15918 bp, 17 predicted proteins | sample JAMX8_100Endo3_C_FD_182615 | JGI IMG/M metagenome (GOLD analysis project Ga0215265, IMG submission 182615) | Enriched cells of freshwater protists from Biology Centre CAS, Ceske Budejovice, Czech Republic - JAMX8_100Endo3_C3 | ecosystem: Environmental > Aquatic > Freshwater > Unclassified ... | reverse complement strand
TAAATTTGAGCATACTGTAAAAATTCAAGCTCTATCGATAGAGTTAACAAGACCTGAGTATTTGTGGTTTTTTATAGTACTGTTTTGGCTCTATTTTACTCATCGATTCTATGTGATTGCCAAAAAGGAATATGGTAGTGAAATCCGTAATTCTTTTTCTCAGGAAGTATCGTCATCAAACCTTGTCCTAGATGTCTTTCCTCCGGCTAATTACTACTCAACCAATGATGTGAAGTGGTTAACTAGAGCTTGGATAGACCAAGCTAATGTAGATTTAAAAGATGTAGGCGATAAGCACTGCAACTATATACGCTACAGGTTCGGTAGAGCATTCCGAGTTTCAATACCTACACCCTGACGATGGGTATAAGCATTTTTTAGACAAACGTGATAATAGCTTTGGTGAAAATATATTGTCTGGGAATGTAGGTATACGTGATTTAGGTTACTTAAAGTGTTTGCTTTTTGAACTTCGATTTATAATAAAACAGTGGGGTGTAGAACCGATGATTTCTACATATTATCTGCCGTTATGGCTCGCGGGATTCTCTTGTATTGGGCTTGTAGTGCAAATAACCTCAGTTCTATTAAAAATCTACACCTAACAAACTGTTTAAGAGCGATTCGCAACGCGTGGCATTTTTACCATGCGTTGGTTTTAGTGTTTAAGGTAGTATGCGGGAGCTTCGGTATTGCGTCGCTCACACCTTAACAGGGCGTTATAACTCTTTTGTCATTTCATCATTACTTCTCAGAAGCAAAGAGGGCTAACCTATGAAAACTAGAATATTAGTCGGTACCATTTGGGTTGCTGTTTTTAGTTTGGGACTCAACGCAAGCCCTCTAAGCACTCAAAGTGATGAACGATTGTTCAAAAATTTTGCTCTTTCATCTTGTATCGCAACCAAATACAAGGGCTCTGATGTGGCTAAAGATGCGGTCACAGCAATGCAAGGTTATCGAGAGTTCTCGGATTTGCCTTTGGAGGTATTCTTTGATCTAAGTGAGTTATTGGAAAGCGGAAATACTACAGCTTACAAATCAAAAAATGGTAGCGTGATAGAGTTAGCCTATTGTATCGATTTCTCTAATTCGGACGTCGTGCATAAGCTGTACTCAAAGGCAAAATCAGAGTTATAACAATCTGTTTAAGAGTGATTCGCAACGCGTGGCATTTTCACTATGCGTTGGTTTTAATGTTTAAGGTGGTATGCAGGGGATTCGGTATTGCGTTGCTCACACCTTAACAGGGCGTTAGTACGGGATTGGCATCAAAGGTTAAAAGTTTCAGTGTTTATTGGTTCCTTTTCCAAGTTTTACACCTGGACGGGCATGCCTTTCACGTTCTTTCCGGTGGCACTATATGCGGAGTTTCCGCTTTGACTTCAGCGTTTACGGTTTCTAACTTTTTGGCTATTCCGTGGGCGCGGTTTCTTTTATGTGGTTGGTTTTTTGCTACAAATTTGGTTCTTTGGTGCGGTTGCCAAAGTTCGGTGACTGAATCCTTTGTTAATTTGAAAATGGTCGAAGCAGGGTGGTTTGGCGTGTTTTTCTTCTAGCCAACTTGAGTTTTGAGATTGAGTTCTAGTTTGGTAGTTGTCCCTTTAGCTTCAGCGTTTTAAGCCACAAGTTTCGTGCTATATTTCAATGTGCTGGTGCAAACCACAAGGTTTTGGATCAGCGTACTAACAAACAATTTAAGAGTGATTCGGCACGCGTGGCATTTTTGGTTTGCGTTGGCTTTAGTGGTTAAGGTGGCTACGGCGGCATTGGTATTGCGTGCCTCACACCTTAATTGGGCGTTAGGTATGGAAGGTGGAACAATGGATATTGAACATTTAAGTCAACTTATAGAAAAAATAGAATCAATGAATGAGTCAGAACTTACTAAAGGAATTTGTTGCCCTGGAATACAGATATTCAGTGTGATTGCAGTGCAGAAATTGAAAGATATTGAAGATTTAAATACTCATATCCAAGAAGTTTTTGTGTCAAGAAAACAGGAGCTTGATCGAAAAATAAAAAAAATGACAAGAAACTTACCGGAAGAGTTGATTCATCCTATTTATGACGAATTGACACCGCAGTTACGAATAAATGAAGTCTATCCTGAGATACACAGGCAATCACTAGTCATTACTATCTATAACGTGCTTGAGTTTGAACTAAGTCGCTTGTGTGGTTTGTTTTCTGAACATTTACAGAGCAAGTTGAAATTGAAAGATATACATGGAAATGGAACTGAAAGAGCCTTCACTTACTTACGTAAAGTAGTTGGAATTGACTTTGATGATATGCAAAAAGAAATTTGTTTCATTAAAGGAGCAAATAAGGTAAGAAATTTAATTGTTCACAATGGTTGTATGCTTCCAGAGCAAAAAAGTAAGGAATTAGATAACTTTGTTGTCAGAAATGAAAACCTTGAAATTAAGGATGGAATCTGTTTGGTTGTTCATGACGCGTTTATATCACAGTTGGTTACTATGCTTATAAATTTCTTTGAAAAATTAGGTGAAAAAATAAAAGTTATACCGTGTCAAGTAAATACCTAACAAAGCATTTAAGAGTGATTCGCAACGCTTGGCAGTTTCGCTTCGCTCAAGTGTAGCCAAGCACCGCTCACACCTTAATGCAGCGTTAGTTGCTAACGAGGAAAACGCAGCTTAAACAGAATGTTTAGAGTTAAAGTCAATGTGCTTTTGGTGGGGTTTCGTACTTCAACTTTGAATCGTTCTCAGGTTTCTTTTGTGGTTGGATTTTCTGTTTCAGAAACCGAATCACTGGTTGAGAGTCAGCTCTGTGACATTGTCTTTTCAAATGAGCGTTTTGGTGTTGTTAATCCGTTTTCTACGGCGCTTCGAGTCCCAAGTGGTTTCAGTGACAGGCGCTTTGAAACTACGCCTGATTTGAGCTTTTCAAAGCACGTAAAAACAGTGTTGGCAAAGCGGTAATCGGCTTCAAATCAAAGCTTTAGGTTTGGCAACTAACAAAGCATTCAAGAGGGATTCACAACGCTTGGCAGTTTTGGTTTGAATTAGCTTAAGTGTTTACGGCACAATGGTTTAGGTAGGGTGGTGGCGTTGTTCACCCCTTAATGCGGCGTTATGTGCTTAATATCAATAATATAGCTCCGTGATCTATAAAGCCCAAATTCTGTAAAAGGTTGCTCTTTCCTACTGTCCTCACAAATTTAAGGTTGGCAATGCGGTATTGTCTAGCGAGCCTTAAATAGCAGTAATGCAGGCTAGTTTCCATCTTGTTATACAAGGGAGGTAAAAAATGGAAAAAGTACATATCGGATATGATATTCCGAGCCAAGAGTTTGTTTTCATCGAGAGGTTCTACAATGACGATGGAAGTGAAGCGGTGAAAACTAGGATAACTTGTCCAGGTGAAAACTGGAGCTACAACATGGACTCTTTGACTGAAGATGAATTTGAAGTCCTCATCGACAGAGATGAACCGATGCATGAGAAAGAAGAAATATACATAGATAATTTGGGTGGCGAAGTTGCGTCATATTTCACGTTCTTCTAATAGATAGCACCGCACATAACAATCTGTTTAAGAGTGATTCGCAACGCTTGGCATTTTTGCTATGCGTTGCGTTTAGTGTTTAAGGTGGTATGCGGGAGCTTCGGCATTGCGTTGTTCACACCTTAACAGGGCGTTAAGCCCTTATCCATCCATTCAAGTAAGGTATTTTGAATGAGTCTAATATTTGCTAAGAAAGATGAAACAGGAAACGTCTGCATCGTTAGCGATACAAGATTAAACTATCAAGAGAGTCGAGAATTACCAGCACACTCTGATTATCAAAAAAACGGTGGATTGAAGTTATTTTTAGTCGATAGTCGGAGAGTTGCAATTGCGTTTGCAGGCTGTAGTGTTGAAGCACAAGATGCGTTCGATAAAATAGACGTTCAAACCTTTGAACTAGATAAAGTAGTTCATACTTTGACTCAAAGTAGCTTATCAAAAAACACAGACTACATAGTGTGTCATGCAGTTGATAACTTAATATATAGGATTTCATGCGGTCAGGTGTCGCAACCAGACTTTGCATATATTGGTGACTTTGATGGATATCAGCTTTTAACTCGTAATATTCAACACACTTCTGGGCTCGGTGATCTTGAAAGAGCTATGGATGTCGTAATTTCGGATGCAAATGTAGAAAGTGTTGGTAGTTTTTGTATTTCAGCAATCTCTGATGTTGGTAAATTTAGGTATGTAAAAAAGCACTATTTTTCTCAGTTTAAAGGTCGTATTCAACTGTCAACAACACCAGTCCAGATTCCGTTTGTATCAAATGCCGCAAATGACACCTATTCATACGCTTGGACTGGTGATGAAAATGGGTTTGGGTTCTTCTTCTATGAGGCAAAACTAGGTTTAATCTATTTACCTTTAACAATTCGACCTGTAGAGGTGTTGCCGGGGGTAGACCTTCAGCAGTTTGGTATAGTGCTAAGTAAATACAGTCTTACATTACCAGTCAAAATGGATGTAACAAATGAAGAAGAGTCATTAATCGATTTTGCCTATGAACTCTATAAATCGTCACAGTATGTACGTTGCATTGATAAGGTTGAGTCCTTTACAAGCAGCGTGAAAGTTAATCCTAAAGTCTATTTTCAAGCTAACTACCTTCTTAGCTGTTGCTACAAAGAGTTAGGCATTGCAACTGAAGCTAAATGCCAAATATCTGCTGTAGAGTATTTGGAGCGAGCAGTTCAGGGCTTTGAACTGCTAACTGCAAATTACGAGCCTGAATTTAATGTGTTGGCTAATAAAGGTATTGCTTTAAATTATCTTGGTTACATTCAAGACGATCTTTTGGTCAAAAAAGCACGTTTTGACAATGCAGTTCATGATTTTACATTAGCTTTAGAGTTGGACAGTAAACAAGCTCTTCCTTATCAAAACAGGGCTGCCGCAAATTATGAGTTACTGAGGTTTTGTCAAAATCAGTATGAGTTCGCCCAACTGATTAAGAAGATTGTTTTGGATTGTGATTTAGCTTTGACTATCGAACCGAATCTTCAAATAGCTGCTAGTCTAAAAATGCACGTGCTTTCAATACGGGCTTAACAAGCTGTTTAAGAGTGATTCGCAACGCGTGGCATTTTCACCATGCGTTGGTTTAAGTGATTAAGGTGGTATGCGGAAGCTTCGGTATTGCGTTGCTCACACCTTAACAGGGCGTTAAGTGCAATCAGCGAGAGTCACATCAAAAAAGTAGGGAAGTATGAGCATTAATATAAAATGGGATGGTGATTGTCGCTTTAAAGTGTCAACTGAAGGCGGTTTTACGTTTAATGTTGACGCTACAAGTGAGAAAGCCCCTTGTCCAACGGAAGTTCTATTGTCGGCTTTAGGTTCATGTAGTGCTACGGATGTCGTCTTGTTACTACAAGATCAAGGTTTTGAAGTTCAAGGTCTAGAAAATACGGTTACTTTTGCCCTAACGGAATCAGAACCTCGTTTATATAAATCGGCAAACTTACACTTTACAGTAAATGGCAGTGGTTTTAAGGAATCTGACATTTTGCGAGCAGCTCAAGAAGCGGTGGAAAAGCATTGTCATGTTTGTCTTATGTTGAGCCCTACGATCGATATCACTTGTTCAGCCGAAGTGGGTAAAAATTGCACTTAACAAAGCGTTTAAGAGGGATTTGGCACGCGTGGCATTTTTAACATGCATTGAGTTTAGTGTTTAAGGTGCTTTGCAGAAGCTTTTGTATTGCGTGCCGGCACCCCTTAACGCGGCGTTATACGATTTTCCCACCATGACGAAAAATAGTGTATTATTTCAGCGAGTTATTTAGGCGCGAAGGTTGTGTATGAACAAGTCTTTGACAGACCAAGAACTTGAGCATGTTGCTCGGGTTATTAAAGACAAGATTTTTGTACCTCGTAATCGAAAGCGAGTTACAGTATTTTTGTGTGGTGCAGACATAAAAAATGATAAGACAGCACGTTCTCAAATGGCTGCTGTTTTTTCGCATTATCCTCGATATGAGTTATTGTATCCTGAGGATCTATTTGACGATTTGTTAGCGGGTCAAGGTCAACATAGCTTGTTAAAGCTTGAGGGAATTCTGGCGGATAGTGTTGATGCAATAGTACTATTCCCAGAAAGTCCGGGGTCATTTGCAGAGATTGGTGCTTTTTCCAATAATGAGCAACTTGCTCGTAAAATGGTTGTTCTTTCGAATAGAAAATATAAAAGTAATAAAAGTTTTATTAATTATGGACCTTATAGATTAATAAAGTCATCAGGCACAGGAAAGGTTATCCATATCAATTATGATCATTTGACTGTTACTGATGAATATCATCGAATCTATCGAAATGTTAACAACTATATAACTCAAATACGGAAAGAGCACCCCGTAGAAAAAGACGTTGCGAATATACTAGAAGCTGAAAACTTTATTCTTCCTTGTATCTACTTACTCGATAAACTCAATAACGTAATGCTTTCAAAATTGATTGGCTTTGCAACCAATCAAGATAAAGTGTTATGTGATATCGCGACTAAGTCATCACTAGGAAGGTTGGCTTTTAAGAAATTTATATCACGAACTGCGACTGGTTACCAAGTGACACCCTTAGGTGCTGAGTATGTAAGAAATACATTTGATAACATATACTTGGATAAGGTAAGGATCGAAATATTGAATGCGGAAAATCGTAGAAATGCAAGTGTGCGTTATGATAGAATCGTCTCCGGCGCACACCCTTAGCGAATGAGCTTACTTAGTTCATTGGATAGCGTTTCGCTATCCTGCATACAATCTGATTCAATGCCGCATGAAAATGTGCAGAGCCAGAATACAGTCGTTTCTGGAACTGCACCTTTTCATCCGCGACTTAAGACGTAAGGGTGTGTCGCCACAAATGACCTCAAAAAATATATATAGCCTCAAAAACATTGGATTGCCTGCAATGCTATCCATTGACGATTTCGCTAATCAAGCTCGACTTTCTGCTGGTAAAATTCGTTATCTTTCTGCAACTGCCGAATCTCATTACAGAGTTTATCCAGTCCCTAAAGTAAGCGGAAAGAGTCGACTTATTTCTCAACCGTCCAGGGAACTTAAAGCTGTACAGGCTTGGATTTTGCGAAATATCTTAGACAAGCTTTCATCTTCTCCTTGCTCAAAAGGTTTCGAAGTTGGAACGTCAATTCTAGACAATGCTCGACCACATGTTGGTTCTAACTATGTATTAACTATAGATCTAGAGGATTTTTTCCCCAACGTTTCAGCATCTAAAGTGTATGGGGTTTTTAGTTCTATTGGGTACAACAAAGAGTTGTCGATTTTGCTAACCAATTTATGTACATATGGTGGTGGGCTACCTCAAGGGGCTCCAACTTCTCCAAAGCTAGCGAATCTAGTATGTGCGAAACTCGACGCTAGGATACAAGGTTATGCTGGACCAAGAGGTATTGTTTACACTCGTTATGCTGACGATATGACGTTTTCTTCTCATACGGCTTCTAAAATAAGAAAAGTTAAACACTTCATCGGGACCATTATCAGTGATGAAGGATTTAAGATTAACCATAAAAAGACAGCCATATGTGGTACGAAACGCCAGAAAAAAGTTACTGGTCTTATACTCTCGGAGAGCAGTGTAGGGATAGGGCGTGTTAAACACAGAGAAATTAGGGCAAAACTTCATCATCTATTTACGGGTAAGTCAACGGAGTTCTCTCATATCAATGGGTTACTATCCTACACTTATTCTGTAGATCGACGTGCATATAACAAGTTGTATGCTTACATTGGTGGTTTAACCCAAAAGTATCCTCTTTCAAACGCAATCAAAGAAATTAGCCCCAAAATCGTATAACAAACTGTTTAAGAGTGATTCGCAACGCGTGGCATTTTTACTATGCGTTGCGTTTAGTGTTTAAGGTGGTATGCGGTGGCATCGGTATTGCGTTGCTCACACCTTAACAGGGCGTTAACTGTACTTCGATATAAAAATTACGAGCAAGTTGCACAAAAACAGGTCGTTTCTAAAATGAAAAAGTGGTTTATATTTTTGGTTCTTTTGCTAACAGGGTGTGTTGCTAAGCAAGTACCTTACTCTCCTTCTGATATGGTAAGCACAGAAGTTGCGGCGAATGTGATTGAACAGGTCATAATGGAACAGCCCCCCAAATTTAGACCTGAAGGTCTTGTTGTGACCAGTTCTTATATCGGGTTATCAGAAGGTCAAAATTCAAAAGTAGTGGCAGTTAGCAATTATAATGACTCTTCAAATTTGCTCCTGTCATCTTCAAACGTAAGGCTATCAGAAATCAATTCAAGGTATTATTTCAACTCGATATTGGCGCTTGAACTGTATAGCAAAAGAGATTGGTTTATCATTCAGCTAAAGAACGATGAACAACAGGTTGTTAAGCGTTTTTATACGAGAAGTTTAGAAAAGGCACAGCGGTTTATCGATTCAATAAATTATATGAAAATTTCGACTAAGCCATTTGCTGCTGAGTAGTACAGTTAACAAACTGTTCAAGAGTGATTCGCAACGCGTGGCATTTTTACTATGCGTTGTGTTTGTTGTTTAAGGTGGTATGCGGAGGCATCGGCATTGCGTTGCTCACACCTTAACAGGGCGTTAGTTGCCAAGAAGATAAACGTAACCAAATCAAAAGGTTTAAGGACAGGAAGCCTGAAAGTCGGAAGCTAGATCCTAGGTGGTAAAATTGTTCTGATGTGATTTGGCAGTTTCATTTCTCAGGTTCAATTTTTAGCAAACGAAAGCTCACTTGTTCTTTGTTTTTGAAGCAGTTTGTACAATCGAAGCGACATTGTTTGCTGAAAATATGCTCGGTGAGTTTGTCGTTTTAAAAGCCGATTTACGCGCTGAAATACCGTTTTCTTTGGTGGTGTAAGTGCTACGTGGTTTCAGTGATTTTGTTGAACCTCCGCATTGTGAGATTATCGGTACAAAAGCGCTTTTTGGTGTTGCTAGTTGGTTTTCTGCGGCGTTGCGTGTTCTACGTGGTTTCATTGAGTAGCTGCTTTGAAACTATGCCTGACTTTAATGCATCAAAGCACATAACTTTTGATGTTCGCAAAGTTCAAACTGTCATAAAATCAGTGTTCGGATCTGGCAACTAACAAAATGTTCAAGAGGGATTCGCAACGCGTAGCATTTTCACTATGCGTTGATTTTAGTGTTTAAGGTGGTTGCAGCAACTTCGGTATTGCGTCGCTCACCCCTTAACATGGCGTTAGCACTGGGTTGGAATCAAAGGCTAAAAGTTTTTGTTTTTATTGGTTTCTTTTCCTCGCTTTACAACTGACCAAATGTGCCTTTCATGTTCGCTCCGGTGGCACTAGATGTGAAGTTTTCGCTTTGAGTTTATCGTTTACGGTTTCTAACTTTCGGGCTATTTCTCTGGCGTGGTTTCTTTGGTGCTGAGAAATTTTCGGCAAACAAGCGTTTCTTTGTCGCTGTTGTTCAAGTTCGAAGCCCGTATTCTTTGCTAATTTGAAAGCGGTGAAAAAGGGCAGTTAAGCATGTTTTCCGTCTAGCCAACTGACGTCTTGATGTTTGTTTTTAGTTTGGCAGTTGTCTGTTTGGTTTAGGGTTTTAAGCCATTAGTTTCGTGCTATATTTCAATATCTTGGCGTGTACCAAAAGCTTAAAGGGCAGCGTGCTAACAAACAGTTCAAGTGGGATTCAGCACGCGTGGCATTTTTGCCATGCGTTAGGTTTAGTGATTAAGGCGTGATGCGGTAACTTCAGTGTTGCGTGCTTCACCCCTTAACTGGGCGTTATACGTAATGAGAGTATGAAGATATTTTTAATAGTAGCCACACTGGTTCAATTGACTCTCCTGAGTTTCTCGAAATATTATCGTTCAATTGCGAATGATGTGCTTAGAAACGCGGTGGAAACGAAAGAGGCTGATCTTTTATCTTCACTTGATAAGTTTGATTATTACAGTGACTTAGATAATGATTTATTTCTTGCTGCTGTTACGGTCTGGGTTATGGTCTTGGTCGTAACAAAATTGAAAAGTATATCAAGCACTGATATGGCTAATTTAGCGATTTGTTTACCGCTGTTCTTTAATATGATTTTGATGTCGATTTAGGCACCATAGCCATGGAAGGGCAATCACGCATAACAAACAATTTAAGAGTGATTCAGCACGCGTGGCATTTTTGGCATGCGTTGGTTTTTGGTGTTGAAGTGCCATGCAGCGGCTTGGTCATTACGTGCTTCACACCTTAATTGGGCGTTATGTGTTTTTAGGATAAAAATGGAAATTTTCGAAATTAAATTAGGAAACTCAATCGGTCCAGTTAAACTCGGTATGACAGAAACTGAAGTGAACAATGTTATCGGAGATCCTGATTGCACCTATGGACATCGCCATCATTTTTTAGACGGTCTCATGGTAGATTTTGATAATGAAGGAAGAGTTGAGTTCATTGAAGTCGCTGCTTCTGAGTTGTTTTCAACGACATTGCTTGGCTTTGACGTACATAGGACATTAGCGACTAATTTGCTCGAACGAATTCAGCTAGAAGGTAACTATGATCATTCTGATCCAGAGTTAGGCTATAGCTACGTATTTAGAGAGCTTCAGTTATCCTTCTGGCGTCCAACTCTTCCTGACTTAGAAGAAGGTGAAGGGTTGTACTTTCAATCAGTCGCAATTGCTTCCGAGGGTTACTTTGAGTAAACACATAACAAATTGTTCAAGAGGGATTCGCAACGCGTGGCATTTTTACTATGCGTTGGTTTTAGTGTTTATGGCGGTATGCGGCGGCTCTGGTATTGCGTTGCTCACCCCTTAACAAGGCGTTATGTAGCCGCGAGAGGACGGTAAGTTAAAAGGATTTATATATGTTAAATATTCGCCAAGCTCGCATTGAAGATATCAGTGTTATCAAAAAACTACAGTTTCAGCTTAATGAGTATCATCAAGCAAATTTACCTGATGACTTCTTATCACCGGAAGAAATTGAACAAAAAATAGACCTACACAAGATAATCGAAAGTGAAAGCTCGATTTTTCTGGTAGCCGAAAGCAAAGGGCAGTTAGTAGGTTTTGTTTTTGGTGAGCTATGGGTTCGTAAGTCTTGGACGCTCAAACAGCGAAAAATCGCGAGCATTGAACAAATAGTAGTGGATTCATGCTTTAGAAGCCAAGGCGTTGGATTGGCGCTAATAGAGGCATTTGAGGAAAGGGCTATTTCTAACGGCGGAGAAGAGCTGTGGTTAGAAGTATATTCTTTCAATGAATCTGCTCTAGCTTTGTATCGCAAAGCTGGTATTGCGCCCAAAATCCAAATTGGACAGAAAGCACTACCCTGAAAGTCGGCTACATAACAAATTGTTCAAGAGTGATTCGGCACGCGTGGCATTTTTACTATGCGTTGGTTTTAGTGGTTAAGGTGGTATGCGGAAGCTTCGGTATTGCGTGCCTCACACCTTAACGCGGCGTTAGTTGTCTGTAACTATTGATTACATTAGAATCGTGAATTATTTTTCTTACAACCAATGGTTTTTTATATGTACAAGTCAATTTCAGTAGTTTTCTCTTTATTTTTAATGGGGTGCCAGTCTACTTATAAACCCTTAAATGATTTTTCAGGTTATGTGGTAATTCCTCATAATGATGCGTACTACATTGAATATCATGATCTTGATGAGCACTTTGCTCAACAGAGTTGGCTACATACAGCGAGTAAAACATGCCCAAAAGGTTACGAAATTCTTCCGAGAAAAGAGCTCGACAATGGTTCGGAATTTATTCCTGAAGGTACAATGATGCGTTCTCCTTATACGAATCTTAAAGTTCTATTAGGTAAGATAAAATGTAACAACGAAGATACACCCAAGAGTAATTTGACAGATAATGCGTGGTCAAAATCTGATTATGTGGGAACGGACTCAGAGGTAACTGATTACTTTAGTGATGCCTACGTTGGTATGCAAATTGGTTTAAAACCTCGCGAAATAAGGTTCTTAAAAACAGCATCAACAGCTAAAGTTACTGAATTTTTGAATGATAAGATCGGAAAAAGTGATGCATACAGTGTCGGTAATGGTATTAGTGCTAATGTTTGGCTAACAGGTGAGCAACTCTTTGATGTAGGGGTTGTGGTTAATTATGAAGATGAATGCCCTACAAACATTAAAGTAGTACCTCAAAATGCGATGTTTAGTATTCTTATCTTGAAAGAAGGAAAATCAGAACAACCAAATGAAGCCGTAAGCGCAAGAGTACTGAGATCATCGCGCGACATGTTCACTATTAATTCTGAATGTGGTCAGGGGAAGGTTGTACATAGCAACTAACAAACTGTTTAAGAGTGATTCGCAACGCGTGGCATTTTTACTATGCGTTGGTCTTAGTGTTTAAGGTGGTATGCGGCGGCTTAGGTATTGCGTTACTCACACCTTAACAGGGCGTTATGAATATTCAGTTTATAACCCGCTGATTATGCTATATAATTAGTAAAATTCAGTATTGTTGTATCGCTATGAAAATTAAAATAAAAAACTACTATGATGTACTCGATTATAATTATGTTTTGATATGTACCTCAAACAACAACGAAAAGAAAGCCATTAATCGAATTTTAAAGCATCGTCGAGAATTGGTTATAAATATGAACTCGCTGGGTTGTAGTGTAGGTCTTGTAAATGATGTTTTTGTAATTCATCTGACGGGAACGTCAGGAATGGAAGCAAGGGAATCTATATCTAGATTGGTCATAGAGTTTCTTAAGAGGGAATCAAATCCCAATCCTAGTCTAATATTACTGGCTGGGTTTTGTTGGGGTAACCCAAAACTCACCAATCAAAATGATGTTATCATTTCCAGTGATATTATCTCTTTGAATAGTGATACCTATCTTCCTGATGGACAATCTTATAAAGCAACTTCTTATGCTAGTTCAATTGATGTAGATTTTATTAAAAATAAAATCAAGACAGTAATCACTGGAACAATGGTTAGTTTAGAATCACTAATCGCAAAAACATCCAAAAGAGATGAGATTATTAAAAGTTTTTCTCATGTAGTTGGTGGGGAGATGGAAGCTTGGGGATTTGTTCCTAGTGTTGGTAATACCCCATGGGCTGTTGTCAAGTCCGTTTCAGACTTTGGTGATGACTTATTCAACCGAAATACTCAGGCAGCCGCAGCTAGTGAAGCTGCTACAGTAACCAAAGATTTAATTGGTTATTATCAGAGTGAGGGGCATTTAGACTTCAATACCACTTCATCTGATAACCTACCTTTAACTAATGCTTTGTATGGCAATGAAATAAAAATAACTAATGGTGAAGTAAATGCAATTAATCTTAATGATTATTTGCATAATATGTCATTTTTAATACAGTATAAGCTTGGATATTATGTAACAAGTGATGAGTATGGTGATGATTTTATTAAATACTTTAGTTATTTAATATTGGAAGCTGTACAGAACTCATTTAAACATGGTAGGGCTACAGAAGTTAATATTAAATTTGATGATAAAAGTATCTTTATTCAATGTAATGGAAATGATTTTGACTTGAATAAGTTAAGTAATGCGGACGGGCGTGGAGGCCAATTCGCTTGGCTTAAATTCAAAGAGAACTTCATTGATAATGAATATGTGACCTATAAATTTCACAAGAAAAAGCACAAATTTAATCTAGTAAAGGTTAATCAGGATATTGTTAGAATCATTAACAATTGTACAGCTAAAATAGTTGAAAATAAAATTGGTACTGGGTGGAGTGAATCTGAAGTCTTGAGTTACGATAATGATTGTGAGGCTGTATATATAGATGATCGACAAATATCCCTTCCATCTAGGCGATTCTCATTGATTGAGGAAGCTAAACGGATTATTGAGTCTGGGCGGATCGTATTTGTATCAGTTAGTGACCAAGAGAACGAAGAGTTATATAAATCAACAGGCTATGGTCCGGATAAACTGAAAATATGGGTACACAATAAATATTCATAACAAAGCATTTAAGAGTGATTCCCAACGCTTGGCATTTTTCATTCCATCGTTGGGTTTCGCGTATAAGGTGCTATGGTTGGGTTGTGTGGTAGCGTTGCTCACACCTTAATGCGGCGTTATACCTCTTAGGGAAATTATGAAGAAATTACTAACAGCAGCCATGGGATTATTCGTTTCAAATACCAACGCAAATATTAGCTGGGAAGATTTTGTTACTGAAGCGCATACTGCTCTGACAGAAAAGCAGAACAAGCTGATGAGCGAATTCAAACTTGGTGAACATGAGCGTTTCGACTGGGATCAGGAAAGCGGTACTCTTATATTTTCAAACGATGGAAAGGTTGCTGTTATTGCAAAAGTACAGTTCGTCGGTTCCATTTCTACCACGTCAAATACATGGCTTTGGTCTTGGGCGAATTCTTACATTTATGACAATGTAAAAGATCAGATGCACATCGTTCGAGAGTTTGGCGAATCAAAAGGCTATGAATCGCTTACCATAGACAAGTGGCAAGCGGATGAGATTGATGGGTGGGAAATGACTTCCGTAACCTCTTATCTTTTGGAAGCTAAAGGCGCTTACCGAACCACGGAAGAGACGGGGTTTACTTACATGGTGATAACTGACATAAGTTGGGCAAACTAGGTATAACAAACTGTTTAAGAGTGATTCGCAACGCGTGGCATTTTTACTATGCGTTGATTTTAGTGTTTAAGGTGGTATGCGGTGGCTTTTGTATTGCATTGCTCACACCTTAACAGGGCGTTATACCGTTTTAGCAATTACAAATATTTATTGTGGGATTTAAAGTGAACAATAGATTGAATATAACGTTACCAATTGTGGTCGACGTGGATATGGAAGAAAGCCAACTACAGCAAAGTATTCAGGACTCAATTTTGCATCATGAGTCTGAATTTTATGAACGAATGGCATCTGTGTGCGTTCAATATGACATGAGAGCGGAGTTGTGTGAGGGAAGCTTAGATGTAGAAAGCGTTTCATTAGGTGCTCTTGAATTGACGGAAGATGACGAGCTTGTTTTGAACTTTACTGGCAGTGTTGAAGTAACCTATGACTGGTATGCCCATTATGGATGTAAAGATATGTGTGGTGGTGACCAAGTCAATGATCGTTGGGAATTCAATGCTGTCGATAGCGAAATTAGTTTTTCTCTAGAAATTCAACAGGAAAGAGTTGACGAGCTGTAAAGCAACGGTATAACAAACTGTTTAAGAGTGATTCGCAACGCGTGGCATTTTTGCTATGCGTTGCGTTTAGTGTTTAAGGTGGTATGCGGGAGCTTTGGTATTGCGTTGCTCACACCTTAACAGGGCGTTAGTTTGCAAGAGGAAAAATGCAGCTATATCGCAAGATCTATAGGTAAAAGCTCAAAGTCTAAATTGTTATGTCGGCGTTCAACTTCAGTGTTAACTAGCGTGTTGAAAATCCAAAATTGGCATCGTTCCAACGGTTGCTTTGTTCTTTGGAGCGGCGACTTTGGGGTTACCTGAATTGAACTTTTTGCTGAAACTCTGCTCGTTGAGTTTGTTGGTACAAAAGCCGATTTACTCGCTGAAATGACGTTTTCTCTGGTGTTGTAAATTCCACGTGGTTTCAGTGACTTTGTTGAAAGTCCGCATTGTTAGATTGGTTTTCCAAAAGCGCTTTTTGGTGTTGTGAGTTCGTTTTCTTCGGCGTTGTTTGTTCCACGTGGTTTCATTGAGTAGTCGCCTTGAGACTACGCCTGACTTAAGCGCATCAAAGTACATAAAGTTTATTGTTCGCAAAGTTTAAAATGACTTAAAATCAACGCTTTGGGTTTGCAAACTAACAAACTGCTCAAGAGGGATTCGCAACGCGTGGCATTTTTACTATGCGTTGAATTTTGTGATTAAGGTGGTT
>Ga0215265_1077_pt1 | contig 16079 bp, 22 predicted proteins | sample JAMX8_100Endo3_C_FD_182615 | JGI IMG/M metagenome (GOLD analysis project Ga0215265, IMG submission 182615) | Enriched cells of freshwater protists from Biology Centre CAS, Ceske Budejovice, Czech Republic - JAMX8_100Endo3_C3 | ecosystem: Environmental > Aquatic > Freshwater > Unclassified ... | reverse complement strand
GCTATGCCCGTAGCGGGTCAAAGGTTGGGGGAGGGGCTCCATCAAAATACTCTGCTGCGCCCGTGCAGCCGGCACCTGGACCTATGACCAAGAGCGAATACAAGCAGGTCCAGCTCCAGAAGCTCACTGAGCAGAACTTGCCTTATGACGAATACCAGAAGCGTTATCAGGAAATAATGGCCCAATAGGTCTTTAGGTATTCCCTTAATCAAAACCCAAACCTACAACTGCGCCGTGACCTGGAAGCTATAGCTTCAACGTGGAGAAAACCTGTGTCGATCTAGAAAAGCTTGCTGAAGGGCTAGCGATGCCATAGTCATGATCGGGTTGGCGGGCGTACGTTGCGAAGAAACGGATCGGCTTGTGGGAGGGCCGAAGGAAGTGAAGATCGTCGGATAAGTCGAGCTACGGAATAACGCGGATGCAGGAATAGCACGCTTTTTTGAATTGTTATAATCCGACCAAATCACATTGCGGAACTGATGGCCTAACGTCATTATATTTTGAATAACCGGATTGCAACGCATGCCGGGAGCCAATGCAATAAGGAGATGCAGGTTGTCAGGGATTCTTCATGCCGTGAATTTCATGGGTCGTATCGGCAAGCGAGTGTCTGCTGGGAAGCCTTTAAAGCTTCGGTCAGATTACTATTCTCCAGGCTACATTGTCGTCCTCACCGCTCACCTGCGCCGTTACAACATCCCCAAAGCTGCGGTGACGTTTGTAGATGCTCGTAACGCGGGCTATTTTAGCTCGATGGGCCTTTCTAAAGCGCTGTGGGGGGATGACGACTATGCTCAAGTCAGGCGAAAGGCCGGAGCTTACAATGCGCCTCTTACACACCTTGACTCCAGAGATGCCGTAGATGATGCGACGCAGCAAATAAACGGCTGCCTTCGGAAAATGGCAGCAAACTCTCCGTACTTCAACTACAAGGAGAGTGAAGCCTTCAAGGAGCTAATGCACGTTGTTGGTGAATTGCATGACAACGTTTGGTCTCACGGTATGGAGCGAGGTTTTTCTGCCGCGCAGAGAGCAAAATCCGTCAAAAAAGGCGAAATAGAATTCGCCCTTGCGGATACCGGTCTAGGTTTTTTAGGGGAACTACTGTCGTCAGGCATCGCTCGAAAGTATGGAATAACCAATGATCGTCAAGCGATTGAGTGGTGCATCCAGGAGGGGAATTCCAGCAAGCTGGTCCAACACCAGGATGATTGGGGGCAGGCGTTGCCAGACGGTCACGTAGGGGACTCGCCATATGGGGGCGCCGTAGCAACGAGAAGCGTGACGAACGGTAATCACCACCAAGGTCTTGGGCTTGCAAAATTAATTTCACTAGCAAGACGGTATGAAGCCGAGCTATACATTGTATCCGGAACAGCCATTCTGCAGCTTGAAAAGGGAAAATTGAGCTTTAAGGAGTCTAAATTCGCTTGGAAGGGGGTCGCAATCTCGCTAACCCTTCAGGAATCGAAGATGGCGCAAGCTAAGGCGATACCGACATCTGCTGAAATAGATGACATTATGAACCAACTGAGGGGCTAATCATGGAAGCCTATACCTTTGAGAGAACGGATCTCGCATCAAGAAATTTGGCAGCTCAAGAGCGCCGGGCGATCCTTGCCCAGCTAGAAAGCGGCCCAAAATTCACAATCGATCTCGGCAACGTGCATTCTATTTCTGAATCCTTCGCTGACGAGCTTTTTGGCGTTATGGTTTTGGAGAAAGGAGTGAGCTACGTCACATCTCATCTGCGCCTAGTAAACGCAAACGAAAGTGTTCTGCGTTCAATTGCCATCGCAATGAAGCGCAGAAGCGCAGCTTGATTGATAAGTTTCATTCAGAGAGCCCGGCCATGCGCCGGGCTTCTCGTGTCTGGCCGTTCACAACCTTTTCACAGCCGGCGGTGTACGGTTACTCAAGCTCCTAGTGAATACCTTTCAGCCCGCTATCCCCATCGCGGGCTTTTCTTTGCCCGGGAATTGCCAATCACGCTTATGTTTACCTAAGCTGAATTTTCTATTCTCTCGAACGGAGTCGAAGTCATGCCTGCCCCACAATGCTCACTGCCTGACACGCTTGAAGGAATCTATGAGAACCAGCTTGCCCTGGAAGCGGCACTGATGGAGCTGACATTGCTTGTCGAAAGCCAAGGCAGCGTCGAGTCTGGCGGCAACGTGCGTGGTGCCCTGGAGACGATCGGAGAGAACGCAGGGCATATCAGGCAGGGGATGGCTTGAGGGCACAAGGGCCGGATTGATTACCTGGGGGAGGGCAGCGACGATCTCGCTCATCGTTGCTTTATCTTGCTCAAAGTAGCTAGCGCCGGCATGTGTAATTACGAGCTGATGGTCCCCGATCTCAACGACGTCCACTAAAGCAAAAAGCGAGATCAGGTCTATCCCTTCGGCTCTACTGATCTCCGTATCTGGCGTCTCATTTCCCTCGTCCAACATGGCTGCAAATTCCTTGGCCTCTTCGTGTGTACTGAAAAGCTCAAGCATTTCAGCAGACCAAATTTTGTCGAGACCTCGATATGCCACCGTCTGTGGGGATCCTGGGCTTCCCAGAGTAACCGGCCAGCAAACACACCTTTCTGACCCCACCGCCAAAGGCGATGGTGTCCACCTATTTAAGTGGACACCACTTCTAGCCTTTTAAGAGGGTCTTTCATGCAGCCACAACGCCGTTCCTATTCCAGGTCGTTCAAGGCCCAAGTCATTCAAGAGTGCGCCCAACCTGGGGCCTCGATTGCCAACGTTGCGCTGAGCCACAGCCTCAACGCGAACCTCGTCCACAAGTGGATTCGGCTGCAAACGCAGAAAAGCATGGCGCTGCATCCCGCTTTTGTTTCACTGCCCATGCCACTCGCCAGCACTGAGTCGCAATCGGCATCATCGACTATCAGCGTTGAGATCCAGCATCCGCGCGGCACCGTTAAAGTGAACTGGCCAACTGAAAGTGCTGCTGCCTGTGCAACCTTTCTTCGAGACCTGTTGCGATGATTCGTATCGACGCCATCTGGCTCGCCACTGAGCCCATGGACATGCGCGCCGGCACTGACACAGCGCTGGCGCGGGTGGTGGCCGTGTTCGGTGCGGCGCAGCCGCACTGTGCTTATCTGTTTGCCAACCGCCGCGCCAATCGCATGAAAGTGCTGGTGCACGATGGGTTGGGCATCTGGCTGGCGGCGCGCCGACTGCATCAAGGCAAATTTTTCTGGCCGGGATCTCGGCACGGCTCGCAGATGGAATTGGGTGCCGAACAACTGCATGCCCTGGTGCTGGGTTTACCTTGGCAAAGAGTTGGGCAAAACAGTGCGATTACCCTGATGTAATCACTGCCATGGCCAGCGTCGCCGTGCAATTGTCCGATGAGCCTATCGTCAGTGTTGGCCTGTTCTGACAAAATCGGCGGCATGACTTTGCTTCCTGATTTCGACCAATTAAACCCTGAACAACTGCGCGCTATCGCCGCGCAGCTGATGCAGCGTGTCGAGACTCTCGATCAAAAAGTCGAGTCCATGGACAAGCAGATCCATCACTACAAAACGGTCAACGACAAGCTGACCCACGAGATCGCACAGCTCAAGCGTTTCAAGTTTGCCAAGCGCAGCGAGCAGCTAAATCCGTATCAAACCAGCCTGCTCGATGACGTGATCGATGCCGATATCGCGGCCATCGAAGCCGAGCTTGAGACGTTGCAACCCGCTCCAGCCCCGACCGTGGCTCGGCAAAAACCTAAACGCACCGCCTTGCCGCCCGAGTTTCCACGCACGCCCATCCATCACGAACCGGACAACACTCACTGCCAATGCGGCTGCGCCCTCAAGCGTATCGGCGAGGATGTCAGCGAGAAACTCGACTACACGCCCGGCGTGTTCACGGTTGAACAACACATCCGTGGCAAGTGGGTCTGTGAGGACTGCGAGACCCTGATCCAGGCACCTGTTCCTGCGCAGGTCATCGATAAAGGCATCCCCACAGCAGGTTTGCTGGCTCAAGTGATGATCGCCAAATACGGTGATCATTTGCCACTGTACCGTCAGGAAAAGATCTTTGGCCGGGCCGGCCTCGCCATCCCGCGCTCGACCTTGGCGCAGTGGGTCGGCACTTGCGGTGTGCAACTGCAACCACTGGTTGATGCTCTGCGCGAAGTGGTGCTTGGACACAACGTGGTGCACGCCGATGAAACGCCGGTACAGGTGCTCATGCCTGGCTCGAAGAAAACCCATCGGGCCTACGTCTGGGCCTATGCAACCACCGCGTCTGCCGATATCCGCGCAGTGGTGTACGACTTCAGCCCCAGCCGCTCGGGCGAACATGCACGCAACTTCCTGCAAGACTGGAAGGGCAAGCTGGTCTGCGATGATTTTGGTGGTTACAAAGCCAGTTTTGCACTCGGTGTCACTGAAATCGGCTGCATGGCCCATGCGCGGCGTAAGTTCTTCGACCTGCACGCCACGAACAAAAGCACGCTCGCCGAGCAAGCTCTGCGCTATATCCAGTTGCTGTACGAAATCGAAAGTGAAATCCGCGATTTGGAGCCCGATGTACGGCGACGAATACGACAAGAAAAAGCCGTCCCCGTGATGAACATGCTGCACACTTGGATGATCGCCCAGCGCGAGCTGGTACACGAGGGTGTGGCCATCGCCAAGGCCCTGGATTACAGCCTGAAACGCTGGACGGCGTTGTCACGTTATCTGGATGACGGCGCGGTGCCTATTGATAACAACCACATCGAGCAGCAAATCCGGCCATGGGCGCTCGGACGCAAGAACTGGCTCTTTGCAGGGTCGTTACGCAGCGGACAACGCGCGGCTGCGCTGATGAGTTTGATCCAATCGGCCAAGCTTAACGGGCATGATCCGTATGCTTATCTCAAGGATGTGCTGATGCGGCTGCCGACGCAGCGCGCCAGTGAGATCGCCGAGTTGTTGCCGCATAACTGGCTGCCGTTACGCAACCTGTAATGCCCGTTCGCTTACTTCCCAGATAATAGGCGTGCCTGTTCGCGAGTGCTTGAGTGTCCGGATGGTGGGGGCCGCGACGTATTATCCAGGCGCCATTCGGGCCCTTCCTGCTGATATGCGGGATGAGGACGTATTGCTTGATGGTTGGCTCGTCATCGAACGGGTTGTACGGCAAAGCAGGGCGCCCCAAATTCAAGGCTGTTGCTCCGCAGGTAAACCTCACGCGATAGCTATCTGATGACTCCCAGACTCCTACAGGCTCGTACCTGGCCATCAATCGAATTATCGCAGGTATCAGCACCTGGGATTTCTTACCCATCATGGGCGCCATTCGAAGGAGCTTTTTATCCCGTTCGCTGATTTCTTCCGCAGGGACTGGCTCCAGGTCTGCTGCGGTAATCTGGACGAACTCCCACTCAAGTAGTCCTTCTTTCTCTTGCGCCGCTAGCTGGTGCAGGCGTTCGGGTTCCATGTACAGCTGCTCAGCTCGTAATGGGATCGAGTCTGTCTCTCGCGTTGCTCGGCCGGCGTTGGGGTCTGGCTGAATTGAATCAATCGCCGATTCCCATCCGCAACCGGGCTTGGTCCAGATAAGGACTGCGCCAGGGAATACCACGCCTGATGTACTGCTATCCGGAGTTCCAAAGTAGTAGCGAACATACTGGCGCGTGCCGAAGAACGTCTTCGCTATCGTCGGAGGCGTAGGGTGACTCCCTTCAATGAGCTTGTACTCAAGAACCAGGTCCAAATCTCCGCAAGTCATTGCGCCGCGGGCATATGAGCCGACCACCCATAGCGAGGTAATCTCCAGCTGGGAGGTCACAGCTTCGTTGAGGAAGTTTTTGTGAGCGATAACTCGTGTGGATGCCTCGTCTAGCCTCTGGCAGATCCGCACTAGCTTCTTGGTGAACGATTCGCGTGGATCACGCCTTTCAGCTACGGCCATGCTCTCATCTCTACAGCGGCGCCCAGGGGAGGGCTTGTAGATTCACCGTATCACCCAAATCAGCTAAATCGCCATTAGCAGACGATACAGCGATCCCCTGCGGTAACTGAATGGGTTCAGAACATGCTCGGGCATTTGTAAAGGTTGATCGCTGAGCTACCGAGGCGGGAGCCAAGCACATAGAGCGTCTGGAGCTGATTCTTCTGTGCAATGAAGCCCTCGCACGAGAAGCCGCAGGACACGTTTGCCGTGAAGCAGATGTTCTGCATGCTGAATTTGTAGAGGTCGTGCGGCCAGGTCAGGCAATCGTATTTGCCGCCGACGGGGCAGTGGACTTGCTCTAGCTCGCCTGACGCCACAATCGTCGATCCTGTAAGGCGATCAATCTCCCCGTATCCCCATGCCGCTTGGCTCAACCCAGCAATGATCAGAGGCAACATCCAGCGCGGTATGGTCATCATCTTTCCATGATTCAGGTGGTGGGGCGCTGACTTTACCAACCCCAGATGCCGGCCTCAACGCCTGCGTGCCCGGTCATTTTGGTTGTGTTCCCAAGATGCGCCGTAGGGCTATTACATTTTGCTAACGGGCTGGTTAGACTGTGCCATCGCTGGTTGGATAGACAGTATTGGTGTGCAGGGCTCTGAAATGGAAAAGATCTATAAGTTGCTCGATTATTTGACTATCGACCAAGCCGTTCAATGGCTGCAAGTTATCACTCGGACCAAATTGTCTGGAAATGATTTGTTGGACTTGTGCGAGTCAAGGCAATGCGTTGTGTATATGAACGTTGACGGTGTGTCGGGCTGGGATATAGACGCTGTTGGCGATCACGAAGTAATGGGGAGTGGGATTCAGAAGGTGTTAAAGCCTACGGCGCTTAAATACGCCGGAACTGAAACGACTCTCGATATTATTTTTGAAGGACCGGTATTTATCGAAAATGAGCCAGGAGATGAGGCGTATTGGACTATGTGGGAAGGGCGGGCACTCCTGGCAGACCGCTATGCATTGTTCCAGCCAGCTGATATTCAAGCCCTTGGAGCTAAAATCAATGGCGGTGATCAACCGCAAGATTCTGATATAGAGAAGCTTCGGCAGTTATGTCATAGAGAGCAGACTGCGAAGAAAGATGCTGAGTATGAGGTCTACGTCGCGAAGCATCATTTGAAGGAAGCCCTCTCTGCCGTTTCTCAACTACGCGAACAACTCGACAAAGTAACTCTGAGTCGCCAAGACCTACAGCATCGAATAGATGAGGCTGAAACTGAGCTTAAGAAACTTCGCCATCAAAGTGGAAATTCAGGTCTGGACGATTTACGGCAAATGCTGAAAGCTAAAGATGAGCTTTCTGCTTTGGCCTCTCGTGCAGAGGCCGCAGAATCTATGGTGGAGACCCTGGATAGTCAGTTGCGGGATCTGGCCGATAAAAAACGTTCGGATGACGCAGTTTTTCAAGCATTGGTTGCTAAGTTTCGCAGCACGCATAAGGATGGTAAGAGTGGGGATCTAGGTGTGATAAGTGAAAGATGCCTGACTTTTCCCTACGCAACTAAACAGCTCGAGGCTATGAGGGATGCGGCACTTGCTCATTGGGTGGAGCACGATAGGTCGAAGCCCGCGCCCTATGGCATTCAAAAGACGGTAGCTACATTCCTAGCCGCCAGGACGGGAGAGAACGCTAGGAAGCTCGCCGAACTAGCCGCTGCCATCAAGCCCGACGATCTTCCAAAAGCCTGACATAACAACCTGACATAGTGTCATGTCAATATGTCAGGTCTGTCTGACAAGTACGCATAAGCCTCAATCTGATTCCAGTCCCAATCAATGGCAGGAAACAGCATGACCGACTTGAATGACCGCTCACCGCAATTTGATCCCGCGTTCGTCTTAATTCGTCTGCCTGACGTCGAGAGGATCACTGGTTTGGCGAGCGCCACAATCTATAGGCGGATAAAAGATGACCCGACCTTTCCCAAGCCGGTCCCCTTAGGAAATACCGGCTCTCGAGGTTCTCCGGTGGGTTTCGTTCTTGCAGAGGTTCAAGAGTGGGTGCGGCGGCGTAAGACAATGAGGTGAGGGGTTAGGGCGCACAGGAACTCTGAGAATAATTGAGAAGTGAGTGGACTATTTTTTTGGGTAGCGTTTCCGAGGTTTAGGACCTTTTGGGGTAGCAGTAAACCCAACCATTTGGTCAAGTTCTCCAAGTGCCTGGAATGCTCGCCTTAATGCTTCGCCGACGTTCTCATTGGACAGGCTTCCATCCTTAGTTTGATGAGCCTCATCAAGACTCATGAGAGCGTCCTTATTTATGCCGGTTGTCATCCGCATTGGAAGAGAAGATGCCTCGTCAACACTTTCGTCATCCTGGCTGATGCTCACCTCAACAGAAAGCCCTTTTTGCCGACCCATTTCTATCAGGGTGTCAATGAGGTCGCCCATGCCCATTGGTTCGGCCCGGTGTGAAGCGAAGCTTTCCTCAAGGCGGGAAATAATCTCGGCGTGTAACGAGCGAGAGCCTTGTCTTGCGCTCTCATCCAGTCGCTGACGGAGATCGCTCGGCATGCGTATGGGATAGGGAGATATCGCGTGTCGATCGTTCATGACAGACCTGAATTTTGTATTAGGGGCAGTATGCGAAATGAATCAAAAAGACTCAATGAGTCAACTTGACTCTTTTTTTTGGTGAGTTAATATGAGTCCACAACCAGTAAGGAATGAGATATGACGCATACGTACAGGGTGGCCCCGTTCAGCTTGAGAATTGATGAGCAGCTCAAGACAAAGGCTAGAGAGGAAGCGGCAGCCCATCGTCGAAGCCTAAACACAGAGCTTGAACTGTTGATTGAGGAGGGTTTTAAGTGGCGGGAGATTCAGAACAAGCAGGCAATAGCCTGAAACGAAGAAGTCCCGACGAGGTGAGATTCGTCAGGACTTCAGAAAACGAGATCAACTTCGAGGAAGAAATCGTCATGAACAAGCATACCGAAGTAAACGAAAAACTCAATGCTGGCACCTTCAAGGGACCAGTGACCGTGGCGCTTTCGTTCGCACGCTGCAACATTGAGGAGCAAGATTTGTATGGTGTCCGTCCAGGCGTTCCTGCTGTCGATGCTTTGAATCAGGCATCTTGCACTCTTTATAGTGTGAAAAAGTCTTTAGAAGACGCGGGGATGTCTGAGCTCATCGTCACGCCAAGCCAAGCATGGTTACTGCATATGGCGATCGAGTCTGCTAAGGCTGCTATCGACTCCGTAGCTGAAGGCCTGGAGAAAGCGCGATGAACACTATCTCCATTCAATCCGAGCAGTCTTCTGATGGTGCGCCACGTTTTCCGCAATCGCAAAATGTGGCGCGGACAATGTCGTCTCGCGAAATCGCTGATTTAGTAGGCTCGCGGCATGACAAGGTAAAACAATCAATAGAGCGGTTAGCTGCGCGCATTGATACCAACGGAAACCCGGTGATAGCTCTTCCCCCAGTGGGGGAATACCTCGACGGTCTAGGCAGGAAGGCCACAGAGTATATGGTCTGCAAGCGCGACAGCTACATCATCGTCGCCCAGCTCAGCCCCGAATTCACTGCTCGTCTTGTGGATCGCTGGCAGGAATTGGAAGAGCAAACGATCAAGCCAGCCTTCGACATTGCCAGCCTGAATGACCCCAAGGTCTTGCTGGCCCTGTTGACCGACAACGTCCGCAAGGTCGTTGCCTTGGAAGCTGACAACTCAGAGCTCTCGAAAGAGAACCATGAACTGGAAGTGAAGGTGGAGCAAGACGCTCCGAAGGTGGCCTTTCACGACATGGTTGTGGTGTCGCACAAGAAGTACAACGCCGCCCAGGCTGCCAAGATCATCGGCACTGGTCGCACCAGGCTGTTGCAGTTCATGCGGCAGAAAGGGTGGGTGACCCGGTCGAACGAGCCGTATCAGGCGAAGATTGAGGCCGGCCTGCTTGATGTGAAGCTGGGCACCTTCGAGCATCCAATCGACGGCACGATCCCAACGTGCTCCACGTTGATCACTGGGAAGGGCCTGACGAAGCTTGAAGCTCTGTGGCGGGAGCGAGACGCAGACTTGTTGGCGTAGGAGTGAAGAGAGCCCGGCCCAGTGCCGGGCTTTTCGTCAGAGCCTCAGTAATCCTCAATGGCGTGGCAGCGACTTGGCAGAGCAGCTACGCTTTTTAAATGTAAGCAACTTGCGTATACTTAAGCCCAATGAAAACAGTCTTCTTTGAAACGACAAGCTTCACCGCCACGGTAGGTGACTATCTGACTGACGATGAATATCGGCAGCTCCAGACGGAAATGCAGACGAATCCTGAAGCCGGTGATGTAATGCCACGTACTGGTGGCTTCAGAAAGCTTCGCTGGCAGGACACTCGCCGCGGGAAGGGCAAGCGTGGTGGTCTGCGTGTGATTTATTACTGGTTGCTTAATGACGGCCAGTTCTGGATGTTTTCGATTTATGACAAGGATGAGATGGCGAACCTGACTGCTGCTCAGGAGAAAGCATTGAAGGCTGCTATAGATGCAGAGCTGAAAAAACGAGGTGGGAAATGAAAAAGAAGCGCGATCTGTTTGCTGAGCTGATGCAAGGCGTAAACGAGATGGGCGAGCACCGGCAGGGGAAGATCACACTTCGTCAGTACGAAGTGGAGGCTCTTGCACCTCCCGAGGTGACGGCTGCTGAGATCGTTTCCATCCGTGAGAATCTTCACATGTCGCAGCCAGTGTTCGCCCGGCAAATCAGGACTAGCCCTGACACGCTGAAGAACTGGGAGCAATCGAAGTCCAAGCCAAATGCCCAGGCGGCGCTGCTGATTAAGTTGGTTCAGCGCTTCCCTGACATGGTTGAGCGACTCAACGCCGTTTGAATCGATGATTACCTTGAAGCCCGGCCAAGTGCCGGGCTTTCTGCATCTGGCTCAAAGCTTTTCAGCGTTGGCCTTCTCAAGCAGGGCGGCGATGCCCTCCAGCAGCTCTAAGTCCGACTCCTTGAGTCTTCCCTTCGCCGCGGCCCTGGCGAGCTTCTCGATAACCGCAACTGCTCGTGGCGTAGCCTTGTCCTGAAGGGCCTGGTAGGCAGACGCCGCCTCTCGCACCACATCCTGACGAGTGTACTCACCCTCGATCAATGCCGGCCCGTGCCCGTTCGGGTTGACCAGCACACCAGGCGTGAGCCCGATTTTCTTCTCGAGGTTGAGCGCCGCCTTCTCGCCGAGGGAGCGGTGCCCATTGAGGATCTGTGACAAATACGAAGCGTCCAGATCGTGCTGGTCGGCGAAGTCTTTCTGGCTTAGTGGGCCGATGACACGCCGCAGCGCGTCGACCCGAAGAGTTTTGATATCCATAGGCGAATAGTGTCCCTGCGTTAGCAAACAGTAAATTATAAAATGCTATTGCTATTGAGATTAGCAAAATGTAATCTGAGCTTCTTTCGGAGGCATACATGACGCTACTCGAACTCATCCGGTCCCTCGACACACCTTCGGTGGAGTCGTTGGCCAAGCGCAGCGGCACCAGTGCCGGGAACCTCAAACAGATCGCCCATGGCTTTCGCCGGGCAGGTCCAGGCCTCGCCATCAATCTTGAGCGGGAGTCGAGCAGGGCGGTTACCTGTGAAGAGCTCCGGCCCGATGTTGACTGGGCCTATCTGCGCAATTCAGGCCAAGAGCCAAATCTTTAATCCCGATTAAAAGAAGCCCTGATTGAGGGCGCATATCTTCGCCCCTGAGCTGAACGTTCTGCCACGACAACCACGAAGAGGTTTCCCGAAATGGAACAGGTACACCGCGCAATACATCAGGCAGTTCTGGAGGCGGGGCCAAAGCAACTGGCTTACCTGATGGGTAACCAACGGTGTTCTCCCCACGCTGAGCGCATCAGGTGGAACGCTGTCAGTCGAACTACGACGGCTGTTAGCTCAGATTTACAATCTGGTCAGGTGTATCGAATCAACGCGAAAGGCACGCTGACCGTGGCTGTTGGAAGTCTGATGCAGCTGGATATAATCGGGGGGAGGAGGTTCAGGGCTTGTACCTGAATACGGTCACGACAGAGATTCGCCCAGTGTTCTATCGCGCCTCCCAGGGGATACGTGGTTACGCGGCCAGATACGCAAGCACCACTCGAGATCGTGCTTTATGTAACTGTTGCCTGACGCGCACAGGAGTTAAGCCTTCGCCCAGATCTTGGGGCGAAGGTTGCGGCAGGCCAACCGCCAGCAGTACCATGCGCGGCTAGATTGGCCGGGCCAGGTCATCGGAACCTCACTTCGCTTCATGTTTCATTGAGCTGTTGCGAATCATCTCCAGAATGGAACTGCGCTGTAATGAATGTTAAGACGCCGCTACTCAAGGATGTCAGAGAGTCGTCAGTGGTTGGAAATACAAAAGCTCATGACCATTTGAAGTATCGTCCCGATATTGATGGGTTGAGGGCGATAGCAATTTTATCAGTTGTTATCTTTCATGCATTTCCATCCATTGTTCCCGGTGGATTTGCAGGAGTTGACGTGTTCTTCGTTATCTCCGGTTTTCTAATTTCAAGCATTATTTTTAAGAGTTTGGGTCGGGGTCACTTTAGCTTTGTAGATTTTTATTCTCGTAGGGCTAAACGAATATTTCCTGCGCTAGTGGCTGTCCTTTTGATCACGTATGTGTTTGGCTGGTTTGCGTTGCTTCCTGATGAATTCAAACAGTTGGGACGGCATATAGCGGCCGGCACCATATTTTTGCAGAACTTTAATTTGCTTGGTGAGTCTGGCTATTTTGATACGTCCTCAGAGCTAAAACCGTTAATGCATCTTTGGTCGCTAGCGATTGAAGAGCAGTTTTATCTTGTTTATCCACTAATTATTTGGGCAGCCTGGAGAACTGGTGTAAGCATAAAGCTTACGGTTGCTGCTTTGTGTCTTATATCTTTCGGTCTGAATGTTTATGGTGTTGCTTCAGATCCTGTGGGGACTTTCTTTTCTCCTCAAACAAGATTTTGGGAGCTGTTAGCAGGGGGCGTCCTAGCCTATTTTTACTATTCTCGTTCGAAAGCAGTTGAAAGGAACGATGCTCCAATAGTTTTTGGTGAAACGCTTAATAGTGCAATTTCTATACTCGGCCTTGGGCTAATCGTTGCCGCGGTAGCATTCCTAAAAAGCGGTGACATCTTCCCTGGCTGGTGGGCTCTGTCGCCCGTAATTGGCACCGCGATGCTGATCTTTTCGGGTCCCAACGCATTGGTGAACCGAACCCTTCTGAGCAATCGATTCATGCTCTTCATTGGCGTGATCAGTTACCCGCTGTACCTCTGGCATTGGCCGATTCTTTCGTTCGCCAGAATTATGGAATCCGCTGTCCCATCCTGGGAAATACAGGTTGCCGGTGTTCTGTTGAGCGTTCTGCTTGCTTGGCTCACTTATCGTTTTATCGAAAGCCCGATTCGATTTGGTGCACAAACTGCACTGAAACCAACGCTGCTTTGGGGTGTGATGCTGTGTTTGGGCGGCGTTGGATACGCCACATTTGCGCGCGATGGCCTGCCTTTTCGCGTTCAAGAACTTGCCAGCAATAACAGCCAATTCAACTGGGGCGATCTGGCGAACGAAACTTGCCGAAAGGCCTACCCCGCGTTCTGGCCCATTGATCATTGCTCAATGACTCGGGAGGGTGACCCATCGGCTATGTTGATTGGCGACTCCCACAGTGACCATATTCGCCTCGGGCTGTCCGAAGCCATGGCAAAGGAAAATAAAAACCTTCTAAACATCGGAGTTTCCGGATGCACGTCGTTCTATAACGTCACATCTCACCCGAGAGGCGTCCGTGATTGGTGCTCGACCTACATCAACAAGGCAATCGAGTTGGCAGTCAATACGGAGTCTGTAAAAACAGTTGTGTTGTCGTCCCGGGGCCCCATGTACCTGACCGGTAACGGTTACCATGAGGGAGATGATCTAATCCATCACGATAGAGTCCTGGAGCTAGTCGGCCATCCGGAGGTGACAGATTACGCAGCAGTCTTTGAGGCCGGTATGAGAAACACCTTCACGATGCTCGCCAAAGCGGGCAAGCAGGTGGTGTTCGTATTGGATATTCCTGAGCTTGGCTTCTCTCCGATGTCGTGCGTTGATAGTCGTCCATTACGTTTGACCAACAAGGTTAAGAGCCCGTGCGCTATATCTCGGGCAGAAGTGGACTCTCGAAACAAAGAATACAAAGAAGTAGTTGCCAGGGTCATGAAAGACTTTCCGGCAGTGACGCTGTTTGATACGCAGGCGAAGCTGTGCGACGCCGAATGGTGCTGGGCCATGATCGACGGCCAGATGATGTACCGTGATGACGATCACCTGTCTGCGAAGGGTTCTGAATTTATGGCGAAGGATCTGATGCCGATTATCAATAGGGCACTGGCGGATCCTGAGAGCCAGGCGCAAAGATAACGACCAAGTTGCGTTGCTGATGTTAAGCCCGCCGCGTGCGGGCTTTTTCTCTCGTGTTTGAATTTTGTGTTAGGTCTGCAGGACGCCGGAGGGAGCCTAAATAGGCTCAGTGACTTTACAAGAGACTTCGTGAGTTACGGTTCCGCACTCTTAGGCATCGTTGCAGCGAGCGCCAGGCGCGAAGCCTTGTGTTTAGCGGCCTGTAGAGGTGTCCGCGTACACGGGGTGTTAGGGGGCGGGTGTTCGAATCACTCCGTCCCGACCATATTTTTCAATGACTTAGCCGAACTCGAACCTGTTCGGCTTTTTCATACGTAGGCACTTTGCGGGGGATCATCTCGATTTCCTCCTCAAAACGGTCAGCACTGGCTCGCGAGAGTCAGTTGCCAACACTTTGTTCGCAGCCTCAATCAGATGCTGCAACACCGGGGTGGAATAGTGGCTCGTAATACTGCCGTTCTTATGCCCCAATAACGCTTTGCGATCTACCTCTGTCACGCTTGCTGCACGTGGTCTTCTGCCAAAGGTGTGTTTCAGGTCGTGAATCCTGATCAATCTGAACCGCGGGTGTGTCGGCGCCTTGTAGGCCGTCTCCGACTTTCCGCTATGCGCGCACCCTGGCTTTCTTCAAGACCGAGTCATTCATGCGATGCATTACCGTTGGCCCGAACTGATCTGCCTTCCCGTAGGGGAACACCAGGTCTTTGTGCAGACCGCGCTGATTGTCGATGATCGACATGGCCACCTTGTTCAGGATCACCAGGCGTTCATCGTCATTCTTCACCCCGGCTTTCTCACTTCGCCCGCCGAACCCGGCAGGTATCAGAAACACGCTGGTGCTCAACGCCGGTACCCGTATTTCCCAATCCCACCGCAATTTGCAGACTTCCTGTTTCCGGCATCCAATGTCCACCTTAGAGAGGGCCATCCTCAACAGGTGGTCCGGCAGCTCGGCGAACAGCATTGACTGGTCATCCAATGACAGCGGGTAAGGTTTCCTGCTGGATTTCTCTTCTTCCATCATCGATATCACTGGCACGCTTTCCAGCCATAGCCGCTTTCTGTATCCCGCCCTTGCGGTGGTACGGATTCAAAAATCCGACGACTCCTTGTAGGGCGATATTCGCCGTCTTGTTCGATACGCCTGGTTTGACCTTTCCTTGCGCCGTCCTTGGTTGGCTTCTGCTGGCCACGCACAAACGGCGTCAGGGTACTGTCATCGATGAGCGTGATGTACGGGGCCCAATGTTTTCGAGTTAATGGAATAGGCGCGCTTTCTCTGGCGGCAGTTAGGCTGATGCAGCTGGATACTCGACGTTCAGGGCTCGTACCTGAACACGGTCACGACAGAAATTCGAACGGTATTTTATCGCGCTTCCCGGGGCTAAGTGTTGATGCGTCCTTATTAAGCAAGCACCGCTGGCGATCTTGCTTTATGTGGCTGTTGCCTGACACTCCAGCACTGTTGGCCTTAGCCTCTAACACTGGGCGAAGGTTGCGGCGGGCTATCCGCCAGCAGTACCATGCGCGACCAGATTGGCCAGTTGAGGCCAACGAACATTGAGCTTCGCTTCACACTTGTAGCGAAGGTCTGCCAATGGAATTGCACTGTAATGAATGTGAAGGCTCCGCTACTCAAGGATGCAAGAGGGTCGTCAGTGAGTGGCAACACGAAAGCTCATGACCATTTGAAGTACCGTCCGGATATTGATGGTCTCCGGGCT
>Ga0215265_1076_pt1 | contig 16445 bp, 14 predicted proteins | sample JAMX8_100Endo3_C_FD_182615 | JGI IMG/M metagenome (GOLD analysis project Ga0215265, IMG submission 182615) | Enriched cells of freshwater protists from Biology Centre CAS, Ceske Budejovice, Czech Republic - JAMX8_100Endo3_C3 | ecosystem: Environmental > Aquatic > Freshwater > Unclassified ... | reverse complement strand
GGCAAGATCCACAACGCCGGGATCATGAGTGCAAGAACGGGAATATCTCCCTCGCTCAAACTCATCGCTCGAACGCACACCACTGCGAGTAAAGTCGTAATGAAAAATTGAAGTGTCGATAAAATCATAGCGCCTCCTGGCTTCCCCACCTACTTGGTAACTCAACGGCAAAAACTGGGATTAAAAGTCGTTGAGAGGGTCTAGATTCAAGCTTAGCTTGTGTTTGTTTTATGCTTTTTAACGCTCATTAACATACAGCACGACTGAAGAGAAAATGTGATCAACAAAAGTCAATCGCGGGCAATATAAACGTTAAGAACCGTTAGCAATATACAAGTCCGATGGTTTACCATTCCTTAGTAATCCACAATAGACACTTTTGAGTATGGACCAATTTTTAGCGCAAATCTTTGCTGTAATTCACCAAATTCCAAAAGGAAAAGTCTCCACCTACGGGGAAATCGCAAAAATGGCAGGTTACCCGGGCTACGCAAGACATGTTGGTAAGGCGCTTGGTAATTTGCCAGAGGACAGCAAACTCCCGTGGTTTAGAGTGATAAATAGTCAAGGAAAAATATCCTTAAAAGGCAGTAATTTAGAACGACAAACAAAGAAATTAGAAGCCGAAGGAATTGAAGTATCTGAGATTGGAAAAATTTCGCTAAGAAAATACAAATGGCAGCCTTAGGCTGCCATTTTTTGTTCGCTGAGTTTGATATTAACGCGTACCAACTAGACGAATATCCAACTGGTGAGTTTGTGCTTCATCTGTGATTACACCGTTATGTGTATCGCTGATAAAACGCAATTTACCATCCACTTCAATACGCGCACGAACGCTGTAACGATGGTTTGGTTTGATTTCATTGTTATCGTAGTTCAGCTCAAAAGAAAGAGGAACTTGTTTACCTTCCGTTTCGAATGTCTGTTTTGCTAGTACTTTTGCTGGCGCGTCAGCCAAAGACACATCTTCTAACGCGACGGTAACCACTGCGTTTGGCGGCAGAGCAATACGCTCGCGGTAAGCCACTGTACCTGTAATCGTCTTCATTGACGCCTCTGCAGATTCCATTTCTGTATTTTGAGAAGTTTGGCAACCCACTAACGCAGCCCCAAAGAGTAAAGAAGTAACAAGCAGTAGTGTTTTTTTCATATCTTCCTCGAAAAGAGTATTAAACCGGAGCAATTATAGGTGTGGAATATAAAACTGTCTGCTTCCTGTCAGTTTATTTGACAATAGTTTGACTGAGTTAGAATTTATCAAACAATTGATTTTGTTTCATAATCGGAACAATACTATTTCTAAGTTACTCAATAGTTCTTAACTATGGCACTTCACAAGAGTGAGACTGTTGAGGTAAGTTGGAGTGAAAGACAACGGTGAGGAGACACAATGAGTAAACCATTACGAGAATTGCTCAGCCTACTACAACTCGAAAAATTAGAAGAAGGCTTGTTTCGTGGCCAAAGTGAAAACCTAGGTTTGCCTCAAGTGTATGGTGGCCAAGTGATTGGGCAAGCGCTTTCTGCTGCGCGCTACACCGTTGAAGAAACACGAGCGGTGCACTCCTTCCATAGCTATTTTTTGTACCCAGGTGATCCAGAAAAGCCCATTATTTATGATGTAGAAAACCTAAGGGATGGCCGTAGCTTCAGCACCAGGCGCGTTAAGGCGATTCAAAATGGACGCCCTATTTTCTACCTAACGGCGTCTTACCATGGCGATCAACCTGGGTTTGATCATCAAAAGGAGATGCCAGACATTCCTGGCCCAGAAAACTTCGCCTCTGAGAGTGAGCTTGCTAGCCATATAGCCGAATTCCTGCCAGAGCGACTACGCAAAACATTTTGTGGTGAAAAGCCAATTGAAACCCGTCCTGTTACGGTCATCAACCCCCTAAAGCCCAAAAAAGCAGAGCCTAAACAGTATCTTTGGATTCGTGCCAATGGTGAAATGCCAGAGAACCTGCTTATACATCAGTACCTGTTGGCCTACGCATCAGATTGGGGATTCCTCGTGACAGCAATGCACCCACATGAAGTGTCGTTAATGACGCCAAACTTCCAAGTTGCCACCATTGACCATTCAATCTGGTTCCACCGTCCGTTCAAAATGGATGAATGGCTGTTGTACGCAATAGAAAGCCCAACAGCGAGTAATACTCGTGGGTTAGTGCGTGGCGAAATCTATAACCAGCAAGGTCATTTAGTGGCAACCGCAGTGCAAGAAGGTGTAATGCGCTATACCAAGTAACCGCTAAACCTTAAACGACAAAAGGAGTGCTCAGCACTCCTTTTTTGTGGGTATCAAACGATAATTAATTTGGTTGATACTTCATGTTAACAACCGACCATTCGTAAAGTGATTTCGGGTAACCATATTCACCTTTCCCGTAAATGACATTTGGGTCGGCATAGAATCCACCTTTATTCGTTGCTAAAAATTCACGAACCCCACGACGGTAAGTAATCACAGGTGCTACTAACTCATACTCTACCTTTTCCATCTTCGAGTCATCAATTATTAAGAACCGAGTCATACGAATCGTGCTGCCGCTGGTGCAGTACCCTGGGTCATCATAGTCAATTGCTTCAAAAGGCTTGAGATCATCTTCGAACAGCTCTGATGTACATCCATCAAATCGAGCTAAGTGTACCCACGCTCCTTTTATTAGAGTTTGGTCATCGTTACCCACCGGCTTGAATGCAAGTAGTGCAATCTTACCTTTGCCGTATAATTTCAATTCTTCGTCCGTTGGCTCACGCACTGAACGAACGTTCATCAAACCAAACTCACTTTCTTCTAAGTTAGAAAACTCACGTGCATTTAGCGTGCTAAACAATACTGTTTGTTCAGTTTCAAGCAATGTATATTGATCCGCAACACCTTCATCTGCAAAGCTTAGATACAGCTGGACTTTCTTACTTTCCAACGCTTTGTAATCTCGAGATTCTCCTTCCGAAACGTCGAGAGAAATCCAACGTCTTTTTACTGGTGGGAGGTCAAGTAACGTCAGCTCTTCCTTATCAACATCTAATGAAGCGACTCCTTTAATTGTTGAGCTGGATATTTGATAGCTGCGGTTTCCTATTGGTGTACCAAAATCTAGCTTAACCTTTTTAAATGGTTCAAATTCCACCTTCATTGTAGAAGTACTTAAACCAGGGTGCTTCGCTTTGTTAATAGTGCCATTTACGACGATTGTTTTAGCTTTGTAGTTGCGTCCAGTAAGAGTAACCTCTACTTGGTACTCGCCTGCGTGCAGGATTTTCAAACGCCCCGTATCAGGGGAAACTAACTCGACCACAGGATCTTTTTGGTTAATAAGGCGGTAACTTGCCTTCGCAGTCCCACCACTCATCACTGGTGAGATAATAGTACCCGCTGAAAAGTCTACCGTTGGATAAGCAATCGATACAGGGTTTGTGCCTTGTTTAATCGTGACCGAGAAACTGCTTTCACCCGGAGTAAATTTATCGTCCCCTGCATCCGATACAACAACTCTTGTGCTGCCAGCATTGAGGATGCGCATCTCGCCCGTTTTGCTGTCTAGGGAAACCACATCCGTTGCTGCATTTTCTGCAAATCGATACGAAACTTCGCCAACCGTACCAGAGATGGTCGGTTTTTGAACATAAGGCTGGTTGGTTCTCCAAGTCTCTTCCACTTCGGATTGCACATCAATCCGACTCGGCGCACTCAGAATATTAACGTACACTTTCTGATCTGGACCCGCAGTATAATTCGCGCTCTCCTGTCTGCGAACTGTTAACGTCGCTTTACCCGCTTTGTAAACATAGGCACGTCCATCCGCAGTAACCTCTATAACATCTGTAGCAGTGTTATCAACGAGTTCTACATGATCGTTACTTGTACTTAAACCAAAGTCACGACGAAGATCAAAGCTATAGTCTTTGCTATACACCATTTCATAATCTTGTGTCACCATGGCTTGTCCCGCAGCTTTCGCTACTTTGATGACTACATTAAACTGAATTGGTTGATATAAATCCCCACCATCATCTTCAAACTTAAGACGATATTCACCAGCCGTCTCTACTTCTAACTTGCCATCGGTCATTCTTAAACCGTCCGGTAAACTACCGACTAGGCTTACGTTGCCTTTTTGTCCTGAAAATGCCAAAGGAATTGAGAGGCTAGGCTGATAAATAAGCGACATTTCAATGTCGTTCATCACTGGATGAGGCGCGCGATTAACTTCAACATTGAAGCGAGCTTTGCTTGCAGGATAATTACGCATTTCATGCTCGTAGATTTCAACTTCAGCCGTACCTACACCTTTGATCAGCAGTGCTTCACTGCTCATAGATTTAGCGATAACATCTGTGCCGCTAATAATTCGCAGTGAATAGTCGCCGCGAGCATTCGTCACCTTAGGGAAAATTCGGCCACCTTCCTCATAAGTTTTCACAACATCCGCTACGCTGATTGCTTCGCGTTGACCTTGTTTTACATCCACAACAAATTGCGCCGTTTGCTGCTTATCTAAAAAAGCATCGCTGTAAGTTGCTGTCGCTTCAACGGTTAGCTGCCCGACATTATGAACAAGGAGCACACCTGACTCCGGGTTGAGTAACTCGGCAACTTTGTTGTCTGGCTCGCTGCGAATGATTTTGTATGTGATGCTTTGCGTTTGAGCTTTATCTAAACGTGCGGGTTCTAACGTCAGCCCTTCTCTATATTCGTCTTCCAGCAAAGCGAATTGAAGTTGCCCGGATGCTACTCCATGAAGCTTCACCGTCGCGCGAACTTGCTTCGGCAGATAAAGCTCGTTACCTGAGTCAGTAATCAGTACCGACGCCTGACCAATTGAGCCTAATGAATATACCGAACCGTTCTCATCAACCCGAATCAAGTTATGACCACTTTCTACTTCATAACTCAGTTCACCTTTTTGGCCACGAACGGTCAGCGCTTTCCCTTCAGATTCGATTGCATTGAAGTTTAGATCACTAACCGAAAGGTCTGTGTTAATACCTCGTTCCACAGTGATAGAAAATCGTGCTTCAGAGGATTCATAAGCAGAACTGTTATCCGTTGCCAGAATTGTTGCCGTTCCTGGACGCAAGATTTGTAGCATTCCAGAGTCATTAATTTTCACAACATTTAGCGGATTAGAGTCAATAACTTGATAAGACACCGAACCATGTACATTGCTCAATTTTGCCTCTGTAACGGTTCCCACGCCCTCAAACTTCAATACCGTGTCTTCAGCTTTTAACTGTGGACGGCTCTGCTTTGTTATCGTAGTTGGTGTCTTTGTATTGTTCGTTTTAGAGTCACCTCCACCACCACAACCAGCGAGTAACGCCGCAAGAAAAAGCAAATAATATTTTCTGTTCATTTTTATAAACACTTTGTCACAAATAAGTGCTAGCGATAATAATACGATGTTTTATTAATCACTATATCCATTTTTGAGTACTTTATTACTTAAGTATTTGCTACTGTATTACGCATAAAAATAAATGTTCAGAAGTGGTGACTAAAATACACAAAACAACACAAAGCAAACGTTTAAATTAAAACAATTAATTAATTTAGTAAAAATGAATATTCAATAAAAATAAAACACGAAAAATTAAGAGAAAAAATTGCGTTATTTTTTCATGCGTTTTGCTGTATTGGCGCTTGATGGAGGATAAAAAACAAACAGTTAATGTGGAAATAGAAGAGAGAATAAATATCGTTTATATTTATTCCAACCCAGTAAAAAGTTACGTAGTTAGAATAAACCTGCTACCTGTTAACACTTAAAATACTAACAGGTAGAGTAACCATTAAATAAAATTCGTATAAAGCTATTTAGTTGAGAAGTGGTAACTCAGTCGTATATTTAATGGATTCCATAGCAAATGTTGAAGTCACATTAGACAGTCCCTTTACACTATTAACTAAGCGCTTATAAAACTCGTCAAAACACTTCATATCTTTGACTAGCACTTTCATCATGTAGTCATACTCGCCGGCCATACGATAAAACTCCATCACCTCAGGGAAATCACTCACTGTTGTGACAAAGTGGTGATACCAATCTTCGGAGTGATCGATGGTTTTTAGCTGAACAAAAGCGATAAAAGACAGGTCGAGTTTTTCTGCACTCAGTAACGCCACGCGCTTTTCGATGTAGCCTTCTTCTTCCAACCTTTTCAAACGCTTCCAACATGGCGTTGTTGTCAGATTAACCTGCTCTGCTAACTCATTTAATGACAAGGTGCTGTCGGTTTGTAACAACGCAAGCAGCTGCTTATCGACTCGATCCAAACTCATCCTATAAAACCCACAAAGTGTAGAAAACTTTTCTATCAAAACATCTATTACCAGCAACTATAGCAAAGTTTTTCTCTCATATTATAGGTAAATTATTCCCATCTAATGCTTATCTATCGATTTCCAAGGAGAGACGCCATGTGTACTGACCACAACTGGATCAACAATGCAGTGCGTAAAATTGAAGCAGACTTTCAACGTTCTGCTGATACTCATTTATTTAAACTCGAACTGCCTTCTCTTGATGGTATCGATATCTACCTAAAAGATGAGAGCACGCACCCAACAGGCTCTCTGAAACACCGATTGGCACGCTCGTTGTTTCTTTATGCGATTTGTAACGGATGGATTGGTTCTGAAACCACAGTGATTGAAGCGTCCTCAGGCAGCACTGCCGTTTCAGAAGCGTATTTTGCTCGCTTGCTTGGCTTACCGTTCATTGCTGTTATGCCGAAAACCACCGCACGTAAAAAGATTGAACAAATTGAGTTTTACGGTGGTAAAGCGCATCTTGTAGAGCGCTCAGATCAGATTTATGACGAGTCTCGACGCTTGGCTCAAGAGTTAAATGGTCACTACATGGATCAGTTTACTTATGCTGAACGTGCGACTGACTGGCGCGGCAACAACAACATTGCGAACTCTATCTTTAGCCAAATGGAACTAGAAGATCACCCAATTCCTAATTGGGTAGTAATGTGCCCAGGAACTGGTGGTACATCCGCAACCATTGGCCGTTTTATTCGTTACCAAAAATACGACACCAAACTTTGTGTCGTAGACCCTGAAAACTCGGTGTTTTACGACGCTTTTCAGTCAGGTAATCACTCATTAAAAGGTGAGACCGGCAGCAAAATTGAAGGCATCGGTCGACCACGTGTCGAGCCAAGCTTTATTGCAGGTGTTATTGACGAGATGCGCAAAATTCCAGACGCTGCCAGTGTGGCAACTGCACATTGGGTTTCTCAGCTGATTGGGCGTAAAGTAGGCGCATCAACGGGGACGAACCTCTACGGTGTGCTTCAACTGGCCTGCGAAATGAAACAACGCGGTGAAACAGGCTCTATCGTGACACTTTTATGTGACTCTGGTGAGCGTTACTTAGATACGTATTACGACTTAACATGGGTAAAAGAGAACATCGGTGATATTCACCCTTACCTCGCGCAACTTGAAGTCATTCAAGCAAAAGGCTGTGTCGAACCTGCATGTTGCGGTCCAATTACCGCTTAATATGTAAATTCGAATGTAAAAAAACAGCCCGCTGATGTGCGGGCTGTTTTTTTGGAAATGAGTATTACTTTTTCTGACGCGCTTCAAACGCCGCCAATTGTTCTGGCGTTGCCGCTGGCTGATGATTTTGTTTCCATTCATCGTAAGTCATGCCGTAAACACGTTCGCGAGCGTCATCAATATCTAAATCCACACCGAGATTTTCCGCTTCAGCTTTGTACCATTTGCTAAAACAGTTGCGACAGAAGCCCGCAAGGATCATGAGGTCGATGTTCTGCACGTCTTTATTCGCGTCTAAATGCGCCAATAAACGACGAAATGTCGCCGCGTCTAACTTATCTTGTTCTTCTTGAGTCAGATTTTTATATTTGAATTCAGCCACTTTCCTTTCCTTCTCTCTTATTTGATTGACGTTAATCACCATACCGAATAGTGAGTTCTCCAGCCTAGGAAGTCTGCTTTAGCGCAACAATTCCCAGTCTAAATGACTACCTTTGCGTAAAAGCTGATATGATAAACGCCATCTATCTTATTGATTAAATTAATATTAACACAACTCATTACAACGGTCTTTTACAAAGGTTATCGTCAAGTTATGAAAAACGCCATTCTATTATTGTCTGCCTTGACCATCAGTGTGCCGACTTTTGCTGCTCAAGAACAAACTCATCAATCTTATTTTTATCTGGGTACTGGTAACGTCGGTTTTGATACGCCCTATTTTGGCTCAGACAGAGACAATGAGTGGTCCACACCACATATCACTGTTGGTTGGGGCTATCATGTCAATCAATACCTTGCGTTTGAAGGTGTGCTTCGCTATTCCCAAAACGAACTGAAGAACGACAAACTGAAAACAGATTTGGATTTGCACTATTACCAAGCGGGTATGTCAGCAGTATTGACCAGTGATAACCTTGGCGATACACCACTTTCTTTGTTCGGCCGCGTGACCGCGTTAGGGACTCAGGCAGAAATGTACGTTCCAAACGAACAAAAAGTCACCGATGATTCAGGAGCACTATTCAATATCGGTGCTGGTGTCCATTGGGATATGAGCAAAGACATCTGGTTGCGCGCAGAGTACATCTATAATGTCGCAGATATGGGCTTTGAAGATTTTTACGACAGCTACGAAGGTGTGCAAGTTAGCTTAGGGAAACGCTTCTGACATTAGATAGCACCAAGTTACCAGAATTGAAATACAAACAAGCCGAGGTTTTTACCTCGGCTTGTTTTACAATCTACGGTGTGTCATCAGTTACTGAGCGGAGAACTTTTCTGTTGTCTCTTGATTCACATGGCTACTTGGTTGCCCGGCATCGAGAGAGTGTAAAATGCCATCTTGACGATCCTTTAGTGCATTCGTTAACGTCGGAAGTGCAGTGGTCGCTAACAACGCCATAACACCCGCAACTAAAACCATTTCTACCATGTAACTACCACGTACTTTTTTCAAGAGAACACCTCAAATAATAATAGGTATATGCTGCTTTCCCGGCATGACACCTAACAAGACCCGACATTCAGTCAATACGATGAGCGAGTCCTGTGCCCCTCGAAGAAGTGGCGAAATAATAAACAAAAATAATCATTAGATCTATAAGTAATCACGCTCAATATAAAAAAACACCGAACAACTTTTGTTCGGTGTTTTCAATCAAAGCTTTACGTACAGCGGCTAAGGATGAGCAATACGGCCTTTTGTATCGTGGCTGAGTGCTTTGTTCAATTCTGCTTCTACATGACCTGGCGCCTGTGTTTTCGCCGAAATCAATCGGTACATAGCCGGGATGACAAATAAGGTCACCAATGTTGCAAATCCCATCCCGAAAAAGATCACGGTACCCACAGCAATACGACTCTCATAACCTGCCCCTGTCGAAACGATCAGTGGGATGGCACCAGCAAGCGTGGTAAATGCTGTCATCAAGATCGGGCGTAGACGTCGCGCAGCTGCATCAATAACCGCTTTTTCGAATTCAACACCACGGTCTCGCAACTGGTTGGCAAATTCGACAATCAAAATGCCGTTTTTCGTCACCATGCCGATCAACATGATCATGCCAATCTGGCTGTAAATGTTCATGCCTTGCCCCATCACAACCAAGCCAAGGAAGCCACCAAATACGCCCATCGGCACCGTAAACATCACCACTAACGGGTTCACGAAGCTTTCAAACTGAGCCGCCAACACGAGATACGCCACAAGCAATGCCAACGCAAACACGACAGCAACACTCGCTTGGTTCTCTTTAAAATCTTTTGACTCACCAGAATAACTCACCGAGATGTCGCCTGGTAAGTTGTCTATCGCTTGTTGATCAAGGTAATTCAGCGCGTCTCCTAATGTGTAGCCTTCTGACAGATTAGCCGTAATAGTGATGGATTTCTGTTTGTTGTAGTGAGATAGACGAATAGAAGCTGCCACTTCTTCAATTTTAGTGACTGCGTCTAACGTCACTAACTGCCCACTATTAGTTCGCAGATAAATCTGGCTTAAATCCGCTGCATTATTAAAGCTGTTTTCATCACCACGAAGATACACATCATACTCTTCGCCACGCTCAACATAAGTCGTTTCACTTTTACCACCAAGCATGATTTCTAGCGTATCAGAAATGTCTTTGACACTGACCCCTAGTTCTGCGGCACGCTGTCTGTCGACCGTAACCAATAGCTCTGGCGTTTTCTCTGAGTAATCGATCTCAGCGCCTTCCATCATTGGCGATTCTTCTGCTTTGTTTTTAAACATTTCAGCCCAGACGAGAAGTTCATCGTAATCAGAGCCACCTAATACAAACTGAACAGGCTCACTCGAACCACCTTGGAAACCAGGCATGAATGGGAACACTCGAACATCAGGTATACCAGCCAGTGCGCCACGCACTTTGTTAAGCGCTTCCTGAGCTGTTACACCTCGCTCATTCCAGTCTTCTAGAATCATGATAACAAAGCCGGTTTGGTCGCCTGCCTGTCCACCAAATGCAGGCGTTTGGATACTAAACGACTTCAGATACCCTTGCCCAAGTAATGGCATCAATCGGTCTTCAACAATGTCCATATTGGCTGACATACGATTGTATGACGTGGCATCAGCCCCGCGCACAAACGCAAACATCACGCCGCGATCTTCTTGAGGGGTCAACTGGGCTGGCACTTGGTTCATCAAGAAGTAACTGCCGCCCAAACACGCCAAAATCACCAGCGGTGCAGCCCAACGCATTTTCAATGCGCGTTTCAATAATGAGCGGTAACCACTCTCAAGTTTACTAAATAGGCGATCGACCACTTGATTAAATCGATTTGGTTTTACATTCGCCTTCAAAATCTGACTACCCAATACAGGAGTTAATGTTAGGGCGATCAAAGACGAGAAAATTACTGACATCGCCAACAAGACAGAAAACTCAGTAAATAGCAGACCTACCATGCCATCCATAAAAGAAATCGGCAGGAATACCATCACCAGCACTAGCGTTGTCGCGATAACGGCAAAGCCTACTTCCCGCGTGCCTTTATAGGCCGCAAGCAAAGGCGATTCACCACGTTCGATATGGTGGAAGATGTTTTCAACAACCACAATCGCGTCATCCACTACCAAGCCGATAGACAGGATCAACGCCATCAAGGTGATTAAGTTGATAGAAAAGCCAAAGTAATAAGCGGCAATGAATGAGGAAATCAGCGATACCGGAACCGTAACAGCTGGGATCAAGGTTGCACGAGCTTGACCAATGAAGATGTACAACACCAAAATAACCAAACCGCCCGTAATAAACAGCGTGCTATATACCTCTTCTATCGAACGCTCGATAAACACCGTCGCATCGTAGTCGATAGCAAGCCGCGTTCCTTCCGGCAAGAACTTCTGGATATTATCAACTTCAGCTCGAACTAATTTTGCTACTTCTAACGGGTTCGCATCAGACTGAGGAACAACCCCCAAACTAACATTGACGACGCCATCGCTTTTAAAGGTCGAGTTTTCGTTCTCTGCACCGATAAAAACATCAGCGACATCTTTCAAATAGATAGGCGTGTTGTCGCTTGCCCTTTTAATCACGAGGTACTGAAAATCTTCCGGCGTGTTATAGCTACGCGCTGTCCGTACCGACATGACTGTCGAATCATTACGAACTTCACCACCCGGACTTTCTAAGTTTTCACTTCGCAGTGCCGATGTAATGTCCGAAGCCGTGACTGAACGCCCCGCCATCAGCTCTGGCTTAAGCTTCACGTACATCACTTTGTACAAACCACCAGAAAGATCAATGGAGCTCACCCCAGAGATCAAGCTAAAGCGATCCATCAATACACGTTCGGCATAATCCGTCAATTGAGTGCGGTCCATCTCTGCAGAGCTGAGGTTAATATAGAGGGAGGCCTGACCTGAACCGTTATTCTTGTAGACAATTGGATCGTCCGCTTCATCAGGTAGCGAACGTTGAGCGCGAGCCACCGCATCGCGAACATCACTAACACCCGTATTGAGATCGTAGCCTAGCTCAAAAGTGATCGTAATACGCGAACTGCTGTTTCGCGTCGTCGAACTGATCTCATCGATTCCGCTGATGCCTGAAAGCTGATCTTCTAATACAGACGTAATTTGACTCTCGATGATCGTCGCGGAAGCGCCCTCGTAACGCGTACTAATGGAAACGACCGGACTTTCAATGTCCGGCATTTCTCGCACCGCTAGTTTCGTAAAGGATACAAAGCCAAATACACACAGCAGCATACTCAATACCAACGCTGCGACTGGGCGTTTTACAGAAACGTCAGAAAGTAACATTAGTTTGCTTCCTTAGCCGCTTCGTCTTGCGTGCTTTGAACACCTTGATTACCAGTTGCATTAGCTGTTTTTGACTTTCCTGGTGCGACAATTTCCTTAACTTCAACACCATCTCGCATATTAACGATGCCCTGTACAACAATTTTGTCGCCAACTTCAACGCCTGATTCAATAACGACTTCGTTATCGACACGAGCACCGAGAATGACTTCTTGTCGAGCCGCTTTATTGTTGCCATCGATGACGTATACGTAACGCTTGGTGCCAGAGTATTCTAGTGCTTGAACCGGGATAATTGGCGCTTCAATCGCAGGGAAGGCCAATGATGCATTCATTAACATGCCCGGCTTTAAGAGGTTTTCAGGGTTCTCAAACTCAATACGTACACGCAGGTTCAGCGTTTCTGAGCTAATCCGCGTATCAATGCCTGTGACTTGACCAGTAAACGTCTGTTCACCCCATGCACTGGTTTTGGCAATGACTTCCATACCAATAGAAAGCATCGATAAATAGCGCTCCGGTACTTGTAAATCCAGCTCCATGACGGAAAGGTCATCCAAGGTCAACAGCTCTGTACCCGCGCTAACCATTTTACCGCGACTAAAGTCAATGAAACCAACAGTGCCAGAGAATGGAGCCGTAATATGAAGATCGGCCAAATTTGCTTGAGCGGCGTCCAGCCTTGCTTGTGCGATTTCAACACTTGCTTTTTGTGCGTCGATCTCAGTTTGGGTTATAGCATTTCGCTTAACCAAACGTTGAAACTCTTTTAGCTTACGTTGTTCATCTTTAAGGTACGCCTTTGCCTCAATCAAAGCGGCTTGAGCCTTATCATCATCCAACTTGATTAACAGCTGACCTTGTTGGACATTTTGATTCGCTTTAACAGCGATTTGATTCACTTTGCCGGCGACTTCCGATGCAACAACCACAGACTCCGCCGCTTCTAATTTACCGATAAGCGATAAGGATTGATTGATCTCGTGCGTTTCTACTTGTTCAGTTACGACGGTAACTGCTGAGCCTCGCATAGCTGCGAAAGCTGATGGAGAACTCATTAATATAGAAAGCGTTAAAACAGATAACGATAACGTGGCTTTCATGCTCATGATATTGACTTCTAAACGAATAAACTTATGTCATTAAACTGCTTACATTTTATCAGTAGATACGTGGTTTAACGTCAAGTAGTGTAAATTCAAGTAAAAAGAGCGTTTCTCTTCTGTTCAAAGGACACACAAAACGCTGACTTTCTACCATCTTTGCCCAAAAAGACAGCATTCAACGTAAAAACGCAAGAAAAACGCTTTACAGCCTGAGCGAGTTTGCTATGATTCGCTCCGCACTTGGGAGATGAGTTGGGAAAACATCTTGCTAAGTATAAAAATCCTCTGGAGGGGTTCCCGAGTGGCCAAAGGGAGCAGACTGTAAATCTGCCGGCACTGCCTTCGATGGTTCGAATCCGTCCCCCTCCACCATATTCTTTCTTTTGTTTTTCCTTTAAACATAAGAACAACTTGGAAGCTAGGTTGGGAAACTATCTTTTAAGTATAAAACACCCTGGAGGGGTTCCCGAGTGGCCAAAGGGAGCAGACTGTAAATCTGCCGGCACTGCCTTCGATGGTTCGAATCCGTCCCCCTCCACCATATTGAAAAAGCCAGCTCATTGAGCTGGCTTTTTTCGTTTCGGATTCTTGATAAAGTAACAAGCCCTTCCTTATTTAACCCAGCTTCTTCGCTATTCTCCCTCTGTTTGGATCCTACTTTAACAACTGGGCCGAAGCGAATCTCCGATGGCCAAAGTTCGGATTTGGTCGTTATAATACAAACAACACTTTGTCCTTGTTTTATCGCAATGATCATAATGTGAATGCTAAAAACATTCAGTAAAGCACTTGAGGACTAGCTAGCAAAAAAGATATTCGGCAGAGTTAAGCGCGAGCTATGATGAAGGCTCCACCTGGAAGGTTTTATAAAAATATCTTTCGTAGATACAAACGACAGATACAAAAAATCCCGCAGGGGGCGCGGGATTTTTATTAGTGACTAAATTGGTTTAAAGGTGACTAGCCTTGAATACCGACAATTAACCATGGTGCATTAGGCACAGTCAGGTCACGCTCTAGGTGCCAGATATCTTCGATTTCTTCTTCAACACCTTCTACTGTGTCACGGTAACGACCGCTAAACTGTAGGCTAAGCTGTGCTTTATTTGCATCGTAATCGGCACGGACGATCTCTGCATCAACGTACATTACATCAGTATGCTGCTCACCGTCGAGCTTCGCGCGCTCTGCTTTCAGATCTTCAAACAAGCTTGGAGAAACATATTCTTCAATGGTTTCCAGTTGATTGTGATTCCACGCACCTTGCAGGATTCGGTAGTGTTCACGAGAGCCGTTAATAAACGCTGCTTGGTCAAAGCCCGGTGGGTAGTTATGTGGTACGTCCGTTTGAGCGCCGAAACCACCAAAGCCACCATTATTTGTGTTTGGCTGTTGCTCAAAGTTTTGCATGTTTGGTTGCTCAAACTTAGATGCGTTACCACCAAATGCAGGTTGCTGACGATGCTGGTTCATACTGCCCTGCTTCGCACCTAGCATACCGCGCATTAATTTATAGATGACAAAGGCAATCAAACCAATAATTAGGATATCCATAAATTGGATACCTTCAAAAGCACCGCCAAAGAATGCAGCAAGTAGACCACCAGCAAGAAGTCCGCCTAGCAGACCACCCATTAAGCCTTTTTTACTTGAAGACTTCGCCGTCTGATCTTTGCCGACCGTATTGGTGTTTTGTTGCTGTTGTTTTGGTGCCGGCGCTGTTTTGTAGCTCTTACCGAAAGACTTACTGCCACCAAACTTCTTCGCTTCCGCGATAGGCGTTACAGCAACGGTAAACATCAACAGAGCAACAATAGAAAATAAACGTTTCATCGTTATCCTTAAAGTTAGCTATCTAAGATTGTGCTCTATCAGACGAAACAACGATTGTTTCAAACAGTAGCACGCCAAAGATGATTGTTACGTCATCATACTCTGTATGCCTGTTGATGAAAACAGCTTACAGAAGCTGACATGTATCAGAATATTGCCAAAGATACAGACTGCTCTCGGTTAACTTCGAGATACTTGGTTCGTTTAGAAATGCTGGGAATGAACTCGCTACTACTCGGGGATGTTTTACTTGAATTAGAATCAGTGACACAGCTCAGAATCCTGGACCTTGACGTCACTTGAGTATATTGCCTTGTTGACGGTTAATAGGTAGCTGACTATCATATTGAACGATGTTCAATAAAGCAGTTTGAGAGTATGGCGCGCAGAAACGATCACACCAGAGAAGAGTTAGTGAATTTGACTTTAACAACAGTCAAAAACTTTTTAGATGAGAATTCTTACCACGAACTCAGTCTTCGTAAAATCGCTAACATGATTGGTTACGTGCCAAGCACATTAGTCAACATTTTTGGCAACTATAACCTGTTACTTTTACACGTAGTCGCGCAAACTTTAGACGAACTCTCCCAAGAAGCACTGAAGGCGACCAATAGCAGTAAAGACGCTCATCAAGCTCTATTTGAACTGGCTTATTGCTACCACGATTTCGCTCAAAAGCACCCTTACCGTTGGCAGTTAGTGTTCGAGCACAACATGAATGGTGCAGAACTTCCAGAATGGCATGCCAAACGTATCGACGGGATGACAGGAATGCTGGAGTCACTATTGGCTCAAATCGCACCACATCGTACCGAGTCCGAAGTGATTCAAGCGAGTCGAGTGCTTTGGTCTGGCGTACACGGTATTACTTTACTCAGTGTTGATGATAAATTTTTCTCTAGTGAACCAATTGATGGTAAAGAATTAATCAGTAACCTGCTTTCTAACTACCTCACAAACTGGTAACAAAGGATTATCCATGTCGTCCGACAGACAGCCGTCCTTACTTACGCAAAGAAAGTTCCTACCCTATTTCATTACTCAGTTTTTTGGCGCTTTCAACGACAATATTTTTAAAAACGTTTTGCTGCTGTTTGTCGCCTTCGCGGGATCCAGCGCACTACCTATTTCGAGCAACTTGTTCATCAATTTAGCGGCTGGCTTGTTCATTCTACCGTTCTTT
>Ga0215265_1072_pt1 | contig 17514 bp, 20 predicted proteins | sample JAMX8_100Endo3_C_FD_182615 | JGI IMG/M metagenome (GOLD analysis project Ga0215265, IMG submission 182615) | Enriched cells of freshwater protists from Biology Centre CAS, Ceske Budejovice, Czech Republic - JAMX8_100Endo3_C3 | ecosystem: Environmental > Aquatic > Freshwater > Unclassified ... | reverse complement strand
TGGAGGTGGCACCCGCCCCTTCCGTCAAACGGAAGAGGGGGTATCACCAATCAGCTAGAACATCACTGCAATGAAAGCCTCAACACAGCCCAGGGCCAGCTGAAGCACTCCATAGACAAAGCCCCCGATTGCAAGATACCAGCCGAGGGCACGCGCGGTGCGGCTCGACTGATCGGGATCTTGATACATGTGATAGAACTCCTGGTCCCCCACGTTGGCAGGGCCAATGTGAAGCTGGAGGTCTACTTCTTGGTTTTTGGGGATCCCCAGAGCTTTTTTCGCATCGTAGTTCAGCGAGATTCCGTCTCGAGGGATCTGTTTTTCACCAGGTCGTGTAGGAACACCCTGGGCACGGATCATCAGGAACTTACCGTTCTCTGCATTGAAGATTTTGATCAAGCCTTTACGGCCAACCAAACCCTTCCGTCCACGCCCAGTGCTGCTACCGATGTGCATGTTCGCAATCCGAGCGATATTCAGCTCAGAGTCACTTGCATTTAGGGAAAAACACTTGCTGATGGCAACGCTCGATGCAGGCATGCGGGCGGCATAGTGCTCCTGGATGGGCCGAGGGTCGAAGACCTTCATAACCTTCCACAACAGCTTTGCTGCAGCTATGACTACGGTGTCGATCATTGGGATCAGCTGGGTTTTGATATTTGCTTTCATGGTTTTCTCCTCTGAGGGCCGGACCTCAGCTCGCTCACCTTCAGGTGGCTAAAGAATTATCGGAGGGGTCGCCGGCTGCGCCCCTCGAACATCCGTTAGTAATAGTCGTCGTAGAGGTAGTCATCGCTTTCGAAGGCGTCCATCAGGGCCTTGGAAATCGGTTTTCTTCTACCGCCTCTTTTGGCAACGACCTCCTCGCTTTCGTCGTCAAACTCAGCAAGGTCTGCATTCAGTTCAGGTTCTGGTACGAAGTCGTCTTCGACCATCTCCTGCACTGGCACGTCGTCAACCACCGGTGGAACACTAACCTCAACAATCGGGGGAGCTGCTGCCATTTCAGGCGCAACAACCTTGACTGCTTTCGGCATGGTCTCAATCGGTGGGAGTCCCATTTCAGCCCTCTTAGCAGCACGCTTTTCACGCATCTGATCCCGCTTGGTGAGTGACCGGATGGTCTCCCCCGTACGGGTGTTGTCGATGAAATCATGCTGTGCAAGAACCTGCAGGAACGCTTTGAGGCAGTACTGGTGATCCTCGTCGGCATCCATCATTCTCAATCGCACGTCAAGGACGCTGATTGAGTTCATTACCAACCAGGAACAAGGATCGTGAAAAAGCGGTTCGATAGCAGCCCTCGCAGAGGTCAGCGTCATTTGCCTATTCAAGTCCCGGAAAAGTTCGCCCTTCTCCCCAAAACGTCTAGCTCCTTTGAATGGTTTACCAACACGTCGATACTCAAATCCGAACGTGTTGCTAACCCATTGCCCATTTACGACGAGAGGGGCTAGCCCTAAGGCTTTCTCCAAACGTTCGATGGTTGCGTTATCTGAACGGGTATCACTGGTAGACATGGCTTCCGCCATATCCTCCTTATCAACCTGAACAGCACCGGGCAGATATCCAGAGGTCGACCACAAGGCCTTGCGATCAAAAACCAGCTTACTGCTGGGTTTCTTCCGCTCTTGCCGAGTTCTAACAGATGGTGTGCGAATTACTTCGCCGAACAAATCAGTTTGCATAGCGCGCTCCGATTGGGCGCACCACTCCCCTAACGGGCTGTGGTGGCCCGTCAGGGTGGGAAGGTTAGAAGTTACATGTAGAAGTCGAGAGCGCCGGTGCTACCGACGTCCTGGGCGGGTACGCTTGAGTCAACGGCCGGGACCGATTCCTCCTGCTTCACCGCAACTGCTTCTGCAACCACGACCGGAGTCGTAGCTTCTTCAACCGGTGTTGCCGCCGTAGCGACTTCAGCCGATGTCGACACAACCGCGGGGGCGGTAGGTGCAGTTTGCTGTTGGGCTACATTGCCTTGAGCAGTAGTGTTTGCAGCTACACCCTGCGGTGCCGAAGCACTGCTGAGGGCAGCCTGAGGCTGGGCAGTAACCGAGACCAGGAGAGTGCCATTCTTCAGGTGGTCAACGACTTTGCGTTGGTCCTTCAGAGCAAGCAGGCAATTCTCAAAGTTCGAAAACTCACCAGAACTCATATGACCCGACTCTGGCAGCTTGTCCAAAATCCCTTTCAGGATTTCGCTAAGCGGCTGAATCAACGGGTGAATGAAGGCCAGCGGAGCCAGCTTTTCAGTCATCGCTCGAGCACGGCGAACCGTGCGCGGGTTCAATTTGATCTGACCAGTGCTAGTGGTCCGATCCTTACTGTCAATCAACTTCCAGATGGCAAGCGCTTCAGAACAGATGTGCTGAACGCATGCACCCATCACGCCTTCACGAAGTGCCACTACGCTGTCGCGCTGGGCCTTGTAGAGTTTTGCGTTAAAGTTCTGATCATCCAGCTGGATGATGTGAACGCTATACGCAAAGGTGATGTTTCTTTCTACTTCTTCCCAAGTCGGCTGACGCTTAACCAACGCTGATGTGAGCTTCGCAACAGTCTTTTGATCAGCGCCTTCCTTGATCGCCTTTGCACCAAGCGCAACCAGGTGTTCCTGGCACATTTTGGTGTAGCGATCCTTGTCCTTATTCTTCAACTCATTCCACTTCTGCTCAAGGGCATCAAGCTCTTCAGTTTTCTCGACAGCCGAGGCGATGGTGTTAACACCGCCAAGATCTGTTTTGATGGAACCGAGCTTATCCAGCACTTCTTCCGCCTGTTCGCGGATGCGGTGATATGGACGGAGGAAATCCTTAGGAAAGATTTTCTCGCACAGCAGCTTACGCGCTTGAGGCGAAAGTTCCCCAACAACCACATCGATGTCTTTCATGTCGATCTGACGATCTTCAGAAATGCATTTGATTTGATGGTTGAGCACAGCAACTTCGGTTTCAGCAGTTTGAGCAACAACTTGAACAGAGTTATTTACGTTTGCATCAGTCATGGTATTTCTCTCGCACCCGCCGGACCACGGGGCAAATTTAATTAACACCCGGGGCCGGAGCCGGGTGTGTATCGAGCAGTGAACTCGAGCAAACACCCGGCGTGAGCCGGATATTTGATCCAACTCACTAGGAGGAGATGAGGCCCCGAAGGGCCCCGAAGACTTACCAGCAGATGCTGGTTAAGCCTGGTCTTGCGGTATGACAGACGCCAACTGTGCACGCAGCCCGATCGAGTACCACTCTGTGAGGAGTGGAATACCTTCAAACTGAGCCGGCATTTCATCACCCGGAAGAGCGTTGAAGCCTACAGTGCACGCTGCATCGATTGCAGACTTTTCAGCTTGCGAACCGGGAGCAGGAACTTTGTTCGTAAATGCGCTAATAGCGCGATCAATCAGATTCATGATTTATCTCGCACCCGCCGTGTCGGGGCATTAGAAAAGCAACACCTGGTCACGGGGCCAGGTGGAATCGAGAAACGATGTCTCGAAAAACACCCAGCAAAGACGGCCATCTGGCCCTCTTGGTTGAGATACGGCTCCGTAGAGCCAGCAGCATCACTCCGCGGCTTTCGCCGCAGCACGTTTTGCTGCTTCAGATTCGCGATCGCGCTCGTACGCAGCCTTCCAACCCTCATTCCAACCTTTCAGAAGGACTGGGGTGGTTTTGACCACATCAGGTGCTTTGTATGGGTACCCGTGGAAACCGGCACTGAAAGCATGACCTTCTACTGTCTCAAGAGAAATTTCCTCAGGTTCCAGTACGTGATCATTGAAAGCCGCGATTGCTACCTCAAGGTAGTCGTAATTGATAAGGCCAGACATAACATCCTCGCACCCTAGCAGGGGGATTAGTGAAAACGCCCGGTGCTACCCGGGCGTTCTGAGGTGGAAACCTCGGAATACCCAGGTGGGTAGTGACTCGTTACATCAACAGCGTTTTGGCTTCAGCCAACAAAGCAGGTGTTACCTCAGAGCAGGATTTAGCAACTGCAAATGGAATACCAGCAGTGGTAAGCCAGTCAGTTCTGACCTTCTCACCAATTACCAAATACACCACACGTATGCCTCCGCTTTCGCAGAAGCGCGTCATCTCAACCGCCTTCTCGACATTCCCAGGAGCACCATCGGTAAGTACGAACATCACTTTCCGATTAGCTTCATGAGTCAGCAGTCTGCGCCCAGCATGGAATACAGCCTCTCCAATAGGGGTATGTCCGCCACCGGCCATTTTCCGGAGGCCGCCAATACGGTTAATTGCAGTTTGCGTGTTATCGCCAAAGCAGCGAACCATGGACATCAGCTCACCGCTTTTAGGCGCAAATCCGAGAACCTCACGTGGGCAACCAATCTGGTCGAAGACCTTTTCGAGAAGCACCACAGATTCCAAGATAGAGCGAAGGGTGCTCGGGGCCATAGCAGCCTCGAACTGAACCTTCTCACCTTTTGCGAATTTCTTGTCGGCCTCGTCCTGAGTGGAACTGGACAGGTCAACAACAACAGAAACAGCAGTGGTCGGTCGCTCTACCTCTTCACTTTGAGTGAAAACACGCACATCGCCCAAGCCAAGTCGGTAGAGATGGTTCTGCCCCAGTTGTCCGCGGGTAGTCGTAAACGACTCCGCTTCTTCCTGCTGCATAAGCAAGCCTTGCAGCTTGCTTGCCAACACCTGAGCCTTCCGGCCCAAGCGCTTCTCCATCTCACGAGCTTCAGGGACGTCTACCGGGCAAATACTCATCCCGTCGACCTTTTCCTTGTGGCCCGCACCACCGCCAAAGCCTTTGCCAGCTTTGCCAGGCTGCTGGTCCAGCTTTCCGTCAATGACGCAATCCGGGGCCAGCGATTTGCCTTCGTAATCAGGGTTTGTACCGCTCTTAACAGACTTGGAAACGGTACTGACAGACTCACCGCCGTCAAACACCTCTTTGTCTCCGAGTCCAGTGGCATTGAGGATCTCGTCAACGATCTCCTTCAAAGAACGGCCATTAGCCGCTTCTGAAGCGCCGGCTTGACCATCCTTGCCACCCTCAGCAGTACCTTGTTGTGCGCTTGCTGCGTCACCAGCGCCGGCATCATCGCCACCCGCAGACTTCGATCCGCCTGGTCCACTCTGGCCGTCAGTCTTATCGCCGCCATTCGGCTGCGACTCACCCTCACGTCCTTCATTTCCCGTTGCATCTCCAGCTTGGGGTTTTGAATCACCTTGCGCGTTGTCTGCACTACTACCCTGCCCTGCGCCTTGCTGCTGTCCATCCGGATTACCCGAATTAGACTCAGCACTCGAGGCGTCTTGACCCGAGCCAGAATCACCGGCCGGCGATGGTTGCCCATTACCTTGAGGATCATCCTGCTTGGCCTCTTCTTTCTTCTCTTCTTCCTCCCCTAGCGCTTTCAGCATCGCGATGATCCGCAGCGTCAAGCTGCCGGCATCTTGAGTAGATTGCACGTTGGGAAATTCGTTGATCAGAATGTCGTTGAGGTTGCCACGGACGTGATCAGCATGTGCACCGAAGTGCTTGTTGAAGTTTTCCTCGATCACCGCTAACGGATCTCGATACTCACTCCACCGATCTACACGCAGATAGCACAGGGCATAGCAGGCAACCGCTTCAGCAACTGATTCGCTACCGTCACGGAACTGCTCGCGCTTGAACAGGATTGACGCCTTACGCCGGAAATAAATCTCAGCCTCTCGCGTCGCTCCTGCCTGTTTGTACTCCATGTATACGTCGTCCAGGGCGTTGAGCAGGAAGCGTGCAAAATCACCATGCTTCGCTGCAAACGCCTGAAAGAACACAACATCAGAGAATTGGATGTGTCCAACTTCATGAAAACCAAAGGCTTTGATGAGGTCGAGATCATCCATCGTCAATGTGACTGGGAGGCTCGGAAGGTAGACACGCTTCCCGTCCGTTCTAGGCTGCTCATTTGAGCCAAAAACGAACTGAATGCCTGTGTTCGACGCGAGCACGCGAAAGAACGAGATCCAGCCTTGTGTGATCGCGTTTTTACTGAAGCTCATCAATGCAGTCATGGTCATTCTCCGATGTGGATTGCTTTCGCTTTCTGATCGTGCGCACCCGCAACTACCCGCATCTTCGCAAGCGAAGCGGAGGGAACACGGTGTTGCGTGTGAATGACTACATCTGCGTAATGAGCAGCAAATTTGCGGTACGCCGACGCCATGCGGCGGTGATACTGAACCATCACGAATTTCGAGACAGCTTGCGCAACGGACTTGAACAGTTTCATGGTATTGCCTCGCACCCGCCGGACCTCGGGGCTAAATGATTAAACACCCGGGGCCGGAGCCGGGTGTGGTTGAGTTCGGAGAACTCGACAAACACCCAGCGTGAGCTGGATGTTTGTTCCAGCTCTCAGAGCAAGAGGCTGTCCTTTCAGACAGCCACGGTTACAGTCAAATCTTACCTTGCAGTAGATCAGCCTCCAGGCGGTGACGCTGAGCCTGATGGCTCACCCGCGGATGCTCTACAGCTGCAGTGGCCAACCGCTCAGCCATACGGCTGAAACGAGCAGCTTGCGCTTCGTGATAGCTAAGCAAAACGAAACCGATCCAGAACTTGTCCAGAGCAGCGTCGATGTGTGCAAAAGCATTTTTCAGTGCGTTCATTTTTGTATGCCTCTCACCTGCCGTGCACAGGGAAAATTGAAAAGAACCCGGGCACGGTGCCGGGTTATACGAGCTCAGTAAGCTCGAGCAAAAACCCGGCGTGAGCTGGGTTTTTGGTCCAGTTCACTGAAGAGGGGCGGCCCCATGACGGGGCCGCAATTAACAGTAGAAATCCAGCGCAGTAATGACTTCCGTCACCTGTACTGGGATCGTTTGTTCAAGCTTGAGAATGCTGCTAAGCAGCCCTGGTGTCTCTAGGTGCCACTGAAGATCTTGCACATCAGTAGCGTTAAAAGGAGTTGCTTGATTGAAGCTCCACGAGTGATCAGATCTAAGCTCGATCACAGCGCCGGCCTTCATGGCTCCCTGCAAAAATGCACGGACATAAAGATCAAGTGATGACTCGCGTGTACGCAGGTGAAACAGGCCTCTTCCGTCAGGTAGAAGCAGGTTGTCACCTAACATACCTCGCGCGTCACAAAGCTCCTTTGCCTTCGTAGTCATGGTCTCCCACAACCGCTCAGGCACGAAACCGAAACTCGTGACAGCTGCACCGAGGCGCAACTCCACATATCTGTCATCGTCACCTGAAATCACCTCAACACCAGCATGGGAAATGGCTTCATGAATTGCCCTCACCCGGGCGAGCCCAGATGAGAATTGCTCAGAAGTCATCGACCGGACATGTGCATATACCCCCCTCAGCGCCAATGGAAACTCCTCTTGGTACAGATCGGCGGGCACCTGCAATTTGCTAGCATCGATCGGCATGTCTCGATAACCATCAGCTCGCGCTTCCGAAATCATCTGACACATGCTTTCCCAAGCTTCGTGAGTTGTGCGATTTGCATACTCCAAACGCTTGGTAATCTTAGGTTCGCCTTGAATCAACTGCCCCTCGTACATGATGCTTTCACGCTTCCCTTGCTGGAGATAACCAGAAAGGAAGCTTCCTTTGGTGTTCACGACGTAAAACATAGAGAACCCCTCCAGATTAAGCAGCGTTAGCCGCAACAGCCTTTGCAGCATCAACATTGTTCTGGATGAACTTATCAGCGACATCACATACCGAATAAGCATGCTCTTCCGGCAGAATGAGATCGCGGCCGAACGTTGACTTAAACAGCTCGATAGCCAGCACTCGGTCAGTCTCCTCCAGGTTGGTGAAGATAGCATCAACAAAGGAGTCATCAGCGTCGCTGTACATCATCCACTTGTAAGCCCAGCGCTGAATCTCGCGGAACGAGATATTGTCACAGGCTTCTTCCATGGCGAACGCTTTCCGGAACCGGAATGCGAACTCAACGAGTTGCTGAATGAAAAGGTCATCCATTTTGGTGACCTTACGTTTTACGGCGTAGGCATCTGCAACTCCTTTCAGAGCTTTCATTTCCTCCTCAGGCGTCATGAAACCCACCTTGAAGCTAGTGAAACGACTGCGAACAGCAGAGTTCTGTGCGTTTACCCCGGAGAACCGGGCGTCACGCTGCTGCTTACCACCGGTGTTGTCAGTTGCGAACAACCGGAACATCGGGTGCTTTACGATAGTCATCCCTCCATCAACATTGAGAAGTTCTCGAGGGTTGAGGTTTGGATCAATACCGTGGTGTTTCAGGTTGATAACGCTGTCACCCTGGAGGATGTCGTTGATACCAACAAGTACACCTGGACGCAGTGTGCAGATTTCGTCGATGTTGCAGGTCAGTCCGTGCCGGTAGGCATAGCTCAGAACCCCATCAACTTCTTGGACGTCACCATTTTTGATGGTCTTGCAACCAAGCAAATGGGTGTCGTCTACACCGGTACTGCCAGTGATGTTAATCATTGGCTTGTTCAGACGATTATGAAGCTGAGTAATCAGGGAGGTTTTGCCCGTCCCCTTATCACCTACCAGCATGTAGCTGGTATCGCCGCCTTTCATGCTCAGCAGAATCCGGCGAACCAGACTCTTGTTGAACACGTGAGCGTCATTTGCCTTAGGTACCAGCGGATGGTCGCCTACGAAGATAGGCAGCATGCCTACTCCTTTAAGCTCCTCAGAGAAACCAAAAAGCTCATGCGCCATTACGGTCTCGACCTTTTGCGAGGCCAATCCCTGGAGGTGCAGAGCTTCGATTTCAGCAACGGTACGTGCAGCAGCGTTGGTGGTTTCAGCATTGATTACGTTAGTCATGATAAAGCCTCTCTCCCGCCGGACCACGGGGAATTTTTAGGTAGCACCCGGGGCCGGAGCCGGGTGAATTTCGAGCAATGAACTCGAGCAAACACCCAGCGTGAGCTGGAGGTTTGGTCCAGATCACTAGGAGAAAGGATGCCCACAAAGGGGCATCCGAATTACAGAAGAATCAAGTGTGTACCCACACCCAGTTGAACCGGGCATGTGTAGAAGCCATCTTCGATCTCAGTGAGATCGTAAGAGTGCAACTCACCTAACCATTTCAGCTGTACAGTCAGAACGTTCCCATTCCGGCTGAGCTGAATGCTGGTATACATACCAACCTCGTATAGATACTCCTGAAACTCCGACTTGGAGATCCGGCATCCACTTGAGGCGCGTCGTACATTCAGCAATGTTTCAGTAGCGACGCCAGTAAAGCCTGGCATCCATTCGGCTGTCATAGACATATTGGTTCCTCGCCGGCATGCGCCGGAAGTTGAATTCCTGACGCAATGCAAGCGTGCTCACAACCTGAGGCTCAGGCTGGTTGAGCAGACCAGATATAACCTGGTGGTGAATTTCGTAGGCTACGGGTTACCTCGTCGTAAGTACCACGACTGTGATACCAATTTGTCGAATACCCATCCCAAACTTTGATCAACCACATTTTTGAGCACCCTGTCTGTAGCGACACTCACCAGAAAGTGGTGTCCGGTCGAATTGAATAGCATCCGGCCGGGGCCGGATGGTTAGTCCAGCCCTAAGGCAAAGTTCTCTGAATTTAGCTCGCGACACGGATCCCAAGAGGAATACCATCGGCATCCCAAAAGTGATGGCTGACCATTCCAGCTTTCAGCTGTTCCTCTGACATCCCTACACGAGATGCCAGCATGCAGCTCTGGAGACCAGAGCTCTGCTGAAGCCGGTTGACCTGAGCCCAGAACGACGGTGCTGGCAGACATTTAGCGTCCATCAACGGGTAAGGTGTTTCCACCGAACCGTCCACTTCAGCCTCAGCAGCCAGAGAACCATCCTTCACACCCTGATCAAACCCCCGCGCCCATTCATCATGGTCACGAGTATCTGATTTAAAGGGATTATCTGATAACGCCCCCTGTTGCAGCGCGGCCAAGCGGCCGGCTTCCCAGGGTGTTATCAGGTCATTCGCGAGCGCGACGAAGAGTACAACGTCGCCGCGGAAGTTTTTAGTGTTCATTGCAAAGCGCTCCTACCCGCTGCAGACGGGAGATAGAGAAAAAAACGCCCGTCTGCAGACCGGGCGTGGATTTGCCGACGCCCGGCAACAGCAATGCTGTACCGGCCGTTTAAACGACCTGACAGCGTTAGCTGTTTAGGTAACCGTAATGCTTCATCTCCATTTCAGCCGCAGCAATGGCAACTGAAAGTACTTCACCAGTAACAACACCGGCAGCGGTCAGCCACAAAGGTGACTGGATGCCATGGAAGAAGTAGACATAAAGCGAAAAACCAGAAATCACCCATTTAGCATATTTGGCAAGCAGCACCGCCACGTAGGTCGGTTTTACAAGCCAATGCTTCATAGGTCTCTCCGAGGTAATAGTCGAAGCAAAAAACACAAAGACCAAAACAAGGCGAAGACGATCAACTGGCCCCATCAGCTTCCTCTTCAAGCTGAAAACTGTTGAGGTAACTGAATTACGGATATTAAGCATGTTGCAGATAAATTTTGACATAATGATCACCATTTTATTATTAGATTTTGTTTTTATAGAGTGCCGCGACCCTCCCAAAACCTAACAACCCCAAAGGGAGAGTTAGGCCCTTTGGGAGGTGTATCCTTGCAGCTCCCTCAATTAAGAGGGGGGGTGTGTCTGAACGGTGGCATGAAGCTTTTGCCGTTCCTTTCGCAGTAATCGCAACGTAACCAGACCAAGAAGGCCAAAAATAGTATCGCCATGATAGCTGTGAATGACATAGTGGAGTCCTTTAGTTGATAGAGGTTGAGGTCTTACCCGCAACAACTATCTAAGGCCCACGAACCTTCCTTTTTCTGCCGCGTTGAGCTTTACGCTTTCGCGCTCTTCTCTGCTGCAGTTTCTTTTTTCTGCTCTTCCTATTGGACGCTGGTGAAGACTTGGTCAGCATTACTGCGACCATCAGCACTGAAACAAAGAAAACAACCTTCTGTTCCTGAGGAGTCCACCCATCAAATAAGGAGGCAGATACTGTACCCATGATTGCTGACACGATCGCCAGCATCAGGTTTTTGATGTAATTCATCATTACCTCCAGTGACGCCGTCGCGTGTTAGATGAACACTCCCGGGGCGTCCCGCCGGAAGTATTTACTTCCGGCCCGAGGGCTGGATTTAGCCCATCGACTGATGGAACTTCCTTAACTCGCCTGAACTTGATTAAAGTCCATTACGAGTTGATTTTTTTGATGCTGACGCTGGGCAACCCTCACTTCAAGCCTTTGACGCAGTTGTGCTCGAAGCGCTTCACGCTGATGTGGGCCAACCCTACGAACCCAAGAACCCAAATAGTGCCTACCCTCATGTTCCTTACGCATCTCTGCTGTAAGAAGCCTGTGAGTGAGCACCTGGGAGTTAGGGCACCAAACCACATTAATTCCCTCAGCACCGTCTGAGCTTTCGATCAGTTCAGTGTGTTTGGAAATATAAATCTGACGCTCCATCTGGCTCATCTTCTTCAGCGCCTCGCAGAGGTACTCGCCTTGCGCATGATATTGGATCAGCAGAAACGATCCGATCTTACGGTTGGCGTCTTCATCTTTGCGACGTTTATCGATGGCACGCTGGGCGTACCGCTCCATCAGAACTGACTCACGCATTTGTCACTCCGAAGGGCAGCATTCCCCAATGGGGCAATGTTGGTTGCCCTATTGGGTAAATATTATTAAACCAGGTCCGCAATTGTGAGCGCCCCCGGAATTCTGTATCCACGCTTTGAACCTTCCAAACACAAACCTGCATAGTCGCATCGGGTCTGACTGTCACATGGCGAATTGTAAGCAGCACCAGATGTACGATGAAATTCACCGCGCCTGATACGACCTGCAACCACTAGAGCATAATCAAATGCCTCCTCGACATCACTTCGTGTCCTTTTAGTCCATTGCACTGGCTGCCACATGGCTTTCATGAGCGAATCAGAATCGGTCTTCGACATATTAGGCTTCAACCCGGAGGCGAATCCACATGCCGCTGGCTCTTTGATCCCAAGTGATGCACAGGCCAACCTCACTGCTTCCCAGTAATACGTCAGTTGCAAAGCAATGCCTGCAAACAGAGCGCCTTCTTTGGTGGCAGCCGTTTTCCAATCAAGAATTACGGTATCTCCCTTTTTAGCGACCAGTTCACCATTAAAAATGATGTCCTTTTCCGCAACACCGACAAAGTCGATTACCAGGTTTAGATATGTGTTGTGCCCTATCTTTAGCCTAAATGCTCCCTCAATAATAACTGGTCGAAGACCGAGGTTATCGTAGAACGAAGGGAACTGTTCAGCTAACCGCTTACCGATAGTCTCGTTGACCTCTCGCGTCTTAGACTTTGCCATGCTTATTAGGCCTGACATAGACAAACGGAAAAACTCTTCAGAGAAGTGTCTCGCCATTTCGTCGCGATTGATATAGCCCTTGATGAACCCTTCAATAACCCAGTGCAAGGCAGAGCCAAACACTAGATTCAACGGGGTCGCCTCAGGCTTAACGCGAGCTCGGTAGTAACCAAGTGAACGATTGCAAACCTGAGATTTCAGTATCTGCGTTGGGGAAAGATCTACAACCAAGTCATCAGAGACGGGATTGAAAATATACCCGGGATTAAAATATGCAGTCATGCTCTCACCTTTTTCGAGCGCGCACGACATGCCCAAGGGCAGTGTGAGTGCCCTTGAGGGAAATTTGAATGTTTAGTTAGAAAGGAGATTCGTCAGAATCTTCCTTTTCATTCCTCAGTTCCGAACAGTCATCGTGCTCGTGCGATAAGAAGCGCGCTTTAGCGTGCTCAAATTCGTCACCAGCTTGTTGCACCCAGAGAGGTGGAACATTTACGAGTTCAACTTGAAAGGACATGAAGAACCTCCTATATCCTTGACTGCACCAAGGATAAGCTCAAAGAGTTTACCCGTGCAGGGGATTGGCATAAGCCGGAGGAGCCATAATCAGGACTGTAAACACAGCTGAATTGGCAGAGATACTCGATCCTGGGACAAATCTACTGAAACGCGAACGTTACAGGAAATGCCTGGTATCTCAGAGATAGGGAATCGCCAGAAAGCGGTTCCAAAATGGTTCCAGCATTGTCTGTGCTCAACAGGCCAAGAATTAGCATGGCAAGTATCACACCCTGAAAAACCTCATAGAAATGCTATGACGTAGGTCAGGTTAGCTCTCAGAGAGGGCTAGTAGGACACGCCAATGCTGCCGCAGCTTCGGCCGATCGTCAAGCCAAAATGCAGGTACAAAAAAACCCCTGGCTGAATCGCCCCTGGTTTCGTAGACACCTCCAAGCCTCATAATGAGGCCCAAATAGGAGGTGCCATGAGTCGTCAGCGTTACCCCGAAGAATTCAAGATCGAAGCGGTCAAGCAAGTGACCGAGAAAGGCAATCCTGTCGCCGATGTTGCCCAGCGCCTGGGCATGTCTGTTCACAGCCTCTACGCCTGGATCAAGCTCTACAGCAAACCCCAAGAGCAGCGTCAGCAAGACGATGAGCAGCAAGCCGAACTGCGCAAGCTTCGCGCAGAACTCAAGCGCGTGACTGAAGAGCGAGACATCTTAAAAAAGGCCGCCGCGTACTTTGCCAAGGAGTGCAACTGAAGTACGCCTTCATCAAAAAGCACTCGACGCATTACCCGGTGCGGCGCCTTTGCCAAACCCTCAAGGTGCATCCCAGCGGCTACTACGCTTGGTTGGCCGAACCTCAATCTGCCCGAGCCAAAGAAGATCAGCGCCTGCTTGGCTTGATCAAGCAGGCCTGGTTAGAAAGCGGCGGCGTGTATGGCTATCGCAAGATTCACGATGACCTGCGAGAGCTAGGAGAGATCTGTGGGCGAAATCGAGTCGGTCGCTTGATGCAGGCAGAGGGGCTGCGTTCGCAAACGGGCTATCGCCGTCGTACTGGGTTTTATGGCGGAAAACCAACAGTGGCATCCCCCAACCATCTGGCCCGGCAGTTCAAGGTCAGTGAGCCGAATAAAGTCTGGGTGACCGATATCACCTACATCCGCACCTATGAAGGGTGGCTGTACCTGGCGGTAGTGCTGGATCTGTTCTCCCGCCAAGTCATTGGTTGGTCAATGAAGCCCAGAATGAGCAGCGACCTGGCCATCGACGCCATGCTGATGGCCGTGTGGCGACGCAAGCCACAGCAGCAAGTGATGATTCACTCAGACCAAGGCAGTCAGTTCAGTAGCTCAGATTGGCAAAGCTTCCTGAAGGCCAATAATGTGATCAGCAGCATGAGCCGACGGGGAAACTGCCACGACAATGCCGTAGCGGAGAGCTTTTTCCAGCTTTTGAAGCGGGAGCGAATCCGACGAAAGATCTACGCAACGCGTGACGAAGCCCGAAGTGATATTTTCGATTACATCGAGATGTTCTATAACCCTAAGCGTCGACACAGCAGTGCTATGCAGCTGTCTCCAGTAGAGTATGAGAAACGCTATTTCCTGAGCTTGGAGAGTGTCTAGGAAAGCAGGGGCGATTCAGGCAGCAATAGCTGTCCAGGGGTTCTTCTAGCCTTCACGCCACCATAGCCAGCGCCGAAAAACTCTCGTTAGAGAGCTTCTTGACGTGGCCGGTAGGTGTGAACACACCGCCCTCTTGGGCATGGGTACGCAGATAGTTGAAACGTTCCGCCAGGGGCATTTCCAACACCTTGCTGTTGACCACGATGTCTTCCCAGTCAGGACCTTTCGCTTCCATCGTTGGGAAAGTATCGGGGAGCATCAGACAAACGCGGAAACCTGCACGCATCAGCTCAACAAAGAGCTTGAACATGTAGGTTTGCCCGTCACCATGCCGCTCGCGCTTTTCGTTGTAAGGGTCGTGGTCGGCCCAGAGAACGATGTCGTCGAATTCTTCACGGTTGACGTAGAGACCAGGCAGAGACGTACAGCTATTGGCAGCCCGCACGCTCTCCCCTGTTACCAGATGAAGCGCCCACCCTTTCTCGACACCTTCACAGATATGCAGTGTTCTGCACTCTGGGATGGTAGCAACTGCGATGGGAGTCTTCGACCAGTTGTCCAAACCTGAACATACCTTTTTAGGCTTTTGAACCTGAGGGTGCTCGAGCTTGCGTCCATCTTCGGTCAGGTAGATACGATGAAGATTCATCAATCGACCCTGGCCGTTTTTGAACGCCGAGACGATCGCCGGGAAAGTACCGATCACTTCCTTTACCCGCTTACCATCAACGACACGAGTGACGTTGTAGGGAAGCGCTGGGTGGAACCAAACATCGCCAATGGCTTTGTTGAGTGGAATCCCACGACGACGGAAATACATCCGACCTATCCGAGCATCAGGATGACCGAGATGAAGCAGATCCTTGACTATCTCCTTCAGCGCTGCGGTCTTCCATTTGACTTGGTCAGCGGTAGAGCGGGGACGCTGGCGCTGGGGAGCAGGAGCTGCCTTTGCCTTGTACGCCGCGCTACTACCACCAAAGGCCCGTTTGATCTCATGACAGACTTCGACAAAACTTCTGCCTACACCTGCTTGGATCAACAGATTAAACGGGCTCCATCCATCCTGGTTGCAAGAACAGATGGCCCGTCCCTCATGGTCCGACTTTTCAGAAAACCTGAAAGAATCACGGCCGCCGCCTTCCCGATGACGCTCTGGGAATGGGCAGTCAACACCGTAACCGAGTTTCCGAATTGCCGGCACGAGGATGGGTGATATACGTTCGATGACGTTCAACCAACCACCAGCGTGCTCAACAATATCGATAACCTCGTCCTTCAAAGGAGGTCGTTTATTACTATCTGACATGGCTAAGACTCCTAGAAAAAAGAGGCAGCCATGTCCCAAAGGGCAATTGGCATGCCCTAATGGGTTGTGTGTTACGTGAATGCGGATTTTTAAAGAGCCCATGAACAGCAATAGCTGTACAAGGAACCTTCGACAGGATCTGAATGCGAAATTGCGCATGCGGAAACTGGCAAAAAGAACACTTACGACGCTACTGCTGTCTGGCCGATGATTCAAGAACACGATGTACCAGAATCGAGTAGGAGGCGGGCTCACACCCGCCGTCCTCTCACACCACCGTGCGTACGGTTCCGTACACGGCGGTTCAAGCTATGCGGCTAAGCCGGTTGATCGTATCCAGTATCGAGACCAGTCCGAGTCGATCCCATAGCTTCTTCGGCAGCGCCTGATTCATATGTGGCGCCCCCGAGTTCCACCACGGGCCTCGGCCGTTACAGACCGATTTACAGGCACGCTCTTCGCTTAAGCCCAGACGCATCAGGTTGCGCGCCCTCGTAGAGGGCTGCTTCCATTGGCGCCAGATGGCACAGCGGAGTTTGTGCCTGATCCAGCCATCCAGTTCCTCAAGTGGCCGTTTGCTCTGGCTAAGCTTGAAGTAACCCGCCCAGCCTCGCAGGACAGGGTTTATCCGCTCGATGGTATTCGTCATCTTGCGACCCCGTGCACCGCGTAGCAGCTCTGCGAGCCGGTCGCGCAGGCGACCCAGGCTCGTCGTTGCCACCCGCAGCCTTGGCTGCTGATGCCAGCTCATCCCATAGCCCAAGTAGTCACACTTCCAGGCTCTCGCGACTCGACTCTTCTTCTGATTCACCGTCAGTTTCAAACGTTGATTCAGGAAGCGTTCGACACTGGCCAGTACCCGTTCGCCCGCCCGAGGACTGCGCACATAAATGTTCGCATCATCGGCGTAGCGCACGAAGCGATGACCCCGCCGTTCCAATTCGCGGTCGAGCTCATCCAGAAGGATATTCGACAGCAACGGCGAAAGCGGGCCGCCTTGCGGCGTCCCCTCCTGCCGTGGGCTGACGACACCGCCCGACATGATCCCGGCTTCAAGGTAGCGGCGGATAAGCCTGAGTACGCACTTGTCTTTGATCCGACGTTCGATGCAGGCCATGAGGATGTCGTGATTGACCCGATCGAAAAACTTCTCCAGATCGAGTTCCACGCACCAGCGGTGTCCCGCTGTCACATGAGCACGAGCCATCTCGATGGCTTGATGCGTACTTCTGCCCGGACGAAAACCATAGCTGTAGTCCGAGAACAGTGGGTCGAAGATAGGTGTGAGCTGCTGCTGCAGTGCTTGCTGGATCAGGCGATCCACGACGGTGGGGATTCCCAGTTGCCGTGTGCCGCCCTGCGGCTTGGGAATTTCAACCGCTCGCACTGCTTGGGGATGGTATTCACCGGCCAGCAACCTGGCTTTGAGGGTTGGCCAATACTGTTTCACGTAGCCCGCCAAGTCAGCGACCGTCATGCCATCGGCACCCGGAGCCCCCTTGTTGCTAACCACGCGTTGATACGCACGCCTGAGGTTGGCCGGTGCAAGCACCCGCTCCATCAGCGTGTCCGGCTCCGCGTTCGTCCACGTCGCTGACGCCGCCGGCACCTTTGCACTGTCAGGCATCACCCTCGGCTTCTGGCCGGGATTCGGAGTGACAGATTCCGTTGTAGGAAATTTCTGCATTACGGCTACCAACGAGACAGTGACGC
>Ga0215265_1070_pt1 | contig 18209 bp, 18 predicted proteins | sample JAMX8_100Endo3_C_FD_182615 | JGI IMG/M metagenome (GOLD analysis project Ga0215265, IMG submission 182615) | Enriched cells of freshwater protists from Biology Centre CAS, Ceske Budejovice, Czech Republic - JAMX8_100Endo3_C3 | ecosystem: Environmental > Aquatic > Freshwater > Unclassified ... | reverse complement strand
TTACGCAAGGAGAATTTGACCAGCCGATATCCTTTGGCACTGGTTGCGTCCGTGCGCTGCCAGCAAATTTCTTCAGCTACAGGATCATAGGCCCAATAGGAAACGCCAACGGTTGAGAGAATTGCGCAGGTTTCCGGATTCGGGACCAGTTGCTTCATTGAACGCAGGAGGGTGTTGACTTCTGTGGGCAATTTACCGCTGCTTTGTTGGGGTGGAAATGGCCCCATTATTAAGCAGTTCAAAATTGAACGAAGAGTGAACCTAGTCAATTCAAATGGTAATTATTGCCGGTTATATCGAAAATCGATTGAGTTCAACGAAACCCATAAGAAAACATCGGCATTTTTACTATTGAGAAGTTGCGCAATAGATCAAAATCACATTATTGCAATGGTGGTTAATCCTTGAGGGGCGTGGTCGCACGAAATAATCGGCAGGTATCTATAGATTTATCTGATTGGCTTGAATGCAATCCATCCGGCAAACTGCGCGAGCGTACACCACCAGCCCGGGTTGGCAGGTTGCCAGCCAATCCAGCGGAGTGATCAGGTCCGCCAATAGGCAATTTCTGAAAGTGTTCGCGGTCAAAAATTCCAAGCAGATCATCGGCCGTGATGTTCGCACCATACCAAATCTCCTAGGAAAGAAACTTCCTGCCACCTTCACAAAGATGTTGGCCGACAAAACCCTGACACAGGGTGTCTTGAAACTGCCTGACGACACCGGTGTTGCGAAGGAACTCCTATTCGACCTGCATCCACTGGCCCTAGAGAACCCGAACGGTGGTTGCATCTTTGTCGGAGAAGTGGGCGCCGATTCTCAGGATCTACCGGCCGCAGATATCCTGGATGCCGTTCCAACGCCGATTTTGGTGGCAGATTTAAATTCAAGGCGGATCAAATACGCCAACAACGCCGGCCGCGGAGAACTCGGACTGTCCGCCAGACAGATCGGCTCAGAGCGCCTGTCGGATAAACTGATGTCGCCAACGGATGTGCGCGACCTTGCTCGTGTTCTCGACACCGTTGGCTGGGATGCCGGCCGCGTGTGGCAGGTTCAAAGCCACATCGGCCTCAAGCGCCACTATCGTATCCGTACCTGCTTCATTGGAGACAAGTCTGAACGACAAATCATCCTCGAGTTTTTGCCTGTCCGCAAAGAGACAGATAAGCCGGCCAATGAGAAGGCACAAAACTTCTTTTCAAGGCTGCTCGACATGAATTTTGCCAAGTAGATACCTCAGATTTGGAAATTTGTCCGCGATGATTTCATCGTTCTCGGCTGAGCCGACCTTCGTCTCCAGATCGGGATGCTGCTTCGCGGTCTATGGAAGCTGCCATTGACTTCCGATACGAAGGGTCCCTTAACTGCATTGGAAAGTCGCCGGGCTAAGCATGGCATCTCAACTGGAACACAATACCGCTCCCGGCAGCACGATGTCTACCTTCCCGTGATCTGTATTTGAACCTTTAAGAAAACGGCAAAAGTGATCTCGATGAACAAAGAAGAAGCTCCTGTCGAATTACAGGGTCGTTCTGCATTTCTAGCTGGAACCCACGATTTCCAAACAGATATCGAGTTGCTGGCAGGCAGCGAGTTCGTCAAGACAATTCTTGAGACAGTCATGCTCGCGACAAATATGCGATTTGCCGGAGTAGCCCGTGTGACGGCCGACAGATGGGTCGCTTGCCGCACAATCGACGAGGTCAATTTCGGCCTCTCTGAAGGCGACGAGATCGCGATAGAGTCTACATTCTGCCGGACAGTGCGGGAAACGTCCGAGATGGTCATTTTTAGCGACGCCGCGAGTGACCCAGAGTATCAAGGCCATCCCATTGCCACTGCCTTTGGCATCGTCAGTTATGCTTCGGTGCCGATCTATCGAAGTGACGGCAGCTTTTTCGGGACCCTCTGCGCGATCGACATCGAACCAAAAGACGTCAAGAGTCCTCGCGCCGTGGCGATGCTGAAAATGTTTGCAGACCTCATCGGACGCAACCTGGAAACCGAGGAGCGATTGGAAGCACAGGAGCAACTGATCGAACACGAACGCAAGCTGGTCCAAATACAGGATGAGTTCATAGCGATCCTCGGTCATGACTTGCGAAACCCGGTTGCCGCCTTCGGTGCGGGCGTCCGACAACTGGACAAAGAACCGGTGACGAGCCGTGGGCGCGAATTGCTCGTCCTGATGCGTGCCTCACTTCACCGCATGACGGAGTTGATTGACAACATGATGTTGCACGCGAAATCTCGACTTGGCGGCGGTATAGCAGTCAGCGTCGTACCGGATGCGCCTCTCTCGGAGATGCTGCAACAGGTGGTAGACGAGATCCGTGTCACCGTCCCGAAAAAGGAAATCCTACTGAATGTCGATCTTGCGTATCCGGTCAGCTGCGATCCGGATCGGATCGGGCAAGCGGTATCGAATCTCTTATCCAATGCGATCACGCACGGAGCCTCTGGCTCGCCAGTTCAGGTTACAGTCAGGAGCCACGACAAAGAGGCCGTTATAGAAGTGGAAAACGAGGGAGAGCCGATCCCGCCCGAGCTTCAGAAAACTCTGTTTCACCCGTTTCATCGCGGGAGCGGGACAAGTGAGGGTCTCGGGCTCGGCCTGCACATTGCATCATCGATAGCAAAGGCACATAGCGGGCGACTATCAGTCGCAAGCGAGGGAACCACAACCTGTTTCCGGCTTGAATTGCCGAAACTCGAATGTTCGTAGCTCTAGACGCGCTTTGGTACCGGTCAAATCCATTAGATCACTCTGCCGGACCGTGGCTTCCTACCTTCCGTGTTCAAGAATGCATACTTCCCTTAGCGGAGTTAGCATTTCTTGCTGTGAAAGTCCGCTTTGGTCCTATTCAGTTGAAAAACTTGGCCTGGTCGTCGCGTTGATTGCCTCTTGAGGTTCCGCGCGCGTCGTTCGTTGTCGCGTCAGCTGGCGATCTGCCGTGGTGGCAGGAGTTTTGCCAGCTTTCGGAGGTTCTGGGCGGTAGCTGCGAGGCGGAATTCGTCGCGCGCTGCGCATGGTCCGCGCAATCGGAGACGATTCAATCCCACGATCCGCTTCAGATGCGCGAACTGCATCTCCACCTTCTTTCGAAACTTGCAGGAGATGGCACATTCCGTTCTGGCAGCCTGACAACATCTGACACCAAAATCGCAAATTCTGATCATCAAGTCGAACGGAAGTATCGTTCGCATTACGGCCGTTAACGCAAAGTTTAGCGAACTACTGCAGAGCAGTCCTTAGAAGGGTGTTTTGGTGCGATCGTATCTTTGGCAACAAATCAAAACCGATCCGTCTCAGCCATGAATTCGAACGATTTCCTCATCCAGAACCATTACAGCAGGTGACTTGTTCGATTGAGCACCCACAAACTGCAGAATATCTCCGGCGGGCATCGGCTGGCCGAGAAGATAGCCTTGACCAACAGTGCAGCCCATTTGTTTAAGCAGATCTATCTGCTCCAGTGTCTCCAGACCCTCAGCTACAACTTGCGCATCAATCAAACTTGCGAGACCTCTTACTGTGCGAATAATTCCACGGTTTACCGGATCTGTAAGGGCTGACTTCACGAATGTTCGATCAATTTTCAGTTCGTCCCATCTAAATTTTGTAAGGTAGGAAAGAGCAGAGAACCCCGTTCCAAAATCGTCCAGGCAGATTGCGATCCCCAGGCTCCTGAGTGAAGCGAGCGTTGTCAGGATTCTGTCCAGGTCTGTCATCATGACAGATTCAGTAACCTCCAGTTTCAGGCGTTCTGGAGGAAACTTCGTTCGTTCAAGCGATCTTCGAAAGTGTTCGATGACATCGTCTTGAAGTAACTCGACTACAGAAATATTAACTGACAGGCTCGTCCCGTCCGGAAACTTCAGGGCGTCGAGACATGCGGTTTCGAAAATGGCGCGTCCAATGGAAACGATATCGCCGCTACCCTCCGCGATCGGGATAAACTCATCAGGTGGCACGAAGCCAAGTTTGGGATGTGACCACCTGGCAAGAGCTTCAAAACCCACGACTGTACCGCTCGCAAGATCGAACTGCGGTTGATAGAATGGAACGAACTCTCCGCGCAGTACCGCTTTTTTCAGCTCAGCTTCGAGCTCTATTCGGCGATGCAGGTTGTTTCGCAAACTCTTGTCAAACTCCAGTGCGTGACCTTTCCCCCGCGACTTGGCAAAGGTTAACGCCAGATCGGCATCCATTAGAATTTCAGGCTCGAATGTGCCGTTTTGCAGAGCGACGCCGGCCGACAGGTCGACAATTATGTTCCCGTAACTGGTCTCAATGGGCTGCTTGAAACATTTCACAAGCTCATGGCCAAGTGAAATGGCATTGTCAATGTCCACATCGATGTGCGCGATGACGATAAACTCATCTCCGCCCACCCGAAAAACCATGTTGCTGGAATGCCAAGCCGATACGATTGCCTCCAACTTCCGTGCTGTCGCAACCAAAAGAGCATCGCCTGCGTTATGCCCCATCACGTCGTTGACAGTTTTGAAGCCGTCGAGATCGATCGCGATCACGGCAACACGATCATTCCGAGGCTGATATCGGCATAAGAACGAAAGGCGTTCATCGAGGGCAAGGCGGTTGCGAAGGCCAGTCAAGGTGTCGTGCTTGGCAAGATGAGCCATGCGTTCGGCATTAGTCGAAATATTTTCATTTGCACGCCGCAAACGCCAATTCTGGCGAGCGGTCAAGGCCAACAGGCCGATGCCGCTAGCAACGAGGGCAAACATCAACCAGTTCTGTTGCCGTTGTTTTTCTTTGAGCTCGGCGCGAACGGATGCCGCTTTGGCTATCGCAAAGGTTTGGGATTCTCCCCCGAGCCTTTCAAAGGTCGATGAGGTTTCGGACAGGACCGACAGAATACGCTCCTGAGACGCAGGGTTTTCAATAGTTTCAAAATCTGGCGCAAGGTTGACAACTTTTTCGCATGCACGTTCGAACCTAGCCCGCCTTGCTGGCGATTGGTCCAAAAACACCTTGTAGCCACCAGAATTCCAGGTATCGAGGCGGCTCAAAAAAATCTGATAAAAGAGCCTGGCTTTTTCAGCATCTTCCGCTGTATCCAGAGCCGCATAGCGCGCGACATATTTTTCGAGACTTGCAGCTTCAATGCGCCCGTTTGCACCTGTCCAGCTTACATCGTAGCTCATCGATCTCATAGCTGCATCTTCGGACGCACCAGAGACTTGGCGGTGGACCAGAGCCAATAGCGCGAAGCAACACAGCGCGAATATGGCAAAGATCGTAAATCCATTGGGACGACGCATTTGGGGCCTTAGACTCATCTGTTATTCGACGGTGATGGTCCGAACCTGCCAGGCAGCTCGAGAATAATAGATCTCACTTTTCAGCTCTTTATCACTGTCGAAGGGATAGATTATAAAGAGCGGTCCCTTGTCGCTGACAGGCATATACTTCCCATCTTTTTTGGTTGCCAGGATGACACCGTATTTCTCGAAATCGGAGACAGGTATTTCGGTGTGGTAGTTGTTCAATGCGATCACGCTGATTTTGGAGCCGGTTGCCGCAACCTTCTTGAGTAGGTCTGCCATTGGTGCGCCGGAAAAGGTTACCGCTCCGTCGTGCCAGGGAGTGGTTGTTGTGATTTCCGCAACACCAATCTCTTCAATCTCATTCATCGTCAGGTCTATCGACCCATTTGCGGCGATTTTCCCCTCAATCGTTAGGACCGGCGAACTTGCCTCCTGCGCACGACTTCCAGTCAAAGCAACGGAGGTTGCGAACATTGCCAATGCGATTATTTTCAGTTTTCGCATAAGGTTTCCCTGTTATATTCTTAGATAACATCACGTCCCTCAAAAATAAACATCAATCAAATTAATATTCTCTCACCTTGTCTTAACAAATATAGCTTATATGAAGTTATCCAGAATTTGTTAATGGTAAAATGAGCAAGTTTAACAAACGAAAACTTAGTCGTATGCAAAATAAATACAACCAGAAACTCGGCGCAGCGGTCGAGCACTGATCGTTACTACCCGCACTAGTTGCTGTTCATTTATTGGCATTTGTTACAATTTTAGGACGCGCACCCATGACACAGCGTTAGGAATCTCAACGGATTTTGGCCAACGTGTTCTTGCACGCCGCGGTGGAGAAAGCAGGTATCGACTAGATATCCGCATCCACTAGAGCTGGCGGCAATTTCAGGCTGGTTTTGGAAGTGGCAATCGACTGAACTGGGGATGCTTACCAGACTACGTCCGACTCCTCGTGCTCAAAAGCTGACATCATCTCCTTGATCTCTCGCGCTGGGGCCCCCAAAGCGTGCGCGACTTCTTTCCAAGTCTTTGTGGCCTCGCCTACTTCAGCAATTATGCGATCGGCACTTTCGGCCTCAAGGAGGTAATTCTCGTGTTGAGATCGATGCAATTCGATGCTGGCATCTGAATTGTCGTCAGTGATGTAGTTATTGAGCACGCGCGGTTGGTTTGGGACGGGGTTGATGTCGTACGCCGGCGACAGGTACCAGCCCCCCCCTGCCGCGAAGAAACCCATGATTGCGCATATGGTCGTCGAGGTTCGTCACGAGGATGGAAAAGGCAACCCGCCTGTATAGCTCTTCGCGATCTCTTTCCGGTGTTACACTTTCCGAGGTTATCAAGTCCGCCAAGTCTAGGTAGCTGTAGCTTTCCCCGTCTCGTCCATTAATCATGGCCATCGCTGAGATGAACGGGATCCTGCCCTCTTCGTTCCGATCAAACCTGTGAGACAAAAAGACGGGTATGTCACCTGCCATTTCAAGGGTGTGATCAGCAACTGTTATTCCGGCTCGCCGAGCCAATTCCAGTGTAATAGCTTCCCAACGCTCGACGCAGTGGTTGTCGGTCTCCTTCGGAAATTTTGCTACAGAGAGGCGCCCATGCTGATCGAGAATACTGGCTTTGGGCCGAGCTCCGCCGAGAGAACTTCCTGGAGCAAAGAACATTTTGAGGTCTTCCACGGTCTCCTCCCCACGAAGCACGCGTTGAGATGCTTGCAATAGATCTCCGAGACTGAGCAGTACAGGCACGCCAATCCCCTCGCGCGCTTGAAACTCGCCATCAACTTTGTATCGCAGTGCGCCTAAACGGGTCTCGTCGTTTACTCCCAACAAATAGTCGGCCTCTTGCAGCGTCCTCGAGCGCCGCTCTTCAGCCTCTGCAATCCTTCCCTCGTAGCGCCGCATGACAGTTCGGCCCCATGCATCTGGGGAGGAGTCCCCGAGTGGGGCTAGCATGTCTTGTCCCACTCCTGGCACGAACTGCCCAGGCCCTAGGGGAATGTCTGGTGAAAGGCCAAAGGCGTTTTTGTCAGAGAGCCAATCTTCGTGATAAGTGAAAGCTACTCGCTCTCGACCTCGCCCAGCAACGCGATGCAGCGTGCCGACCCGGTGCAACCCTTTCCAGTCTATCCAGACTTCAACCATTCTTCAGCCTCGCCCGCTTGGGAAGGTCATCGAGAGATATTTGATCACCGACAGGGTCATCAATATTCCCCCATCCTTTAATGAGGCCAAGGGCTTGTAGCACAGCGACATAGGTGCCTATTTTAACTGAAGGATCCCCCTGTTCGATCTTGGCCACAGTCTGCCGTGTTGTTCCGGCGCGCTGCGCGATGATCTCGGCTGTCAGTCTACGTCTCAGACGCGCGACACGAATGTTTTCTCCAAGGGTCATGAGCTCCTTACGCGCTGCCCGTGGCACCTTGATCGCTGTAGCCAAAATGGTTTCTCCCAAAAACGTAAGAATGTATAATGTTGTGTAGACATAACCTTATGATCAGAGTAGTGCCTATAGCATGATCGATCGATTGAGTGAGTTGGAGTATCTGTACCATATTATGTTATCTCAAACTAACATAAAAAATCATAATGTAACTTGGAGGAGCCATTCGGACTTGTTGGCAAAATACATAGAGCCCAGGCAGTGCTCGCGAGAAACAGAAACGAGAATTTGGAGACAAGTCCGAACGACAAATCTTCCTTATTCAGCGCCAATGCCGAGTGGTCAAAGTTCAGCAACTTATGAAAGACTCGCTAGGGTAGCAGAAAACACCCTGCAAGAAGTAGGCACGCCGCTCACTTGTCCAACATCAATCTAAGAGGTGCTGGTAAGCCGACGAGTGCTCAGCCAGCAACGGAGGAAGACGTTTCCGGAATCGTTTCACGAAGCGGCGAGAACAGAAAGGTTTTCACCAAGATCAATCCATAATTCTGGGAAATTCACTCTGAGGCAGATACGCGATTTGAAGCTAGGATGCGACGAAGTCTGACTTTGCGAAACCGGGACATCCTGGTCGCTGGCTAGCCTGACGACCTGGATGGCTACTTGATCGCGGAACCTGCCTCGCGGCTTAACTTCCCGCCTGCCATCTACATCACCGAGATTGGTGTGATTGATGACTTTTGCCATCCCGAACTATTCGTTCCCACGAGCCTTGTAAACAGGAGTGATAATGCGATGGAGCTTCTGCGCTCGGCCGCGGCCGGCTTCGTCGAAAGACACGTAGATTTCATCTTTGTGGTTTGTCCAGCGAAGTGGAGATCCAAATTAGAGCTGATTGAAGTGGCGGGTAACGAGACAGCTAAGGTGTGGTCCATCAAACGGTGAATAATGAAGCAGCCCTCGGCATGCCATGCAGCATTCATCAACTTGGACTTGAAACGGGCTTTTGCCTGTCCGATTTATTGGCCTCAGGAAGCTTTCCGTGCGATCTGCTTCTGCAAGGCGTTAGTTTTCCTACTCGGGGCCGTCAGTCCCGTAACTAGCACCAGCGGCATATAGCCCTCGACTAGAAAGTGCAACGTAATCTGGTATGCTGTCAGTGCTGATCGCATCGGAAAAGAAGTAACCTTGCATCTTATTACACCCTAGCTTCTGCAACTCAGCTACCTGAAATTTATTCTCTACTCCTTCAATAATACATGTTAGTTTTAAACTTTCGCAAAGAGAAATCACTGCAGCTATAATCTTACTAGCGGCTTGATCTTCGTTTATTTCATTCGTAAAAGCACGGTCTATTTTAACTCGATCAATAGGTAACTTGAGGAGATAAGCAAGGCTGGAATTTCCAGTCCCAAAATCATCAAGGGCAAGTGCAAACCCTGACAATTTCAATCTTTTTAATGAACTGATCGCTCGATCGAAGTCCTTCATAACTGCAGTCTCAGTGATTTCAAAAACCAATCGTGAAGGTGGAAAACCAGCGTCTCGAACCAACTGCAAGATTTGGCTAACTTGGTCTCGTGAGCAAATGTCCATGGTTGACAGGTTGAAGCTTAAATAGATATCTGAAGGCCAATCTTTCGCCGCGTTCATAGCTTTGATCAGCAATTCCTTGGTGAGTGTAAAAATCAATCCAGTTCTTTCTGCAGCTTCCACGAATACATCAGGGGGCACTCTCCCTAGAGTTGGATTCTCCCAGCGCGCAAGGGCTTCGAAACCTCTAATTTGACCGGTTAAGCTCTCAATAATTGGTTGGTACTCGAGAAAAAACTCTTCTTCAATATTCGCGTCTCTAAGGTAACCGCTGTTCTGCCCCCACGTTGTTTCGCCTCCCTCGATCTGTGATCGGCTGATCATGTTGGATCGAGAGGGAGTTTCTCCATGGAGACTACGATTGAGTTTCTCACGAACGGGCGTGATGCAGGTAGGCCGCGCCGTTGGCCGGACGATGTGAAGGCACGGATTGTTGCGGAGAGCTTGCGTCCAGGCGTGACGGTGAACGAAGTTGCCGGCCGTTACGGTCTGAAGCCGAACCACCTGTCAGCATGGCGAACCTTGGCACGTCGTGGAAAGCTGGTTCTGCCGGCTCCAGAAGATGACGTGGAATTTGCGGCGATGATTGTCGCGGCTGCGGAAGAACCTGAAGCTGCCGTTGAGACCGAGCGCCCTGAGATCCTTATCGGCCGCATGACAATCCGTTTGGAGGCAGGCGTGTCCGCGAAGCGGATTGCAGCCGTGGCTCACGCACTGGGCAAGCTGTCCTCATGATCTTTCCGTCGAACCGGGTGCGGATCATGGTGGCGACTAAGCCCGTCGATTTCCGGAAGGGTCATGATGGCTTGGCTGCGCTGGTGAAGAACGAACTTCGCAAGGATCCGTTCACGGGGACGGTGTTTGTCTTCCGGTCACGCCGGACGGATCGTCTGAAGCTCATATACTGGGATGGCAGCGGACTGGTGATGGCCTACAAACGCCTTGAGGACCATGCTTTTACCTGGCCGGACATCAGGGACGGCCTGATGTCCCTCACGCACGCCCAGTTTGAGGCCCTATTCGCAGGGCTGGACTGGCGGCGCGTTCGCGCGATCACCACCCGGGCTCCAGAGGCCGTTGAATAGCTGCGGCACGATGACTCGGGCACTTGTTTCCACAAGCGGATCATGGCCGGATTTGATAGACCCGACCCATGCTCACCACCGCCGACTTGCCAGATGATATCGCGGCCTTGAAGGCAATGCTGATTGCCTCCGAGGAGCGCAACATCCGCAAGGATGAGCGGATCACGCGGCTGGAAAAGCTCGTTGCCGCATTCAAGCAAGCGGCCTTCGGACGGAAGTCCGAAAAGCGCGATCCGGATCAGTTCGACCTGGCCCTTGAGGATCTGGAAACGGCCATTGCGGCGGTCCATGCCGAGGAAGAGGCAGATAGCCCCGGCAACAAACGAGCTTCTACACGACGGACGGTCAATCGCGGGGCCTTGCCCAAGCATCTTCCCCGTGTTGAAGAGGTCCTTGAGCCGGAAAGCCTGATCTGTTCCTGCGGCGGCTGCCTACACCCGATCGGCGAGGACGTATCCGAGCGGCTGGACGTGATCCCGGCCCAATTCCGCGTCATCGTTACCCGCCGACCGAAATACGCCTGCCGCACCTGCACCGATGGCGTGGTTCAGGCACCGGCGCCGGCGCGACTGATCCAGTCTGGCCTGCCGACCGAGGCCATGATCGCCCACGTGCTGGTCTCCAAATATGCCGATCACCTGCCATTATACCGGCAGGCGCAAATCATGAGCCGCCAGGGCATCGATCTCGACCGGTCGACGCTTGCCGACTGGGTCGGCCGGGCGGCTTTCGAACTGCGTCCTGTCTTTGATGCGTTGATCGCAGACCTGAAACGGTCCACCAAGTTGTTCATGGACGAAACCCGGGCTCCGGTGCTTGAGCCCGGTTCCGGCAAAACCAGAACCGGTTACTTCTGGGCCTTGGCGCGGGACGACCGGCCGTGGGACGGCGGGGCGCCGCCCGGTGTTGCGTTTACCTACGCACCCGGCCGCGGAGGACACCATGCCGAACAGATATTGCAGGACTTCTCGGGAGTTTTGCAGGTCGATGGTTATGCCGGATACAATCGGCTCATTGCGCCTGATCGGGTCGGACCGGATATCCGGCTGGCCTATTGCTGGGCACACGCCCGCCGCAAGCTGGTTGAGATCACCCGGACCGGCTCGGCGCCGATTGCCGAAGAAGGCGTAAAACGCATCGGCGACCTCTATCGCCTCGAAGCCGACCTGCGCGGGCTCAATCCCGAAGTGCGTCTAGCCGGCCGGCGGGAGCGAGCAGCACCGCTCATCGCCGATATGCAAACGTGGCTCACGCATCATCGCGCTCGTGTCGCCGCGAAATCGCCCTTGGGCGAAGCCCTGAAGTACATCGCCAAATACTGGGAGGGCTTGTGCCTGTTCCTGACCGACGGGCGGGTCGAAATCGACAACAACACCGTCGAACGCACCATCAGACCCATCGCACTCAACAGAAAAAACGCTCTCTTCGCCGGTCATGAAGCCGGAGCTGAAAACTGGGCGGCAATCGCTTCACTCATCGAGACCTGCAAGCTAAACACTGTCGATCCGCAAGCCTACCTGGCAGCCACGCTGACCGCCATTGTCAACGGCCACAAACAAGGCCGGATCGATGAACTCCTGCCATGGAATTACCCCGCCAAGGTGTGAGAAAAACACCGCTTACTCTCTAAGGAGATGAGAAATTTCTGAGGCAGCACGAATACTTGTTGCGTGCTCAGAAGAAAATACGACAACGCCGCCACGCGCTTCCTGCTTTGCGTGATACAATGCGAAATCGGCATTCTCGAATAACTTTAGGACATTTTCGCCATCGTTTGGATACTGCGCCAAACCAGCAGTACCTGATACCACTGCGCTGCCTTCAATCATTGTTGAAGGTTCAGAAATTACCTGAAAGATACCTTTCACGACCTTAACAGCATCCTGCTCAGTTGTTTCTGCTAGGCGTATCGCGAACTCGTCACCACCAAGTCGAGCCATAAAGGCATTTTCCGGAATAATTTTCAAAGCCCTGGAAGCAATTTCCTGTAATACTTTATCGCCAACAGCATGTCCAAATACATCATTCACTGGCTTGAATCCATCAAGGTCAATCAATACGAGTACAAACTGAGTTTTTGCGTTGATGCACACTTGAAGATCGTCAAACAAACTTCTTCGGTTGGCCAAACCAGTTAAACTATCTTCATTTGCGACTTTTTGAATCTCCCGATTAACTCGATCAAGTTCAACTTGGCGTTCAATATTGTCGCGGAAATCGGAGAAAGAACGCCAGAGTATTGCAACCAAAGCGCCTATTACTAGAAACATATTTACCGCCATCGCGCGGTAGACACCTTCTGGCTGAATCGCCAAAAAAACGGACGCGGGAACAACGACAATTGCAAAGATCGTTATGGCCACCCGAAGAATTGGCATAAGACACACAATAACGACCAAGACGGTCAGGCCTATAAAAAAAACTACCTGCGCTTTTGCTTGTGAGTCACCGGCCTCGAATAACAAAAGTGCCCAAACAATAAACGCTCCTCCCATAAACACCGAGAAGACGAACGTGACACGATGATAGGAGCGTAATTTTTCTATGCTAACGGCTGTTTCTGCGTGGAGGTAAATGGCTATTATTCTGGTTAAGCTTATGCCAACAAGCACTCCCGGCGCGAGAACAGTTAGATAATGCGGCACTTTTCCTAATTGGAAAATACTTAGAATAAGTACATTTACTATAACTATTAAATACATTATCGGTATTTGCTTAGACAAGACGCGATGCCTGGCAACCGTTAATTCCGGCAAATCAGCCTGAAAGCTGAAAAAAGCAAGAAATTTATCTAATAAAAGTCTCATTTAATCCCGTAAGTAGGAGTATTGAGTGATAAAAATATCCTGAAAGTATTTCTAATTCGTAAAATTACTTTAGGGTATTGACTTCAACCAAACGACATTAAGTGAGTTCTCGCGCGAGGTTTTGAACTGCTCTGATCCCTAAAACTGGATCGTGTTTGTCTGGAATTTTCCGCGCCAGGATCCTGGCTGGGAGAAGGAGCGGAAGCGATGAAGGCATCAAAGTTTCCGGACGCGCAGAAGGCGTTCATGTTGAAACAAGGCGATGATGGTGTGCCTGGGGGAGATCTGCCAGAAGGCCGGGATCAGTCAGGTGACATATTTCAACTGGAAAAAGAAGTATGCGGGGTTGTTACCCGACGAGATGCGTCGACTGAAGCAAATCGAGGACGAGAACAATCGGCTCAAGAAGATTGTGGCGGACCTGACATTGAACCGCGAGATGCTTCAGGACGTTATTCGGCGAAAGCTCTGAGGCCTGTCCGGAAGCGCAAGCTTGTTGATTGTGGATCGGATCGACACCCTGCTAATGGCGTTAGAAACTCGAATAACGCTCCTTGAACGAGAGGCCGCGGCAAAGAAAAACGAGGATTATCAGAAGGAAGTCACAACAACTTATATTCAAGAAACGCCACTACGTTTGTTCAGATCATTCTTATTAACACTTTATGCCCATGATCCCGAACTTCCTGTTCGTCGTTTCTTGGAACTTGCACGTAGTCAAGAACTGGAAGTGTTAGATCGAGCGAATTTGCCTCAGACAATTGTTGAACCTATACAGTTGAGAATCGAAGAACTGATGTTGTTAGCTCTCCCAAAGGATAAATAGCTCGACGGTTTTGACGAGATTACCTAATGTTCGAAATTCAAGTTGCTCGGTTTGTTGAAGTGTCTCGAAGGGTTAAAGCAAAGTGCCCACTATATTCTTTAATAAATTTTCTAAAAATTCTACCGTTAGTCAAATTTAATCGTCTCTCGCATAAAGTGTAACTTTCCCAAAATTTTATAGTAATGCCTCAAAGGGTATCCTATCTTGATACTGTAACAGGCACCGAGAATACATATCCAGCTCCACGTACAGTTTTGATTATTTTTGGATGCGTTGGCGATGTTTCGAGTTTCTTGCGTAATCGAGCGATCAAAATATCGATCGTACGATCCGTGTACTCCCAATTACGGCCTGTTGTGGCGATCATCAGATCCTCTCTCGAAAGCACTTTGCCAGATTGATCTGCCAAATGTTTCAGCAACGTACTTTCTGTAGAAGAAAGGACTACTTCTTTACCACCACCGGATGTTAGCCTGTACGTTTCTGGGTCGAACTGCCAAGTACCAAATGAAATTGCGCTGGCATTCTCGTTTTGTGGCAACGTCCGAGCTTCGGCAGTTCGCGATCTGGAACGACGTAAAACACTTCTCACCCGTGCGACTACACTTCTAGGTTCAAAGGGTTTGGTTACATAATCGTCTGCGCCAAGTTCAAGACCGAGAACTTCATCAACGGTTTCGCTCTTTCGCGATATCACTATTATCGGGATCTGACTGGTCATGCGCAGTTCACGCATCACATCCAAACCATTGCCATCGGGTAAGGATACATCCAGCAAGACGAGATCTATGTGATCGTTGCTTAAGATGGATCTCATTTCCGCAACGGAGTGCGCACAAAAAACTTCAAATCCATCGCTCGACAAATATAGCTCAAGCACCTTTGAGATGTCGGAGTCATCATCAACGACCAGCACTGTTTTGCCGTAGTTCAACGCAGTCTCCCACAGGTCAGCTACAATTTTGCAACAAACCCAAAACGATTCGAAACTATCTTTAAGGCATGTTTTCAATCATTTTAAAGCTGAAGATTGAGCGGATCAATCGCACGGGCCATGAATTCACACGAATAAGATACGGAGCTAAAAAAATGACAAATACTCTGTTGATTTACATGTGTACATTTTTGGTAGTTCATTCGTCTAGTTCTCAACTAGTGACGAACGGAGCAACGAGAAAACCCAGACCACAAAAATGGAGGTAAACTCCTGAAGAAAGCCCCATCACCACGACCTGAACTAATCTAGACGCCTACTCTGAATGTTCAGACACGGTTTCATGTGAGGTCAAGTTCTAGACAATGCGGCGTAGATCATAACAAGAACTGGCGATTGGAAGACATCAAGGTGCAGAAGACACCGTTGACCAGGTATACGTCAGCACCACATCGCAAGATGCGAAGTCAGTCATAGTCGATAGAGCATCGGAGCCCATCCTCCCCAAGTGCGGTGCCTTATCGCTATGACAAAGCTAAAAACCGACCCTGTTATGCGACAGGGTCGGCGATTTTTAGCGCAATCAATACAAATGTTTGATCGCTAATGTTTTTTTAGCATTGGCCTGTCGATCTTCGAAAGAGAAGTTGGCACTGCCGACGAAAGAACATCAGCCAGCCTGTTTCAACTGACAAATTAGTCAGGGACACAATCGAGAGGATAGTGACTTAAGTGTCATTAATTCCAGATGGGCGAATATAACACGAAACCACCACAGAAAATTGCGCAGAAATTTCAAGTTCTTCAGCTTGAATATTCTTGGCGCATAGAAAAACGGCTACAGGAGATTGAAAATTCCTGGCGATCCTATCGAGATCACTTTGACCAAGAAAAACTAGAGACACTCGTTAACGAAGTCCATAGATTGGCAGGCTCTGCTCCCACTTATGGCTTCGAACTGCTTGGTAAATTGGCTGCAGAAGCGGAAGATTCTCTCGAGAAGCTGCAAAACAGTCAATCGAATGTTACTGAGGTTGAAGCTGTTATTTTACAACTCGTCGCATACAAATCCATCGCACCTGAGAAGTAAGAACGATTTCTGCTGTGAGAATAGCGAGTTTTACCATCTTCCGAGAAATGAGGAGTGCATTGTTAGCCATGCAACAGTTAGATGCTCCTGAAGGTAGGTCTTTCAATATCGCCTCTCAATTCGCAAAGCTTCCATTCGGCATTCAGTCGGTTCTCGTTGTACTAGTTTACTTTTTGCTTGCAGTCGGTGGTATTATTCTCACGCGAGAAACAGGGAGGATTGCCTGGATATGGTTGCCTAATGCGGCGTTACTTGCAGTTGTTCTAGAACTCGAACCTCCGCACCAGGCTAAATTGATGGTCGCTGGATTTGCTGGTAACCTTCTCGCCAATATCACAGTTGGTGATAGCCTTTCCAACGCAATTATCTTGTCTACCTTCAATACATTGGAAATTTCAATTTGCATTTTGTGTCTAAAAAAAGCTTGTCCGCATATTGATCTTGGGCGCCCCAAACATTTGTTGAATTTCGCGTTGATTGCCGGCGGTCTAGCGCCAGCTATCGTCGGTCTACTGGCATCTACATACCTAAACCTTCTATTTGAAGCACCGTTCTGGCCAGTCTTTATTAATTGGTACGGCGCAGACGCGTTAGGCATGCTTCTGATTGCGCCCTTCGTTCTTGCGAGAATACCGAATAATCAGCGCACTACAGAGAAGGAAAGTCTCACTAAACCTGTAACGTTTGCGGTCTTGTTGCTCTGTGGCCTAGTTACTTTTGCGGTATTTTACCAATCGTCATATCCGTTACTTTTCCTGGTGATGTTGCCGCTAGCGCTCGCTGCATTTACTACCGGTGTTATCGGAACAGCACTTGTCACCTCGGTAGTTGCGCTCATTGCAATTGGTTTTACCATCTATGGCACTGGACCTTTTGCACTTATGCAGAGCGAACTCAATATCAAGGTTCTTGTTCTTCAGATTTTTCTAGTATCCTGCGTACTCTTCGGCCTGAGTACTGCGGCTGTATTGACCCAGCAACGATTATTGAAGCTAAAACTCGTCACGCTGACGAAAGCCGCGCAGCAGGCAAACGAAGCTAAGAGTGAGTTTTTGGCGACTGTAAATCATGAACTACGCACACCGCTAACCTCGATACATGGCGCTCTAGGGCTGCTCGGAGGCGGCGCTGGTGGTGAACTTCCCGCCAGGGCCCGGAAGTTGCTAGCTATAACCGAAAGTAACTGTGATCGGCTGATCCTGCTGGTGAACGATATTCTGGAAATGGAAAAAATTGAGTCCGGAAAATTTTCTCTTACCATTACAATGAAGTTATTGCGAAGTTCTCTGGAAGAGCTCATCTACACAAATCAAAGTTACCTCCCGCAAAAGCAGATCTCGATTGTCCTTATAGACAGAGCACCAAAAGCAACAGTTAGAGTAGATGAACCGAGGTTTCAGCAAGCTTTGGCCAACCTTGTTGCAAATGCAATCAAATTTTCACCCGAACAATCCATTGTTCAAGTGATTGCGAGATACAATGGAAATAAAGTTAGAATTAGTGTCATCGATGAAGGGCCTGGGATACCCGACCACTTTGTACACAAGGTTTTTCAAAAATTTGAACAGGCTGATAGCGGTAGTACGCGAACGACCACCGGCACCGGGCTTGGTCTCAGCATTTCGAAAGCTCTAATCGAACTCATGGACGGAACGATCGATTTCCGGCCGAACAGCTCGGGAGGCACAGAATTCTTCATAGATATTCCAGTAGTCGAAGCCGAAGAAGTTCAGGAAAATTTGCCTAAGATGCTCATTTTCACATCAGATAAGGCAAATGCGTTAGAAGTTTCGTCCCTTGCGTTTCATGCAGACTGGTATGCTGATATCGTTTCTACGGTCCCTGGTCTCGAATGGTTGATCAAATCGACCTCGTACAATGCCATCGTTGTCGACAACTTGCTCCTCAAAGATGGAACGACCGAGCAAGCATTACGCGTTGCCGTAACCGCAGCTGTCGGTGCAAAGGAACTCCCCATATTCTCCCAGGACGAAGTGGAAACTTTTCTTGAGGAAACTCACCAGAAAAAGCTCGAAAGTTTAAAAACACAACCAGCCTGAACTCAGAGCGTGAAGCAAACACAAGATGAAGCAACGGCCTAAACCACTTTCTACCGATTTTCTCGAGAAGGAACTTCTTGAGCGTATTGGAACCGACAGAGCTATATTTGATTTTTTTCGAG
>Ga0215265_1069_pt1 | contig 18217 bp, 16 predicted proteins | sample JAMX8_100Endo3_C_FD_182615 | JGI IMG/M metagenome (GOLD analysis project Ga0215265, IMG submission 182615) | Enriched cells of freshwater protists from Biology Centre CAS, Ceske Budejovice, Czech Republic - JAMX8_100Endo3_C3 | ecosystem: Environmental > Aquatic > Freshwater > Unclassified ... | reverse complement strand
GACGTTGAGGCGATGACCATCACCCTTGGCCTCGCACACAGTAAAAGCACTCACCAGCCCGCGCCGACCCTGCCTTCTAGTATGCAAGGGCCGGCACTCACACCATTGCCAGTTTCCGGCGCAACCGCCGCAAGGGGACAGGCTAGGCCGACCAAGTTCGTCGCTGACGAGGTGACCACTAAGGCCGCCCCTAAAGCTCCAGAACAGCTCAGCACCACCGCGGGTGAACCATTCGAGACCTCTGAATCCGCTACCACAACCTTGCTTACAGATTCTGCGTCCAGGTTTGACGAGGAGGCAAGTTCACTCCACCTGACTCCGATAGAGGAGCTCTTGGCACCTCCGCCAGTGCAACGAGCAACATGGACTCGAAGTAAGGATGCCTATCTCAAAAAACACTACCACATCAAATCGGTAGCTGAGATCGCCGAAGCGGTGGGCATGACCTACTACCAGACGACCAGCAGGGCGCGCCGTCTCAAGGTCTCTAACACACTCAGCAGTTGGTCGAGAGAGGAAACCATCTTCCTCCTCGAGCACATTCAGACCGACCCGTTGACATGGGTTGCGGAGCAGCTTGGTAGGAGCATGTCGGCCGTAAGCCTACGCCCCAAGCAACTTGGTATCTTCCCGGGTTGGAGCGGTCAAGATGACCAGGTCCTGCTGCAAAACATCGACAAGCTGACACATGCCGAGATAGGAAAGCTGATCAATCGTCCCGCTTATGCCGTGGGCAAGCGGTTACGCTTCCTTACCGATCATGAGTTTGATTTCTCCAGGCTCGGACTGATCCGGCTATTCGAGGCCAAGGGCAGGGAATGGGTAGATGGTCTGATTTATCTGCCGGTGAGGCCGGCAGAGGTTGGCAAGACGAAATGGACTGAAAAACAGATCACCCTCCTTCAAAAGCACTACCCAACCAAGGGGTCAATCTGGTGCGCGGCTAAGCTTGCCATGTCGCCAGAACGAGTTCGGCACAAAGCCCAAACGATGGGTATAAAAAAGACGACAGTCGCCCGCTCATGGACGGCCGAAGAGGATAAATGGCTTCTAGAGAACGTCCTGAAGCTTGATCGCATGGAATGCGCCAGGCACCTCAAGCGAACAAAGGGTGCAGTCTCTGTCCGCGCCTCTGTACTCGGCGCGTTCAAGAACGAACAAGACTTGCAGCAAGACACCTGAAGGCCCGATCGCCCTCGAAAGCTGTGGCAGATACAGCCGTGGGCTTTGCCTCACAACCTGTAAGACCCACTGAACCGACTGGATAGCAGATGACAACCATCCTCGAATATATGCTCAATGCTCCGCTGCTGATGGCAGCGATGATGCTCATCTTTGCATGTCTATCCATGAGATCTGGCTATCACCTCCTGGTGCTTCGATCGATTGACAGGACCGGGTATCAAACACCGTCTCTTCAAGCACTACACCTTCTTGAGAAGGAACATGAATACGGGCGGCTGATCACAAAGTCCCGTAAGCACGGGCTTTGCTGTATCGCTTGGCTCGCAGCTTCTGCCGCGATTGCGTTCGCATTGCTGAAAGTGACGGGCTAGCCGTGAAGCGCATTCTTGGCCTTTTGGTGTGCTGCACCGTAACCCTCGGCCTCCTGTGGTGCGGGCTCGCCTTCGTAGAGCGTATTTATTGGGTTAACAGTTCAACCTACACCTCGCTACTGTCCCGCGATGTGACCATTACCGAAGACATGGGGAGAAGTGAAGAGGGGTACGGAGCTCTTTGCCCTGGTACGAGGTCGACCCTTGAGGAAAAGGACAATGGACATTTCGTGCGCTGCGGCTTCATCTGGACCCCAGGCTCCGTCTATCGCATCAACAACTACGAGCAATTGAGCGCCTGGATGTGGCAGGAAGGAAGCTCGGACAACTAATCCAAAGGATTCGCGCGGAAGCAGGATGCGTCCAATATTTTCTCGCTCAGCTACCTCGCAAGAAAGCCCGGCTAAGGCCGGGCTGGGTAGGCCTAATTTTTTACTGCCGTATCGGCGTTCTGTGGGGCAAGGCGCATGAAAGCCCGGACGGCAGCAGAAAACTGATCTCGAATCTGCAGTGATTGCTGACGATACTCGGGATCAATCCAAGCCAACTCCTGTTGAATGGACAGGACTTGGCCACCCTCCAGAAGGCGATCTAGAAGCGACTCGCCGAACCGGTGTTGACGCAAAAGCACACGCAATCGCTCAACACCATGTACAGCGTGGATTGTCGCCACAACCTTGACCCCAGCAAGCGCCAACGCTACCGCTTGAAAAGCCCCATCCCCGTCCCTCACTTCATCGATGATCTTGAGCCTGCGGAGATTATCGAGGTTGGAAGATTGCTCTTCTTTGCGCAGGCCAAATTCATTCATCACTAGACGGGCCGTGGTGGATTTCCCTTGCCAAGTCGCCGCAGCAACCAACACCAAAGCCCCGCTCCCATCCGATAGGTCCAACAGGCGGCTCAGTTCACGAGGAACAGCTTCGTCTCGACCAAAGATTGATGCAATGCTAGGTGTCTGATCCCGCTGGATATCTACCAGGATGCTGCATGACGTTACTCGGGCATTGCTAAGCACCTGCCTACCAACACAGGCGCACGCTGCATCCCAGTTGGGGTAGTTCTCCTCTTTGGCCACAAGCTCCAAGGATTGAGAATGGGTGACCGAAACGTTGAGCAGCTCAGCAATAGCGGCTCGTAGTCGCTTCGCACGAGGTTTGAGGTTTTCAGTTGCCATCGGCATTTTTCCATATTGAGCCAGGCGCACGAATCGCGTCTTCGGTGTCCTCATTCTCGATGCCCGGCAATGGTTGCCAACGAGCTTCATCACTTCCCGCATTCACCGTACCGTTTCCGGCGAGGACGACAGGCTGCGGACGGCCCTGTTGAATGCTATTTGGCACGCTCTGGCGTGCCAAATAGCACTCCTTAAAAAGAAGCCTCCGAGAGGCGAGACATTGACTCAGCACAGGCAGCATAAATTTGCACTGCCTGTGGACTAAGTAACCCTGTGGTGGTGTTGTTCAGCGGCCTCTGATGCTGCCCCTGTTACTGGCCGCGCGCTCCTCGTTGATCACGTTGTAGTAGATATCCTGGGTGGTCGACAAACTCTCGTGACCCAGGTCCATCTGCAGATGTTTTGAGTCCCGAATCCCGGCATCGAAAGTGGCCCCAGTGTGGCGCAACCAGTGGAGGGTAACCTCCATCAGCTCTTGGCAATCCTCTTCCTTGTGGCCTTCCGCTTTCATCTTCGCCCGCGCCCGGTCAAAGACCGGTTGGACGATGTTGCGGATCTGGCGCGCAGTGACGCCGCTCCGGCCGTGCACTGTGTAGAGCAGCGGGGTGTCCTCGCCCTTATGAGGGAGAGGTGATAGGCCCAAGCTCTCGCGGTACCGCTTGAGGTAAGGGATGAAGTCATCCTTCACAGTGATGTCACGTTCCTTGTTCCCCTTGCCGATGACGTCAAACCACCAGGAATCACCACGCTTATCGAACGACCCCATGGTTGGCTGCCAGTTATCTCGGCCGGCGAGATCGCTGACACGCAAGTACATAGCGAAAAGCGCAACGACGATGAACAAGGTGCGCTCATGCTTAGGGTCCTCGTCTGCCATGGCTTCGGCCTCACCGGCTAGGAAGTCCCACTGCAGTTTGGTAAGGGCCTTGGGGCGACGCTTGAGGCGAGTCTCTTTCACCCGCTTGATCGACTTGAACGGGTTCGCGATATCGACACCGTCTTGCAGAAGGAAGTCGAAGAATGAGCAGCACACCGAGTACATCAATTGCTCGCTGCCGGCGGACCGCTTCTTAGAAACCGGCTTAACGTCATGCTCACTCGCGCGCATACGATCGGCCTTGGTCACCTTGACGCCGTACGGCCTCCAGCGCTCATTGAACACAAGCAACCCTTCCTTTGGCGTGAACCGGCGTGTAGCCGCGGCACCAACCCAAGCAGCAGGAGGGGATTTGTCAAAAGCAATGAAAGCCTCAGCATCAGTTCGCACCAGGTCAAGCACTGACTTCCCCTTGATGATCCAGCTCCAAAGGATCAGCCGCTCGAGGTAGCCTCGGTAGTTCTTGAAGGTTGAAGGCGAAGCACTGTATGACTTCAAAAAGCTGCGTGCGTGTCGAAGGTCAACCTCAACATCAACGGAGCCGGAAAAGGTCGCCAGGTACGCCACCAGGGACGGACGTTCAGCCCGAAACGCTGACAGGTCCTCGAGCAGTGCTTCAGCAGTGTCAAATAGCGGGCGAGGAGGGGTTTTCTGGGTTGGATTGCTCACTAGAAAAATACTCCTAAGTCGACGCCGAACACCTGACCGTAGAGCGCATAAAGGTCGTGTTCGTAAAACAGTGCAATAAGGCCGCTTACGATGATGAAGGGGCCAAATGGGAATGGTGCTTCCCGGGTACGTGAAGCTATGGTGCCGATGATAGCGCCAGATACCGTAGAAAGCAGGAAGATTAGTGGAAGCGCCTGCCAGCCAAGCCAGGCTCCAAATAAGGCCATCAGCTTGAAGTCGCCGTTGCCCATGCCTTGGCGGCCGCGAATCAGTGCGTAAGCGCCAGCAGGGAGCCCAAACAGCAAATATCCGCCCACCGCCCCGATGAAGCCATCATTGAGTGATGTGAAAACCCCAAGATAAGCCGCGAACAGTCCAACCCAGATTCCTGGGATGACGATAGCGTCGGGTAACAACATTTCGTCCAGGTCGATGAGAAAGAGGGCGATCGCGCCCCAAATCATGACTAAGGCCGATGCTGACTGAATGCCGAACCCAAAGTGCCAGGCTGCCGCAAAAGAAAGCACGGCAGCGGTCAACTCAACTATTGGGTAGCGAATCGAGATTCGTGACTGGCAGCAGGAGCATTTTCCCCGAAGCGCGAGCCAACTGATCAGGGGGACATTTTCCCATGGGCGAATCGCGTGGCCGCAGTTGGGGCAGCTGGAGCAAGGGAAGGCGAGGTTGAATGTCGGTTCTTCAGCAAGGGGTAACTCTAAGGCTTCCCGAGCGTCTTGAAGCCAGGATTGCTCCATCATTATCGGTAGTCGATACACCACCACGTTCAGAAAGCTACCAACAAGCAGGCCTAAGACGCCAGCCAGGCTCGCAAACAAAACAGGGTTGTACTCGAGCAGTTCCAGGAAGGGTAACAAAGGGCACCATTATCAGGAGTAAGGTCAAGGAATCAGCATCTATCTGATCCATTGATTTTACAGGCCCAGCGAGACAATGACTCAAAAGACCATGGTCAAAATGCAGATAGGCTGCATCCAATTGGAAACCTGGATTGGGGGTAGGGCGGTGAGGGCCAGCAAGGTTTCCGTAGCTCGATATCAAGGCCCCGAAATATTGCTTTGGGGGATCGGGAGACCGAGCCACAACTAAGGGCCTCAGCATCCTGCGGCCAGGATGGTGTTCTCGTTGCCTAGGCTGCTGAAGTGGGTTTGAAGCCGGGAATTACTCGTGCACACGCCTCTGCGAGAGCTTCGGTCGTAATGGGCTTCACGATGTACGCTGACGCGCCAGCGTTCGCTGCGATCAGCTTGTCAGCCGGCATAGCCCGTCCGGTACACACAATGATCGGCACTGTGCTTGAGGCATCCTCCCGCTCACGAATTTCGGCAATCAGAGAAATACCATTCTTCAGGTCATCCAACGTCCAGTCCATGAGGATCACCGATGGCTGAAAGGCCTCTAGCTCTTGGAATGTGCAATTTACGTTGTGAGCGCTCCTCACTTCAGTGAAGAGGCCAGCAGCACATTTCTTTGCTAGATAGGTATCAGTTGGTGAATCGTCGACGATCAGGATCCTGCTCATCTGTAACACCTCTTACACGTGAACGGGAGGGACTCGGCCTCCCGGGCCAAGATCAGTAGGCCGAATACTTGGCTTCGATCGTGCGCTGTTCACGGAGGTGCTGTTCGTAGGTCAGCTCCCTGTCCTCCAACCGATGGTCAAGCTCGCGTAGCGCCTTTGCCTTATCACGCTCGACCTGACTGCGCGTCGCATAAAAATTGATCAGCCTGGCATTCTGGGCATTATCTAGTGGCATCCAAAGGGGCCCCAGAGAAATGACCCAAAGCGGAATGCTGAAAACTCCTTTTACAGGGTGCCCAGTGTAAAAGTAGCCAGCCGCTGGCAGGATTCCCAGGGCAGCAGCAACCCCAACAGATTTCTCTTTTACCACCAGGCCCTTGCTCTCATAGACAGAGAACTCCTGCTCCTGGCCGGAATCAAGGTGCGTGGTGCAGCCAGCTGCGGTGATGGCTAAGGAGACTGCTAGTGCGATACCTGCGATGCGTTTCATGCGATTTCCTGCTGGTGTATTAGAGCTCACTGGTATAACCGCAAGCCCACGACTTTCAAGGGCGCGAGGATAGCCCATGCCGACTGGCAGACGTTAGCCAATATCGGGCTGCCTTTTTCAGAGGAATTTTGCTGGGAAGGGCTGTATTAGAGCACGCGCGAGGAGGGCGCTTACCAGAACCGTCATTCCATGCAGTAACCCGAGTCGCCAGTCACGAGGCTGCTGAAAAAACCCCTGTGGAGTGCTGCTGCTTTGATAGCCATGAGGGTTCGGCCTATTACAGCCAGGCGTACAGAATGGGCCTACAAGGTCAGGTAAGGGCCCCAGCGGCAAATGCACAGGCGATCGCTAAAAACCCAATGACAGTACTCACTCCAATGGTCGGTCGATAATCTCCACCAGTCTTGTTCTTGAACTGGTATGGCCTGAAGAAAGCAACCAAAGTGGAAGCCCCCATCAGGACGAAGGCCAGCAGGCCTAAGAGTACCGGTAGCTTAGACATCCGCTGTACCCCTGCCGGCCGCCCTCGGCTCTTGGAAACCAAACGAGAGAATCGCATCACAGATCGCAGCAGATGTAGGTGTCATGACTGGTTCCTTAGATAGTGCCCTGGAGCAATGAGCCCGCGTCTGACTGGAAGCTACACAAGCCCTGGTACAGCCGAAAACTGAGAACACGCCTTTCACCGAGTGCCCAGGACAGCTAACGCACAGATACCGAGAACACAGAATGCGGCGAGGTAGGCCCAGACTGCAGTTCTGGCAGACTGCCCAAGCTCAAGGACCAATCTGGATTTGGGAACGCTACCTACTCGTGCAGGTTGCGGAGGTGGAGTGGGGTTGCTCAACTGATCGTTTGGAAAGGCTAAACGGGCGGCCTCTAGCTCGCGCTCCAGCTCGACCTTGGCATCATTCAGGCATTTAATCTCGGCGTTGAGTTGCTCCTCCCGCAACTGCCCAGCCTCCTCGAAAGAAGCATGCGTGGACAGAGCTAGCTCGAAAGCTGATGTGACTTTCGATACCTCATCCCGGGCAAACGAAAGGTCTCTACCCAAATCCTCAATTGTTTGAGCCTGTGCTTCGTTTTCGAGCTTGGTTTGGGCGCAAGCGGATACAGCCGCGGCCGCGGTATCGAATAGCTGTGCGGGGTTTAGAAACCTGATCTTTTCACCGTTCCAGTACGAACGTAGATCTGAAGCCTTACGAGCTCCAATCACGCGCTCACCTGCAGCAGAGGAGTAGTAGAAGCCAGCGCTTCTCAAGACCGACTCCAAGCGCTGTTCATTCTGAACTACTTCCGCAGGTGGAAGCCAAGAAAGCGCGCCGTGTAGAGGAAGCTTAGAAGTGGTGATTCGGCAGCTTCCTTGAATCGAGCCCGAATGAAGCATGCGAAGGAGTTGCCCTAGGATGTATGAGCCGATGCCCAGACCTCGATGCCTGATAAAAACTCCCTCATCAGGGCCGAATTGGATCAGGCCTTTTTTGTGATCGACGATCATCCAGACAACGTCTTCAGTCGAAGAGTAGGCGTTCGCATACTCGGCCTCCTCGCCGGCGAACCGAAATGCCACTCGGCAGAAAAGGGCGCCGGCATACTCCCCGCCGTGGTGGATGGACTGCGTAACCTGGGTTGCGCCCAGTCGGCTGGTACCGTCGGGCAACGTCACGAGACATGCACGTTCAGACACTGGAAGAGTGGATTTGTCGAGCTTGGCAGCCAGAGCGCTCAAGCCGGTGTCTCGGTACTGCTGAGAAGCCATCTACGGTTTCCAATCAGGGGAGGGCGGTGCCCGGGCCTGCCATTCTAACAGCCAACGGGGTAGCAACAGATTTCGGATGAGGGTCAAAAAACTATACGGCTAATTGAGGGCGCGCCATTCGTAAGTTGCCCAGCGCAAAAAATTAGACTGTGGCAAATTGGAAGATATGATTTCAATCATATCCCCAACTTTTCATCCAGACTTTATTTTCACGCTCGAATACTTTCCCGCCCAAAAAGCAATGAACTTTTACCGCCTTACGTTTTAGGCGGAAATTCAAAAGCGAGTTTAGGAAAAACATGAACAACGGAAAAGGAGAGAGACAAGCTATGGGATCAAAAAAGTACAAAGCAGATTCCTTATTTCATAAGCTCTCTTATACGCCCGTCAATGCCTACTATCAACCACCACCAATCTGAAGCAAGCAGGACCTGTAGAAAATGCCTAGCGGCCTGGGCAATCGCCCGACGCTGCGGGCGGTAACCCGCGCAGCTGCTGATCTGCGTGGAATCCAGCCGCTCGTCCGCAAACCACTCAGAGCAAAATGAGGGGTTTATAATGATAGGTCCAGAGGGTGCTGCCATGAAAACCAATGCTCTTGTAGGGTGCGAACGGCTAGAGAAGGAAAATGCCACGAAACTTTTTGGTGTAGTCCCCCTGTACCAGATTTCAAAGATCTATGGCATCGATCTTGAGTCCTTAGATTTCTTACGAATTCTCCTACAGGCCCATCCATACGAGAAGCGCAGGCATTACAGCGTCACAACTGAAGTGATTTTAGCTCTTGGCTTCATGGCTGATGAAGTCGTTTCCTATGAGTTTAATATCCCCAAATCTTTAGTTGTCGAGCTGAGGAAGCACCTTGGAATTGAAGCGAAGAAAATTTCTCGCGACGAAGCTGCACAGGAATTGGCTGAAGCGCGCGCAGAGAAAATGAGAAAGGGTCGATTACGGCGGCAAGGTTTTAAGGCTGGGATGGTTTTTCAACCAGGTGATGGCAAAGCGCCACGTAAAGGCGCCTTTCGCCCCAAAAATATCGGAAAAATCCTTTAGAATCAGAGACTTGCGAATTTCCGCCTATAGGAGTTGGCGGAAATTCATCAGGGTTTAAAACGATCGTTTTAATGCCAATCTCCCCCCAATTCTGAAACGATTCTCCTTGCAAGGCGATTTCCTTAATTTTGAAAAATATCATCCTACGGATTATAGCATCCCCGTCTTTATCTGCCGAATGCCCTCTAGCCGATCGTCCCTTCGCGGGCCTATTCGGCTATGGGAGTTGTGGTTTCCATCGAGAAGCGTAAGCCTGGCAACGACTCTGCGCCAGGTTTGCATTAGGTTCATTCCCCCCAGCGGCAACCAGCGCTTGCTGCAATCCCTTTCAATTTCGCAACACCAGCCGCAGCACCATTGACCTGACTCCTTGGGCACCAGCTCAGGTTTGCTTCAAAAATGATAAATTCCTCCTGGAAATGCTCCTAATTAAGCAACAAGGGGCTGCAGGCCGCGTAGGCCGTGGCCCCTAGGCTCTCACGTCTGACGTTCAAAAATGATAAATCCCTGTGGGAGTCATAGATGATAAATCCCTGTGGAAGTCATAAATGATAAATCCCACTGGAAACTCTCATAATTAAGCAACAAGAGGCTGCAGGCCGCGTAGGCCGTGCCCCCTAGGCATCTGCCAGTGTCTGTAATTCAGAAATGCGAAATTCCACAGAATAGCTCAATCGACAAGGTCTTCTGATGGAGCAACGGCCTGCTGCAAGCCTTGCCTCCTTATTGATAGCAGTAGACTACCTGAGTGCCGGAGCCGCTGTAGTACCACTGACCATTGCTGTAGGTTAGAGATTTTGAGTTACCACTGCCGTAGTTCAAGGTGCACAGCTTCCACGCCCCCAGCGCGTTACCAGAAACCCGCGTCGGTTCGCTGATACCCCCCATCGCAGTCCAGGCTCCGTTCATGCAGTACATTGGTGAGCCACTGGAAAGCCGAGCCAGTGCTCCCGGGGTCTTGCATGCTGCACCTGACGAAACCACCTTGCCGAGCTGCAGCTCACCCCCGACCAGCTGGTCACCTGAAACTTTGCTTGATCCAAGGACTGTATGAGTGCCGGATACCTGGCTGTCACCGTAGACGGCCTGGTTGCCGCCGATCTGTGAGGAGCCTGAGATAAGCTCATTGCCTGTGACTTGAGAAGAACCGTTGACGGATTGATTGCCGGTAACCCACAAGGAACCGCCAACGGAGGCGTCTGCGCGCGCTGTCACAGATTGAGCGGTGACGGCCCCAGTGGCATCGATGGCAACCGCGCTGAGGTTGTTGATCTCAGTGATGTTGAAGTTCGACATCAGAAGGTTCGTTCTCATCCGGTTGAGCTCCGCATTAGCCTCAGCGTTCCGAGAGAGCTTGTTGTAGAGGGCCGGCTCGCTCCCAGGCGAGCCAATCGTAGTTCGAATCCGATAGGTGGAGGCAGAAACCAGGGTTGTTGCCGGGAGCCCATTCATCACGTAGCCGTCCCAGTCTTTAACGATGGCCTGGTCGATGCTGAACGTATCTGCCGTACAAGACGTGGCCACCGAATTTCCGAATTTATTGGTCTGTAAATCTCCGAGTAAAAGCGGAGGTGACATCTCCTTCATGACGCTGATCGCTGACAGACAGTTCCCCGCGGCCGCGCCTGGCCAAACTCCGCTGTTCTTGACCCTGTATACCCGAGCAGCGTCCAAAATCATCTGGGTTTCCTGGATAGCGATTGCAGCTCTGCGCTCCTGAATCTCCTCGATGTACTTCGGGGTGCTTGCAATGGCCATCAGGGCCAGAATCGCCAGTACCACAGCAAGCTCTAGGAGGGTGAAGCCATACTGCTTTTTCATCGCATCCTCAACGCAAAACCTAGCTGTACACAGCCAGTGCAACTAGCAAAATCACGACCCCGCCGGCTCCATGGCGACAATCCTCAATACGCAAGTGAATTTTGCATTACACCGTTTTGGGTTGTCCATGCCTCAACATGTCACAATTCCACTCGATTGATTGTTGAGGCGCGGCACAAAAAAATGAAATCTGCAATGTACAGTCAGTGGAAGGACAGAATGCCTACCACCCGAAGAGGCTTAGGCGGCTGGCCCAAGGTCAAATTAAGGGCTTACACCCTCCCCCATATCTGCTTGGGGCTAGCCGCCCTCATGTCGGCAGCGCCGGCGACAGCTTCACAGCTGTCATGGAATCCCATACGCATCTCAGGGTCGGGCCAATCGGGTTGGCAACCAGTCGTTTGTGATCACGGTTCTGGCTGGAAATCATGCGAAATGCCCATCTCGATTGTCCTCTCTTCAAACCCGACATCGATCGCGGCGACGGGTGAAGTTGCTACCATCACGGCGACATTGATGGACTTTTACGGAGTGAACCTGGGAGAAGGAATTGATGTAGTTTGGCAAACCACAGCAGGCACCCTCAGCAGCAATCAGTCGTTAACTGATGAGGAAGGAGTTGCCACCGTTCAATTGAAGTCGAGCGCTGTCCTTTCAGGGGCTGTCGTGACAGCTAGCACAAAGGTTGACGGCGGACAAAGTAGCTCTATTTTTATCCCTTTTACTGATAAATGGATAGCAATTGCTTCAATTTATACAGCGTGGACTGACTATGGTGAGCTTTACAACTGCAGCGAATGGTCACCAAGCCCGACCACTGTTTCGGTAGGTGTTGAATTCGTTCAGACTGCAAGTTGCACACAGAACCAGGTTGCTTATCGCCAGGATCGCGAGCAAAGCGTCGTTACAGGCGCAATTAGGCAGATTGGGAGCCCTGTTGCAATGTACCAAGCAATTCCCAAGTCAGCCTCCAGGAACTCCGTCGGGACGAAACCCGAGGTTCCTGTCACACCGCCTGGTGAGTGCAAGTATGGTTTAGGTGGGTATGTTTGGACTTATGCCCCTACCGTAGAGTCTGGCAAAGGTTTTGCGGCTTGGATATGGGAGGACAACGTAGGCATAATTGATGAAAATATCAGTAGCGTGACAAAAGGCAACTATATCTACTACCGCGGCGACTGGGTGGACAAGAATGTAACGTATGATAACTGGGGCAGACCATTCACAATGAATTACCACCAAATTTGTCGAATACTAAAGTAAAGATACGGGGCCTGACATTTAGCGTCGCTTACCCACAAGTGCCAGGCCTCGCATTCAATCTAATCTTTACATCGCCTTCAGTGAAATGACGAAACACCCTGCCCTTCAAAGAAAATTGCATCAGGATCGGCCGCTACCATCGAGGAAAGCGCAATGGTGACGCGCGAAGCAATGTGATTTCTTAGGCTTGATTCGATCTCTGGAACTGTAAGAGTACGCTTAGTTACGAAGCCAAGCTCCCATGCATCGCCAGACACAAGATCGTGTCCCGAGAAGTGGTGTAACTGAACCAACCGAAGGCGCCCTGTGGGCGAAAGAGAGTGGTCATCGTGGTTCTTGGCTAACGTTGAGTTTGTGAAGACCTAACACTCACCAGGAAAACCACGATGACCAAGCCCACTATCGCACTGACCGAGTTGGTTGAGAAAGGGGCAGACGCTGATCTGCTCAAGCAAATGATCCAGTTCGTTGCCCAGCGCATGATGGAGTTCGATGTCGAAAGTCTGTGCGGCGCCGGCTTCGACGTTAAAAGTGCTGACCGGATCAACAGCCGCAACGGCTACCGTGATCGCCTCTGGCAAACCCGCGCTGGCGATGTCGATCTAAAGATCCCCAAATTGCGTCAGGGCAGCTATTTCCCCGGCTTTCTTGAGCCTCGTCGTACTGCCGAGAAGGCCATGGCCGCGGTGATCCAGGAAGCCTATATCCAAGGCATTTCAACGCGTTCGGTGGACGAGCTGGTCAAGGCCATGGGCATGACCGGCATTTCCAAGAGCCAGGTGTCACGGCTGGTTGGCGAGATCGATGAACGCGTCCACGCCTTCCTTGATCGCCCTTTGGAAGGCGACTGGCCTTACCTGTGGATCGACGCCACGTACGTCAAGGTGCGGGAGGCCGGACGCATCGTCTCGGTCGCCGTAATAATTGCCGTGGCCGTTAACACGGATGGTGGCCGCGAAGTCTTGGGCATGCGGGTTGGGCCGTCGGAGGCCGAGCCGTTCTGGACGGACTTCCTGCGAAGCCTTATGCGGCGGGGCCTGCGTGGCGTGAAGTTGGTCATCTCCGATGCCCACGAAGGTTTGAAGGCTGCGGTTTCCAAGGTCTTCAACGCGACCTGGCAGCGCTGCCGCGTGCATTTCATGCGCAACGCCATGGCCCATGTCGGCAAGGGCCAGCGCACCATGGTAGCGGCGCTTCTGCGCACGGTTTTCGCCCAGGATAGTCGCGCTGAATGCCACCAACAGTGGCGCTTGGTTGCAGACCAACTGCGCGAAAAGTACCCCAAGATCGCAACACTCATGGACGGGTGCGAGGACGAAGTGCTGGCGCACATGGCGTTTCCCAAAGCGCATCGACAGCAATTGCATAGCACCAATCCACTGGAGCGGCTCAACGCAGAGATCAAGCGCCGCACCGACGTCGTGGGCATCTTCCCCAACGATCCTGCGATCACAAGGCTGGTAGGGGCGATGCTGCTGGAGCAGAACGACGAATGGTGCCTGCAACGGCGATATATGCAGTTGGAGGCCTTTGAATCCGTCAGCGATAATCCACAGGCCAAGCTGTCGGCCGTGATCAACTAAACGGCAAACTCAGTGGCCAGCGCCATGATGAGTTACACCACTTCCTGGGACACGATCAGACACAATTGCACTATTCATCATCGAGACTGCGAATGTCATATCCGTCATCTCTTCAGCGGATACTGCGTTGCCGATAGTTTCTTCAGAAGTACGAAGCAGTGAGAACATGATTATTCCAATCCACTTCGCGTCTGAGGGTCTTTGAATTAGCTGAGCAATGAAGCTCCTAAGCACCGCCTGGGCTTTGGCTGAGCTGCACATCTCGTCGGCCTTCAATCCGGTCGGATTCGCCTTTGGATCGTCCGCCATCAGAACACGCAGAGCGTCTGATGCACATGCTTGGATGAAATTGGAAAGCACAGGCAGGCGGACATAGGCAGCAGCAATCTTGCCGGGCCAATTGTCCATGGGTGGCTCGGTCTGTGACTGCTCCCCCTCTTGGCCCAAGCTAATTTTGGGCATTGAACGGAACAGCTGTGGATGGAAGATCAAACCAGCAGCTTCAGCCAGAGCGGTTTCAACCTGAAATTCGGAAAAAACGGGGTATTTGCTGCTCATTACCTACCTCAAACTGGCTTCAGCGAGCTCTCGCAGCCGCTGAAGCCCCAGTGAACATAAGAGACGAATTATAACGTCCCCTCAGCGTACCCTGCTCGCGCACTCCTCGCTGGGAGTGCGGCAAGGGCCAGTGGAGCTTCCCAGCTTCGAATCAGTTGGTAGGGCGTTGAATGACACACACTCCCGAGTACCACCAATACCAGTAATCAGTGTCAGCACCTGATGAGGTGGAGTGGACCTTGTAGGGATAATAGATCCCGCCATCATTACCGTGGATCCAGTAGTCGGGATTAGTACGATAGGATTCGAGAAGCCGGTTCACCTTCTGATCATCACCCATGCCCCTGCTAATTTCTTTCAGCCCCATAACGGGCATTGACCCGCTGTAAATGAAGCTGAATCGACCGCTAGCCTGGTAGGAAATATGACCATTACGAGCGTCGGGCTCCATGAAGGTCCCTCTCCCATTCTTGGTGAAGTACTCTTCACCGTCGTACAACTCAACACATGCCCCAGAGGGCGCTGGGGGGGGCTGCGTCCCAACTGCTTGTTGGTTCTGAATGACCTGAGCTGTCGTGTATTGCGCAATCGGGCCGCCGACGTTCCTGATCGTACCTGTCACTGCGCTCTGCTCTCGATCCTGCCGATAACTCTGATATTGGAGTGTACAGACGGACGTTTGGGTGAACTCTGTACCGCTCGCGACTGTTGATGGATCAGGTGACCACGGCGAGCAGTCGTATGGCGCCCCATAAGCCACCCAGTCGGTGTAGTGGGAAGCGATCGGATTCCACAGGTCTTCAAACGGGACAAAGATCGAGCCCGTGCCGCCGTAGGAGGCTGGAGTTGCAGTGACGGTAGCCCCGCCTATGACTGCTGACGACTTGAGAGTCACTGAGGTGTGACCCTCTGAGTCAGTCAGAGTCTGGCCTGCGCTCAGAGACCCGTCAGTGGTTTGCCAGTTCAGCTTCAAACTCGAGCCGACGCTGTTCCCGTAGTAGTCAGTCACTGTGGCTAGGATGGTGGTTTGAGCTCCAGTGGCTGGCAGGTTGGGCGGGGTAGCAACCAGAAAGATTGTCAGATCTGGCTCGCAGCTCTGCCAGCCGCTCCCATACCCGCCTGTACACGTAACGTACTGCCAAATGCCAGGCGTGGTAGAGCCCCCAGTGCGAATTTCACTCCAGGCAGCACTGCCAGTAGTGGGGAGGATAAAATTGGCTATCAAGCTCAGAACTAGTAGTTTGAGAGGCTTCAAATCGAAAGTCAGTATCTGGGGTTTGTGGAGTGGATCATGATCTCACCCCTCATTGCGTTTGCAATCCAAACCCCACTTCCGGAAATCGATTGACCGGCCACCCAGCGTCAACCGCCACATCATCAGTCACCAGCTCGCCCTATGAGCACCTGCTGAATCCAAGGCTCAATACCTTACCTTGCCTGGCATTTCTGTTCGCACCTCTGGTCCACACTCGCATAGCCCAGTGCATGTGGGGCTTATCGAATAGGACCGGAACCTGGCTGAGGAGCCCACCCTATGTTTCAAGCGCATCAAGAACGTGAATTCACGAGTCAAACCAACATCCTCAGCCTTTGAATGTCCGCATGACGAGGTCCCCCGGCACCGCGCTCCCAGGAAGATGCCCGGACGCGAACTGTTTACGCTTCCACACTCCCTCTCGTTCCCATATAGTAGCCCCGCCGCCCGGCTTACTTGTGCGTGAGTAGAACAAGGCAAAGCACCACCATCAAATTCGTTCACCCCTCTCGCTCGCCGACAGGATTTAAACGCGCACTCTCATATCAGTCGACGGGCCTTGAGGATTGACTCATGCAGCTCAAAAATCTCGTTTTCACGCTCCGCCAATACCTCGCCGAGGATGTGGGCACGATGCCTTCCGTAGGGCACACCTACGAGCTTCTCGCGTCTCTCATGGGGTATGACACATTCGCATCCCTGAACAGCCAGGCCTTTCTTCTTTCACTTCGTGCCAGCCATTACGATGTGATTGAGAACATTCGCATCCTCCTTGCAGGACATCCTGATAGACAAGGTGCCGCCAAGCGACACGAGGCCCTCAGCGCTCCAGGCGACGCCTGGAAAGTGGCAAGGTCACTTGAAAAATTCGCTTCCGAACATGAACTCGTCGCTATCCCGTTACAGACCCTCTTAGACAACCCGCCTGGCACTGGAGCTGATCCGTGGTCCACTTTTGCCTTTGATGAGTTGATGAAGGGCATGGTGACCATCAGCCAGGGCCAGCTCGCGCTAGCACTGTCCATGCTCGAAGACGCCTGTAAGCGCGAATTGAGACTGCGCCCTCCTCTCATCCGCCTGTACCGACTTCTCCAGGAATGCTTCGATTCTGATGCTGGGCTTTCAACTTCCTTCAAGGAGCGTGCTGAGTTCCACAACCGCGCCCAGCTTGCGGCCGGCATGCCTAAAGAATGCAGCTTGCTTCCGATCGATCCCTGGTGCCCGGCGTATGGCAGCGCACACGGAGTTGCTACCTACTCGCCTGAAGTAAACCGCGGTCTCGCGGCAGCGACAATTATCAAATCCATCCTGCCGCATGATCCCCATACCATTTGGGTAACCCACAACGGGACTCAGAATCATCTGGCGGGCGCGGGCTTCACCAACGTGTCGCTCACCCTACCCCATATTTCACAGACACCCCGGGTTTGCCTCAATCCGTTCGTTGCCAATGGGGAGAATATTGGCCTTGAGGATCGCATGGCCATCGCACACATCCTTCATCTCATGATGAGCTCTGTTTCTCCTGATTTCTGTACCGAGCACCCACAGCTGCTTCAAGTTCTGCAGGAGGCCCTCTACGATTTCTACAGAGGCAGGGAGCGCCATGCTGTTACGCGCGAACCCACAATGAGAGATTTCATTGCGTCGCTAGATGACTTCGTTTGGCAAGGGCTCGAAGGGTCCGAGATTTCCCTGGCGCTTGCACCCTTCTGCGGCGGAGGTCGATACGCAGGACTGTTTGACGGCAATTTCGACCTGGGCATCGAGTCCGACTGGGTACTGTTCGACACGAAGGCGATCGAGGGTACCCCGGCGCTCGCGCCAGCCATCCTTGTCTTGGCTTTGAAGATCGATGCGGAATGCCGGCACCGTATCCCGCGAACTGCCAAAAAGGCGCTGATCCTGAGCCATGACTGGGTAAGCCATTCGTCCACCCGGTTCACCGTCCCATTCTCCCACCTGTATAAGTCATTCAGGAGATACAACCTGGGGGCCTTGGTCCTGAGCGAGAGTCTTTCGGAATATCTCAGCCTGCAGGATGACCATCCCGACAATGAGCTAGCGGATGGCCTGCTTGCGAATACTAGCCATAGCTTTGCCTTGATTTCCAAAGCGCGTGGCCACGCCGTTGAGTATTCATCATTCACATACGAAAGGCCCGTTTAGTAGCGAATCTCGGACTCGTGGTTGGCCGAATGCCCTGCGTAGGACGCTGAGAAATGGGCTCGGCCATCACTGGCTTGTAAATTTCGGATTTCTAGTAATTCTTTCCGGGCCGGGTTCAAGCACTCATCTGCACGATCTGGTTGCGTGCCAGGGTTCTCGATATTTTTTTGAACCGGGTACCGCTAAGGCTCGAGGCGATAATGCGCATGAGCCCGCCAGGCACTATGGAGGTGTTCAATGCTGAACACCGGCAGGTCGACAAGCATACAGTCCAGGGCTGTGTTATCAGAGGTTGAGGATGGAAGTTTTAGTCGCCGCAGGTCATGTCTGGAGTTCTTTCGGCTGGCTTTTGCCGATAGCGTTGCTGATCGGTCTGCTCAAAACTCGTTGGGCCAAGGGCCACATCGGGGAGCTGCTTGTGCGGATAGTTGCCCATATGAAACTGGA
>Ga0215265_1068_pt1 | contig 18242 bp, 19 predicted proteins | sample JAMX8_100Endo3_C_FD_182615 | JGI IMG/M metagenome (GOLD analysis project Ga0215265, IMG submission 182615) | Enriched cells of freshwater protists from Biology Centre CAS, Ceske Budejovice, Czech Republic - JAMX8_100Endo3_C3 | ecosystem: Environmental > Aquatic > Freshwater > Unclassified ... | reverse complement strand
GCTGTACCGACTGAAAACCCTTCTATTTGGGCTGAGGCAGAGGCTCTGCAGCTAGACCTGGACAGCCTTACGACGTGGATTTGCTCTGCGCCCGCTGTGATCACTCCGCTGACTGAACTAGCTCCAGATTACGAGCGGTAGTTACCGAAAAATTTCGGCCACTATCCGGGGAGTTTGAACATTACATAGCGCGCTTTGTTTATCAAAAGATCAGCATGAAGAACCCGATTACGACCAACAAGCCGATCAAAAAAATGATCCCGACTGTGCTGCCTAGAAATTTCAACAAATTCTTGCTCCGCCGCACCTAGACCTTTATGAGCATGGACCACGCGTCCGGCTTGGACATCGAGCGCCAAGCAGAAACTGATAAACGAAACCTGTCAGCAACGCTTCACAAGCCTACTCGACAGGTTTAATGTAGAGATAACTACATAAAGCGATTTATCTCTACATGACGAATTGGCTGTCCCTCATTATTGCTTTACCGACCGCTAACGCCACAGAGCGCATGCGCGCCTGGCGTGCCCTCAAGAGCAGCGGCGCTGCGGTACTGCGCGACGGGGTCTATTTACTGCCCGACAATCTCGCCTGTCGGGAGTCGCTAGAGGCTGTTGAGCGCGACGTACTGAGTAGTAATGGCACAGCCTTTCTGCTCCCCATCAACGATCCACAGGGGCAGCGCTTTATCGAGCTGTTCGACCGTAGTGAGGACTACACCAGGCTGCGAATCGAGATCGAGGCGTGCCAAGCACAGGTGAATGCGGACAATGCTCTTGCCAGCACAAAGCAGGTGCGCAAGCTGCGCAAGGCGTTTGCTCAGGTAGCGGCCATCGACTTTTTTCCAGCGGCAGATCGACAGCAGACCGACGCGGCTCTCAAAACACTGGAAACGGCCATCAGTCGAGCGCTGTCGCTGGATGAGCCGAGCAGTCAGGATCAGCCAATCGAACAGCTAGATCGTCGTGACTACCAAGGCCGCCTCTGGGCGACGCGCAAGCGGCCCTGGGTCGACCGCCTGGCCAGCGCCTGGCTGATCCGCCGCTGCATTGATCCGACGGCCCGCATTCTCTGGCTGGACACGCCAAGTGATTGCCCGGCTGAGGCGCTGGGTTTCGATTTCGACGGGGCGACATTCAGCCACGTCGGTAGCCGCGTCACGTTCGAGGTACTGGCGACCAGTTTCAGCTTGGACAGCCCGGCCATCTCGAAGCTGGGGCTGCTGGTTCATTACCTGGACGTCGGCGGTGTCCAGCCCCCCGAAGCGCCGGGTGTCGAATCTGTGCTGGCTGGGTTACGCCAAGCGTTCGCCGATGATGATGAACTGCTAGCCGCCGCCGCGACGGTGTTCGACGGTTTGCTGGCCCGTTTCGAGGGCAAACCATGCGGCCGATAGCCCCCGCCAACACTTTAATGAAAGTAGGAAGACATGCATGAGTGAATCCCAGGCACGCAGTGCCCCAAACACAAACGACTATGGCCACTCGGTCTCGTTCCGCGAGGCCATGATCGTCTGGTGCCGCGTAGCGCTCTTGAGTTTCGGCGGCCCGGCCGGACAGATCGCGGTTATGCACCGCATCCTTGTCGAAGAGAAAAAGTGGATCAGCGAAAGCCGCTTCCTGCATGCACTCAACTACTGCATGCTTCTGCCGGGGCCGGAGGCGCAGCAACTGGCCACCTATATAGGCTGGCTGTTGCATCGTACCGCTGGCGGCCTTGTGGCCGGAATACTGTTCGTGCTGCCAGGCTTCCTCAGCATTCTGGCGCTGAGCATTCTTTATGCCGGCTTTCAGGACTTCACACTTGTTCAGGCTATTTTCTTCGGGATCAAGGCGGCTGTGCTCGCTGTGGTGATCGAGGCAGTGCTGCGTATCGGAAAACGGGTACTGAAAAATCACTACATGTATATGATCGCGGCTGCCGCCTTCGTCGCTATCTTCTTTCTGGATTTGCCCTTTCCGCTGATTATCGCCACGGCGGCTTTGGTTGGCTTTATCGGCAGCCGCATCGATCCGGCCCACTTTGTGGTCATTAAAGGCCATCAGCCCCAGGCTGGTGCCACCGAGCCGGCGGTAGATGCCATGCTAACTAACGGTGGTCAAGATCACACTCGGCCAAACACAGCACGTACCCTGCGTGTTGCAGTGATCTGGCTTACCCTGTGGTTCGTGCCGCTAATCGCACTGGCCGCCGTGCTAGGCAGCGACAACGTCTTTACTCAGATCGGGCTGTTTTTCTCCAAGCTCGCCGTAGTGACCTTCGGCGGCGCTTATTCGGTGTTGGCGTACATGGCCCAGGAGGCTGTCCAGAACTACGCCTGGCTAACACCGGGCGAAATGCTCAATGGCCTCGGCATGGCCGAGACTACGCCCGGACCGCTAATCCAAGTAACCCAGTTCGTCGCCTTCATGGGCGCTTTCCGCGACGCCAGCGGGCTCGATCCGTTCACAGCGGGCTTTCTCGCCTCGATCCTGGCGACCTGGGTGACCTTCGTCCCGTGTTTTCTGTGGATATTCATCGGCGCGCCTTATGTTGAGTCTTTGCGGGACAATCAGGCGCTCAGCGCGGCCCTGTCGGCGGTCACTGCGGCTGTGGTGGGCGTGGTGCTAAACCTCGCGATCTGGTTCGCACTTCACGTTGTCTTTGGCGAGGTCAACGTCGTCCAAGCCTTCGGATTAAAACTGCAGGTCCCGGTGCTTGCTACGCTTGACGTCGCCAGTCTCGTCCTGGCGATCGGGGCTTTCGTGGCCATGCTGCGCTTTCATGTCGGCATGATACCGGTCATATTCGTAAGTGCCGCATTGGGAGCGGGGTGGTACATGCTGACGTAACGCCATACTTGCAGGCCTGCTTGGCACCGTGCGCTGTGCTTAGTGCTCTACCGCTCTAGAAAAACATGGCAGAAGCATCAAGAAATCATCCCTATGTATCTTTTAACCAATCCAAAGGAGGATATCTATGAAACTGTACCAATGGGTCATGCCAATACTGGGGCTTCTACTGATACCCATGTCAGCATCGGCTAAGACGGAGGAAACGAGCAGCCTCAGTGAGATCGTTGGCAAAGCCTCAGGCATGCAAACCAAAATCACTGAGGATGGCGTGGTCCGACTCGGTTGGCCTCGCCAGGATGTGGCGGTTACAGTCGATGGAATGTCTTTAGCGCCACCAGCTGGACTCGGTTCCTGGGCCGCTTTTAAGCCTGCACATGAGGGGGTGATGCTGATGGGTGACACCGTCGTCTTCGAAGATGAGATCACCCCAGCCATGGACGCCGCTCTTGCGCACGGATTGGAAGTGACCGCTCTGCACAATCATTTTGTCTTCGATGATCCGCCTGTTTACTTCATGCACATCGGAGGCATGGGCGATTCCGCCAAGTTGGCCGAAGGTGTCAAGGCAACTTGGGACGCCATCAAAGCCGTGCGGAAGGAACATCCTCAACCACAACGGCGTTTCTCCGGCGGGGTGCCGGAATTAACGGGCAAATTTAACGTGGAACAGTTGCAGGACCTCTTAAAAAGCACTCCTGAACTGAACGGAAAAGTTGTGAAATTCACCTTTGGGCGTGAAGGCAAAATGCACGGCGTCCCCGTTGGCGCCTCCATGGGTTTATCCACCTGGGCGGCCTTTTCCGGCAATGATCAATTCGCCGCCGTGGACGGCGACTTTATTATGACGGCCGACGAAGTGCAGCCAGTAATCAAAAGCTTACGTGAGAATGGCATTCATATCGTCGCGCTTCATAATCATATGATGGGCGAGACACCGGCTTTCTATTTTCTACACTATTGGGGTAAGGGGCCGGCGGCCAACCTCGCAAAAGGTATCAAGAAGGCGCTCGATACTCAGAAGCAGTGAACTTGTGATGGCCCAACCTCACGATTGAGGCGTATTGAGCATCGGCTTTTCGGCTAAGAGTCAATGGTGGGCTTTGCCGCTAGGCCGCCAAAGGACATAGCGGGGTCGATGTATCGCATAGCTGACTCGATATCTTTCCAACCCACATAAACCATCAAGCACCTGAGCCCCAGCCGTCGGCTGTGGCCCAGGTTACCCGAGCACCGATTGGCGTGGTTCAGAGTCACTCGCGACGCCAGATTGCCAAGAGCTAAGATAGATGACGAAGGCAAATCGGCGCGATTGTATAGGCGGCCCGCAAAATGAAGCTCGGCGGAACGCGCTTACTGCAGAATAAATTCCGCAAACTCCCTCAGTGTGGCAAACCCAGCCTGCCGTACCTTACCCTCACGATGCAGGTGATGGCCCTGCATGCCCTGTGTCTCTGGCCCTAGAACATCGGCAACCAGCGTATCGCCAATCATCGCGATGGCGGAAGCCTCAAAACCAAATTGTTCGATCACCTGACGATAAATTGCAGGCTCTGGCTTTATCGCCCCAACCTCGAAGCTCCACGCGTAAACATCAAACGCGGGCAAGAGCAGCTTAGCTGGGATCGCATAAGGGGCCGCGAGATTGGAGCACAACGCAAGCTTCAACCCAGCCTCCTTAAGTTGATTTAGCGATTCCAGGGTGTCCTCAAAGCAGCGAATGCTGGCCAACTCGGTAAAAAGATCGGTTTCAAGGCGAGCCAGCTCGAATTGGTTCAATTGGGCACCGAACAAAGCGGCAGCTCCAGCTAAGCCCAAATTTTGGGTCATCAGAATCCGTGCATCGCCTGGCTTTGGTTGCCTGCCCTGAAGCCGCAGTTGCTGCATCAACTGACGGAAAGGATGGCGTCGCTCGCCGATTTGGAGCAGCGTGCCGAATACGTCGAAAACTACTGCTTTTATCACGCCGGTACCTTTACCGTTGAAGGCGAACCTCCACCCATAGAGCGGTGGCCATACTTCAGTCTTCTGAGTTGGTCTTCTTCAATGGTGGCAGGAAGAAGATGGGTCGCTGCGGGGGAGCTATCAAAATGTCAGTGGATTTGATGCTTGTGCCCTTGCGGCGCTTAGTTTTGCCATCTTTGCCGATCGCCAGCAAATCACCGGTTGCGACAGCAATATCGAGCGCCTGCTTTACGCGAAGCTCGTCAGCCATGGTGTAGTTTGTGATTCCGCTCATCAACCCCAGAAAGGGTTGCCGTTCGACCTCATAGACTTGCTTGGGTAGAAGCTCGGAAAGCTCGCCACGGATGCGGTCATCCGTGGCATCGTCGAAGTGGTGCTCATCCAGCAGCAAATCGTGTTGGCCTGTCACGGCAATATCACGATTGGCGTCGTAGCCGAAAAAGCTGGAAGGCGACAGCATGTGGGAAAAATTGTTGCCGTATTTCCAGTGAATCTTCTTCATCACATCGTTGGCGCGGTAGTTGTTTGCCAAGTGGATGAACCAATAGGCCATCGGGTTGCTGCCGGCCGGACGAATGAAGAAGACGGTCATGTACTGGGCACCGCTTTCCTGCTTGATCCCCTCAGACAGATAGCGCTGGATCAGGTATTGCCAGCTCCGCGGCTGATGCGCCTTCAGCTGTTTGAGCATTTCCCATGGCACATGGTGATCCAAGCCGATATTGGAAATGGCTTTCCGGTTCGCTTGGCGGTCGGCCAGGTAGGTAACCAGAAAATCGACATTGAAGGTCAGCAGGACTTCGGCTTTGTTGAGATTCTGGAAAATCCATTTGATCTTGGGGAACGGCACGTCGGCATAACCGTACTGATCCAGCAGGAAGAGAACACGCTCACCCTTGCCGAAGTGCTTGAGCTTCTGAGCGATTATCGGCAAGGCCTCGGTGAATTCGGCGCGATGCAGATGCACATCCTGACCAACCCGAGGAGCGTGACCACGTGCGGCCAATACCGAATGCAAGCAGGCGATATTCTCAGGCTTCACATCCACGAAATAGTGCTGGGAGCGGATGGGCCGTGGCTTGATACGCTCTAGATTGTTTCGGATCTCCGACGCCTGAATCGCCTCCAGAGCTATTACTGGAGAGCCAAAGTGGTGTTTGCCTGCGCCGTCATGGTAGATACCGCCGCCACTGAAGCCATCGACGATCGATAACCCCAGTTCTGGCATCAGCTGGTTGCGCATCAGCACGTCGATGTAAGTCTGGATGTACTCATCGATGATCTGGTGTTTGATCTTGCTGTGCGGATCGATGATCGGGAAGGTCTGCGTACTCCAATCCCAGCGGTACTTTTCATCATCCTTGGCCATAGCCTATTCCTTGCACTGATTCAGGCGAGATTGAGCAGAGGGATTTCATCCCAGGTCTGGCCGTTCAATAGTCGGCCATTCGCCCTTTTCGAACGCTTCACTCCGTCGGCCCCCCAGCCGCCCCATTGCTTGAAGAAGAACGCTGAGCCAAAGGCATCGCACTGGCGATGAATATTGTCGACCCACTCTTGCTTCATCGGCCGCGCCTTAGGCCCTGACTCTCCACCGACAATGACCCAATGGATGTCGGTCAGATCCAGCTCACCTAAGTCCTCTAGCAGCGGCTCGGCAGAGAGGAAGCGAATCGTGGCATCGATTTTGCGCAGGCAGTCGATCCTCGGCACTCCATATTCGCGGTCCTCAACTGACACCCCCAGCCAGGCATTGGCTGGCGGCGTCCGCTTACTGAAGTAGGCGGCCAGACGCTCGGCACGCTTGGTGAGGATTTGAAAGGTGTGCTGGGAGGCCTTTCGGATGACCTCGAACACTTGGTCGATATATTCGTCCGGTACGTTCTCGTGGAATAAGTCGGACATCGAATTGACGAAGTAAATGGTCGGCTTCTTGCGCTGCAGCGGTTCCTGCAGCTTTTCCGGTCGCAGACTAAGGCGAAAACCGTTCTCGTAGCCAGGCGTCCCCATGGCCTGCAGTCGGCGCGCCATATTCTCCGCATAGCAGTGTTTACAGCCCGGCGACACCTTGGTGCAACCCACTATTGGGTTCCAGGTCATTTCTGTCCATTCGATGCTGGTCTGCGTACTCATTGCACCGTCACTCCTGTTGTGCGTCGATGTTAGTGAGAGGCTGGCAGTCTAGTCAAAGTGCCAGCATTGAGTTCAAGGGCGGGCCTAGCCGCCAGGCCGCCAAAGGAGATGGCCGGATCGATATAGCGCATGGCTGATTTAATGTCCTTCCACCCCACATACGTCATCAGGGCTTTGATATCCCAGCCGTTAGCGGTGGCCCAAGTAGCGAAGCCACGGCGCAAGGAGTGGCTGGTGTACAGCTCAGCCGGAACACCGGCGCGCTGTAGGATTTGGCGCAACAGCGTGATGAGACTTCCGGGATGCAACGCTTCGTCGTTGATGTGCCCCCAGCGATCCACACGGCGGAATACCGCCCCGCGAGTAATCCCGGAGACACTAACCCAGTCGAGATAGGCCTGCACCGGGCACAGTTGTTTCAAGGCCGGTGCGTAGTGGGTGGTACCGAAGTTCTGCCGGTCACCCTTGCTCTGCGGTAGAAACAAGCGCATGCCAGCGCCGGCTTCGGCCTGTACATACTCGACCTTTAGTCGACAGAGTTCGTCGCTTCTAAAGCCCCGCCAGAAGCCGATCAGCAGCAGGGCCGCGTCACGCCGGCTACGCAGCAGACTAGCTAGGTCCCCTGATATATGAGCTCGCTCGGCTTCCCGATTCAGCCATTGAGCTGCCTGTTCGAGATGCTGCAGCTGCAATGGAGCAGCTTGCTTGGCTTGCGCCGGATGCAAGGTGCGAATGCCTTTGAGTACCTGGCGCACCGTGGGGGTCTTCGTCGGGTCAGGAAAGCCTTGGGTGATATGCCACTGAGCCAGGGCCGCTAGGCGCTGCTTCAGCGTGTTTAGGCTCAAGGTGTCTGCGTAGTCCACAAGGTAGCGAACGATGCTGTCGCTGGTCGCGGGCAGGAAACCACCCCAAGTCACTTCGAAGTGCTCGATGGCTGATTGATAGCTGCGGCGAGTGTTTTCTCGCGTGCCGGCTTGCAGATAGCGCCCAACGTCCTTCATCGCCTAGATGGCCTTTTGTGTACTGAAAAATGGCGTTAACGAGCCGCTTTTTGCCGATTCAATTGAATAATTCACGATTACCCAATTCTAGATTATTGGTAGAAAATAAGGGAAATTCTTGATAAAGTGCTATGTATCTACATGGTATGTACCACAGAACGAAATCGTTAGGAGGCTCCGTCATGGCCCGTGGTGGAATCAACAAAGCTGTCGTGCAGAAAGCCAGGCATGCCCTCCTCGCCCGCGGCGCCCACCCCAGTATTGATGCGGTGCGCATCGAGCTGGGCAACACCGGTTCAAAGACCACCATTCACCGCTACCTGAAAGAGCTCGAAGACGCCGAGCGCGGCCGGGATGCGGCTTCGATCCCGCTCAGCGAACAGCTGGCCAATCTGGTCAGCCAACTGGCAGATCAGCTAGAGGAGGAGGCGCAGGCCGCGGTGGCCCTGGAGCGCGAACAACTGACCCGCGAACGGCTCGATTACCAGCATCGGTTTCGACAGGCCGAAAGCCGCATCCAACAACTGGAAGGCCAGACCGCGCTCGACGCGGAACGGCTTCAGACCACTCATCACGAGTTGCAGCAGGCACGCGAGCAACGGCAACAGGCCGAGATCGAGAACGCCCGCCTACAGCAGGCTAATCGTGACCTCGAGGAGCGGCACAAGGATCGCGACGAACAGATCCACTCGCTGGAGGAAAAACACCGACATGCGCGCGACACCCTGGAGCACTACCGACAGGCCAGCAAGGAACAGCGTGAGCAGGAACAACGCCGACACGAGTCGCAGGTACAACAACTGCAACTAGAACTGCGGCAACTGCAGCAGACCTTGATAATCAAGCAGGACGAGCTGACGCAACTGAACCGCGACAATGCACGCTTGCTCACCGAGGCGCGGCAGTTGCAAAAAGAGCGACATGCACAGCAACAGCTAGTGGCGCAGAAAACTCAGGCCCTGGAGGCTCTGCAGAGCACGCTGGCCGGCTCCGAACGCACGAATGAAGCCCTTGATCAGCGTTGTCGCACATTGCAGGAGGAGGTGTCCCGGCTGAGCGAAGCCTCCGCGCTTCAGGCGCAGCAGACGCAGGGCCTGCAGAAGCGCTTGGTCGAAGCCACTACACAGCTGAAGCTACTCGGGGCACCGCTTGCGAACAGCGATGGCGCATGTAGCACATGAACCGGCACACTGAGCCTATGCGCTGAGCGGAGGTGAAGATGACACTACTTGAGACTACCAATGAGGGGGCTGCGGAACCTGTCCGTTTGACTACGCCACTGGGCCAGGCCATTGGTAATCTGTTCGCCCGGGCCTTGCCGCTACTGGATGGCAATCCGCCAGGCTCGCTCAAAGTCTTCGTCTTCGGCGGCTGCGCGGTGCACCTGCTCACCCATGCGCGTGGTAGTGCGGACATCGATGCGGAGATCGAGGCGGCCCGCGTGCTGCGTAAGGACGAGATCATGGCCGTCTACACACCGCCAGAGGGTTATGAGGACGGCGACGGCCGCGACTTGCAGGTGTACCTGGACCAGAACTACACCAATGCCCTCGGGCCACTGCACGAGGACTACCGCGAGCGCGCCATCCCGATGGAGGGTTTCGAGGGTGAGCAGCCGCTGCATATCTTCGTTGCCGCCGGCGTGGATCTGGCCATCTCCAAGCTCGGCCGCTTTACGGAAAACGATCAATATGATATCGAACAGCTCATCGAATGTGGCCGTGTCGATGTCGGCCAGTTTGTTACACTGGCAACAGAGGCAATCGATTATGCCGTGGGCAACCGAAGCGCAATGCTAGGCTGCCTGAAACTGGTCATAGCGAAGTACCTGGAGGATGGGCGAGATGCCACGTCTGGATCGTAAACAAAGCTTTGGCACGCTCCTGGAGACTGTCACCCAGCAGCGTCTTAGCCAAGTTGCGTCCGATGCTCTTGTGGAGCTTGCCAAGCAGTTGTGGTACGAAGAGCGCGACCTCGTGCCAGTACTGCAGCGTGAAGTGGCAAGCAAGCTGCGCGAGCCTGAACAGAAGCTGCGTGCCCTCTATCTCGTCGACCTGCTGCGTCGCTTTCCCTGTGTATCAACGGACAAAGCCGCGCGCCTAAAAGGCTTTGTCAGCAGTTGGTCGAACCTGAAACCAGCAGAACGCTCACCTCGTGCGACCCAGCTTGTCTCTCGCTACCAACTCGACAAGCTGGCCTATGAATGGGGGCTTGAAGAGGACGTCAGCAAGCAGATGCAGGATGTCCTGGCTTTCCAAACCCGCCATTACGCCGCCACCCAGGGCGTGAAGACGGGCTATTCAGAGCCAACGCCCGTAAGCTAGCAGCAGGGCACGGCAAAATGGACGCGGAATGGCCAACTCAACAAATGACGACCAACGACTCGCTGATCTAACACGCGAGGCATTAGCCGACGTGAGCGAGGGTTTGGTGATCGATCACGCATTGGTCGAGACCTGGGCTCAGAGCCTTGATACCGACACCCCGGTGCCTTTGCCAACTCCAGATCGGCCTACTTAATTCGCAGCAGGCCGAACTGATCCTCAGCGGTATCAGGCTGAAGCCATTGCGCTAAGCGCGCCTTCGCTTGAGCAGGACTTCCATTCTGTTCGTTTAAATACAGCAAGTTACAGAACGAATGCACTAATTTTTGCCTCATCTCGGCATACCCCTGATTCCCCCCTTACCTCGGCATAACTTCAATCAGGCGTTCAGAGCCGATTCTATAATTGACTATAAAATCCTATAAAGCCCATCCTGAGTAACTTAGCGACGCTAGAAAGATATTTAAATACAATCAGTTGCAGCGCGTATGTCCTAATTTTCCTTTATCTCGGCATGACCCCTTTAGCATTTCGTCAGGGTATTTTGGGTTGCTGAGATAGGACGCCGGTGCCAACCTGCCTGCAACTTCAGATAAAACAATGGGTTCTGTGATGGTTCAGATTCGCGGGGAACGCCCCAAGGTTCGGGCTCGTAGTAGAGGAGTCATGGCTCTGGCTACCCTAGCTTGTACGCTTACTACCAGCCCAGGGATTACGGCCGCCTCAACTTGGGAGAAGATCAGGATTTCCGGTTCAGGTGCAAGCGGCTGGCAACCAGTGGTGTGCTCGCAAGGACAAGGCTGGCAGAGTTGTGAAATGCCAGTAACAATCACCCTCACAGCTGCACCGCCCACTATCCCGGCAAACGGCTCGCACACAACGATTACGGCCACGATCACTGACTATTACGGGGTCAGCGTTGGGGCTGGAACACAGGTTACCTGGAAAACGAACCTCGGGACGCTGTCCGCACCTACATCTGAAACCGATGAGAACGGAGTGGCACTGGTAAGCCTTCAATCAGTTCCCGTCATTGGGGACGCAACTGTCACGGCTACGAGTTCTGATGGGGGTGCAGCAGCAATCCTGATCCCATTCACTGACAATTGGGTAGCGATCGCCTCACTTTTCACAGCGTGGGTAAATAGCGGGTCGCCCTATAACTGTTCGGCCTGGTCGCCAGACCCGAGCACGGTCAGCGCAGGAGTGGCGTTCACACAGAGTGCGACCTGCAATCAAGCACAGCTTGCCTATCGACAAGATCGCGAGCAAAGCACCACCACTGGAGCAATTCGCAACGTTGGAAATCCAGTACCTCTATCCCAGACCATCAATGTCACGATTCAACAGACCGCAATCGGAACAATGCAGCCTCCGAAACCTACGAATCCCTGGTCCCAGTGCAGGTACAGCGAGACGTACAATGGCTCCGAAGGGGGGAGCGGCTTCTACATGTGGTCTATTGCTGCCAATGGTAAGACCGGATCCATCACCTGGAACACATTCATGATTACCACTCTGTTCGAACCTGGCGATATCACGCAGTACACGTTCGAAGGGGTGACCTACTACCGAGGCCCATTACGGGGCAGCACTAGCGGTTCCCCGAACTATGAGGTCTGTCGCTGATCTCTCACGAAAGCACAGAGCCCGGCTATATGCCGGGCTCTTTTGTGATGCCGATACAGCGATGATCACATCATGGCTACTGCAGGAGGGCAGCCTGGTACAGCGGTATGACTTTTGGTATGGCATCTACCAGCACTTTCATGCGCTGTGTATCGCTTGGGTGGGTGCTCAGGAAGGCAGGTGTGGAATTGCCCTTATCGAGAGCTGCCATTTTCTGCCAAAGGGTTATGGCAGCCCTGGGGTCGAAGCCTGCACGCGCTGCTAGCTCAAGACCAATCAGGTCTGCCTCTTCCTCATCACGCCGGCTGAACGGCAGTCCCACACCTGTATTCAACACCTTGGTGATAGCGCTCTTACCCAGTGAGCCCGCTTTCAAGACATTCGCGCCAACTCCACCCGCCAGCTCGAACACTGCATTCGCTGAAGCTTGTTCACGGCCGTGCTGCCTAAGTGCATGAGCGATCTCATGGCCAAGGACCATCGCCAACTCGTCGTCAGTCAAGTTTAAGCGCTTGATCAAGCCTGTGTAGACGACAATTTTGCCCCCGGGGCCGCAGTTTGCGTTTACAACATCCTGGTCGATCAGATTGACAAACCAGCCCCATTTTTCGGCGTTCGGGCGGAATACGTGGGTCTGCATCACCAGCTTCACTGTTAGTGATTGGACGTGCTTGCCGAGGGGGGAATCAGTCACAAGCACCCCGGCGGCTTCGGCCTTCTTCACGCCCGCCTTGTAGGTGAGTGCATACGATTTCTCCACATCAGCTTCTGAAAAGCCAGAAAACATGTACTGGGTGCGATCGACGCCTACCACGCCTGGTTTTGTCGTTTGGATGCCCGTGCACCCGACGAGGAGAGACAGCATGCCGGTGAGCCCGACCAACCAGAATCTGTTCATTCACACTCCCTGTTTCGTGCCGGCCAGTTCCCCGCAGAAGGGATAAGACCAATGATTTGTGGCTCTACACTTTTTCGTGAGGACAACCTAACGTCACGCACGCCTGCGGCAAGCAGGTGAGGGCGCAGTGAGTACCTCAGGTAGGTTGCAAAAGCTAGGCACAGCCTGCACTGGAAGCAGGCTGAGGCGGGGATCATACAGGTAGACAGGGCAGAAACATGGGGGCATTTTTGCCGAAGGCTGCTTCAGTCCTTGCTATTGCCTCACTGCAGGCATCCTGGAGGAGATCTCAATCTTCACGAGTTCTCGCTGCTGCTCATAGAAGAATCGCAACTGCTCCGGCGGCATCGGCTCATCGGTACCAACCAGGAAGGCCCTGATCTCGTATCCTCCGTCGACCGGCCAATCCAGGGTGACGATATTCAAAGCTGGTGAATGCCCCAAGGTTGGCCAGGCAGGCAGGGTCCGCACGTAGTGGACGATCATCACCTCGAGCGGTACACGATCTTTCAGCTCTGGACTGGGTGCGTTGTCTAGAGCCCAGAAGCCGAACTCAAGCCGGCGCTTCGGGTCAGGTTGCTTAGTCAGTCCGGTTAATTGAGCGTCAACGGCTCGGAAGGTCGCGTTTCGCTCATCTGCATCCTTTAACAAAACCATGGGTACGCCGGTCGCGCGACGGATGCCTGCGAGCGGGCTGTAACTCATGACGGACACGACAGAATACGTTGGGATGGCCACCTGGTGCTCCGCAGTAACTGATATTGGCCATAGGTTAACAGTGGTGCACCGGTCACTGAGCCAGAACGAGCAACCGATCTCGTTTCAGTGCGCGTAGAGGCCTCAATGACATCACTCCATATCAGCCATTTCCGTGCCGAATAGTCGCCTTCCGCCGGATAAACTAGAGCACCATGTACCGGATTTACCCCCGTGTTTATTGGGCGAAATCGGACATCATGTTTTGGGTTGTGCTTTACATGAGGTGTGTAATGATCCACACCATCGGGCCTCTAATACGGAGAGAGTCGTCCAATGGTGCACCGTCGTCGCCAGTCCGGATTTTCATTACTTGAGTTAGCCGTTTCCATTGCAATCATGGCGATGATGACCGCTGCAACCGTTCCTTCGTTTATGGAAGGCATCAATGAGATGCGGGCCAACCTCACCGCGCAAGAGACCCAGTCCATCCTTGATGCTGCCCGGGCTTATCGAGCCGAAAAGGGCGGCTGGCCAGGCGCCCCCCTTTGCGCTAATGCACTGAGCGTACTGCAGACCACGAGCCCCCCATTCATTGGTGGGATCTCGTCGACGAATAAGTACAAGTCGCCAATCACGACCTCATGCACCACCAACACGTTCAGCGTCGACCAAAATATCATCAAGGACTGGGAAGGGGTGGTAGCCAACTCCCTGCCTGGTACGACTGTCGTCTCGACAGCCACCAGCTTGATCCGCAGCACTGTAAGTGCACCAGGCAGTGAGTCTGCCCTCAACGACAAGCTCTCACGAACTGCGCAGGCGAACGCGGAATTGAACCGTATGCGTACGACGCTGCTGATGGGCAACAACAACATCACTGAGGTCAACAACCTCGATACAGTCTCCGTCACAGCCAGCGGGATGGTTTCTGCCCAGACCTTATCTTCCACCGGCCGCGCAACTGTGGGTGACCTGGCCATCATGGGGTCCAACACAGAGTCGGCGTCCTGCTCACCGAACGGGCTGGTAAGTAGAACCGCTGGCGGTACCCCGTTGAACTGCACCAATGGACGATGGGTGAAGCAAGTGGCTTACAACCCGGGAACTGTCACGACTGGCCAGGGCTGCGGTGACTTTGCAAAGGGGTCTATTGCATTCGACTCCTCCGGAAAGATGTTCATCTGCAAGTAGCCCGCAAGCGCTGTGCGAGAGAGGAAAAGCGTTGTCGTGGTTTGGCAGGTCATATGCGGCAAGTGATTTACCATGGCGGCAAACTCCGAACGTGCGCACGCTCCAATGACTCGTCGTATCTTCCAAGCACTCATCGCTCTGACAGCTCTCCTCACTTTAGCTCCGGCCGCGGGGGATGAATTCAGCACCACACCCTCTTTTCTCCCGATACACGAGGCTTTCAAGGTCTCGGCTATCGGGACACCAGACGCCATTCAGGTGTATCTCGTCGCTGCACCTGGCTACTACCTCTACAAGTCCAAGCTGAGCTTCAGCGTAGCTGGCACAGGCGTAACTGCCGGTAGTGCATTGCTCCCCGCCGGCGAGCTGAAGACTGATCCCTATTTCGGTGACGTGCTGGTCTACCACGGAGCTGTATCAGCGCGTGTACCGGTCGAGAACCATGGTGCAGGGGCATTCACCGTTCGGGTTGGCTTCCAGGGTTGTGCGGAGAAGGGCCTTTGTTATCCGCCTGACTCCAAGGAGATTCAAATTGCCAACGGCGCCGGCAGTGCTGCATCTACTGAATGGGGTTGGTGGAGAGTTGTCTTGGCTATAGCGTCAGGACTGGGGTTAGTACTCACACCATGGGCCCTCGCTGCGGCACCTATCTTGAGCTTCGTGCTGCTTCGAAATGGGATGACGTTCCGTAGCAGGGTCTATCGAGGCCTGGCGTTTGCTGCATCATTTTTGGCTGGCTACTCCATTATCAACGCCTCGATCGCATGGTTCAGCCCTGGGATCTATATCCAGGGGGCCCTCCAGTCACCCCCAGTTCTGATTCCCTGCTCAGCGATCCTGCTTATGCTGTGCGTCACCATGGCATTGCGTGACAGCGCCACAGTTCCAGACACAGTGAACCGATTGATCAAAGGACTATCCAGGCTGACCCCTGCGGTTTCATCGGTTGCTCTTGGAGTGCTAACTACCATCGTAGTGACGCCGTATGTCCCTGAGCCCCTTGCCAGCTCGATGCAGTTTCTTCGCGCTGGTGGTAACAAAGCGGGCGGGGTGATCGAAATCATGGCATTCGCCCTGGCCATGGTCGGCCCGGTGATCCTGATGGTTGTTGGTATCTCACAATTGGTTTCCCGACCTCGATCATGGATGTCCGGGGCCAGGCAGGTTAATGCCGTCTTGCTGGGCATCGTCGCGATTTGGCTTGCCGGCCGGGTTTTGCCCGGTCAGTTGACGCTCGGTCTATATGGCGTGCTGGCCGTGGGGGTAGCGATCACCCTAGGAGTGTTTACCCCTCGTGCGAGATCAAACGTGACCACAGTCTTGGCTGGGTTGACACTCGCGTACGGCGCCACGGCCTGGCTTGGGATGTTCAAGGGAGAAGCTGATCCCTTAAACCCTCTTGGGGTTTCCAAGGGCGAAGCGCTTTCGTGGAGTGTTGTCTCAACACCCGATGGTTTGGCCGCAGCAATCGCTGAATCTAAAACGGCCGGCACTCCAGCTTTAATCGACTGGTATGCAGATTGGGCAGTCAGTAGCGGCTTGTCTAACCTCGCCGCGACCTCGTCAAAGGTCCGCTCAGCTGTGAGGGATATCAAGCTCATTCGAGTGGATCTCACCCGCGGTGGTCTGCCAGTGCGCAGGCTGCTTGAGTTGAACGGTCTGATGGGCCCGGGAGCGGTTCAGCTCATTCGCCCCAATGGCATTGAAGCTACTGAGCACCGACTCGTCGGCGACACGAGCGAGGAAAAACTTGTGGACGCGATCGAAGGGCTCGTAGGCCTGTCCGTGAAGTGACGACGCAGGCAAGAATGGCACTCTGTACGGCCTAGTATCCGTCAATGCAAAAAACGGCACCTCCCTTGGAAGGGGGTGCCGTCATCTGAATACCATAAGACGAGGGAATTGTTGGCCTGCTACTCAGCTTTTAAGCCGAGCGAATGCATCCTCGACAGCCTCAGTGGTGAACTTGTACTGCGCTCCAGTCTCGAGAGTTACAGTCCATGGGTACTTGGGCCGGCGCGGGTGATAGCTGTCGAGAGTAAAGCTACCGAAGCCCGCCTTATGTAGCTTGGCGGCCGGATCAAAGCCGTGTCTCTTGCACATTAGCTCGAACATGGCTTGCTCCGGGTTGTGGCCGCCGGGGAGGCGCACCTTAAGCTGCAGGGAGAGTTCACTCCCTGAGAAGCTGCCTCGACCAATTTCCAACTCATATCCGATGTTCAAGGAAGCAAGCGCTTTTTTCACGGCGTCTCCTGCGGCATTGGCAGAAGCAACGTTGAAGACTGGGGGAATTCCAGCAGTGGTGGCGTGGGTAGTCATGGTTAAGCTCCTCTGTGAATATGGAGCCATTTGAACCGGCTTCGAGGCGTGCCAGAAGCGCTATGACTAATCAATGAGTGTCCTAGAGCCTACTGAAGGTCCGTGTAGCTCGCTTCAAGATAGTCAGCACACGATCAATCGCCGATGGGCCACGTATAGACCTGCTGCAGAGCTCGACCACAAATGCCACGTACGCGGCCTGAAGAGCGGTTTGCTTGGCCGGCCCGTCAACTCTTACCTTGATTGCGCGGTTCAGATTGCCGCCGCGCCCCACCATTGTGATCGTGGCCTTGTTAGCTGTGAGTGTTGTGGTCAGGGAGAAGATGAATGCCGGGTTGGCATGCATGCTCAACTGGTTCACCAAGTGAGCACACTGCTCAGGGTGATCGGACAGCCGCGATATAGCCATTCTGAGGTAGTCCCGCGCAGCAGGGTCACCACCACGTAGTGCAGCTTTCATGGCCGGGGTCGTGACCAGGTTACTCTCTGCTGCCTCCACTAGTGCCGCATTGTCATCGCTCACACTCCCATGACTCGCCCTGCAGCCGCCCCTCGAGCGACGGCTAGTTCTATGTGAACTCCGTGCTGGATTAGATTCGTGTGACGTGCTGACGTTGCAGATGTCCGCAGCTGTGGACGCTACATCTGACATTTGAAACTCCAAAGAGAAAGGTTAGCGCCAGGCGCGGAAAGCCTTCGAAAGCCTCCGCTCCAGTGGCAACAGGGTCGGCCGGGGGAACGGCGTTAGATTGCTGATGCTAGGCGTACGCGCTATGCAGTGAGTAAAAATCAGGATCTGCCCAGGCTGCGCACATTGCCGAAGACAGGCCAGTGATGCGCATCATGAATGCGATGCAATCCTCCTCACTGAAGCTCGTTCTGACTCCAGGCTTTTTTGCATACTGCGGATAGGCAGTGCGGTCCGCTGCAGCCACCTCGGTGGCCACAACCCCATTCACACTGCCAATTAGTGTCATGTAACGCCAATGGGACTCCTCGAGCGCATGCAGTTGAATCTGCGTTGCTGCAGCCAGGGCGGTACGAAGGTCATCCACTTTCATTGTCTCTTGCTCTACTTCACACACCCGGGGCCGATCAGGACTTCGGGAGTTTTATCTTGGTATCAGCTGAACGTGGAGAGGCTAATCTGATAGGGGGAAAATGCAACCCAAAGGTACTCATCGTTTTCAAGCTCGGGAGGCCAAACGACGCGTACTAGAGCATTCTTACCATTGCGACTATTCATCACTCA
>Ga0215265_1066_pt1 | contig 18682 bp, 17 predicted proteins | sample JAMX8_100Endo3_C_FD_182615 | JGI IMG/M metagenome (GOLD analysis project Ga0215265, IMG submission 182615) | Enriched cells of freshwater protists from Biology Centre CAS, Ceske Budejovice, Czech Republic - JAMX8_100Endo3_C3 | ecosystem: Environmental > Aquatic > Freshwater > Unclassified ... | reverse complement strand
CCTATGCCAGCTTACTGTAAATCTAATGATTGCGAGTGTATGGTTTTATCTCAGATATATATGATTAAACAAGAAGGTCTTTCTAAAGAAGAAGCCTATAAAAAAATGAAAATTGATGGCAATGAATTAGCAAGACATTGTGAAAGCAAAGATGCTAGGGCAGTGGTAATAGCTCGTATGTTTGAGAAATTTTATATGTATACTAATGAGCTTTCGAAAATATCCGGCAATCGAGATTTTATTAGTTCAAAAAGATGTGAGACCCCTGCTTGCCGTGCAATTGTAACTTACAATCCTGAGATGTGTGGTTGACGCATACAAGTGATTTTAAAATTGAGGACCTATTGGTTTTTTTTCTTGTGAATCATGGTCCTCATTTTTCTTGTCAGAATTTTCATTAGTATCATCAAAACTAAATTCGTCTTTTTCATTAAATGATGTATTTACATTAAGTTCTTCTTGCGATTCAAATTCTTCGTTGATGTCATCAAAACCAAATTCGTCTTCTTCATTAAATGATGTATTTGTGTTAAATTTTTCTTGCTGTTCAAATTTTTCGTTGATGTCATCAAAGCCGAATTCATCATCGTCATTAATTCTTGGTTTACTTAATACAGTTCTAGATGCTTCAATCTTTTCTTTTAGGCCTTCATGCTGTCCTGATTCTAGTGCTTTTCTCTCTGATTCTAAATGCTCTCTATGAATCAAGCTTTCTTCTTCATGTGGCTTAAGAACTATATTTTTATCAAGTTTTGATAAAAGCTCTCGTGCTTTTATAGCTTTAGTTGCTTCAGTAAATTTTTTAAACTGTTCTTCTGATATTTCAACAGTTCCAGTATCTGTTTGTTGTAAAACTGGCCTAATATCTCCAGATAAACTTAACTGAGTTTCAGTTGGTTTTATTCCATGTTCTTCAAGCTTTTCATTGAAATGTTTTTGCCCTTCTAATTCTGCTTGATAAATTCTATCACTTTTCTCCACATTCTTTTTTGCTATAGACCCTAGCAAATCTTCTCCTTCGGAATTTTTTATTTTTTTGCTTTTCTTTATTACATCAAGTAGACTTGTTGCGTCACTTTGTTTTTGAAATATCAAAAGATGGCTTTGCATAATTCTTTTTTGTTTGGCCATTTCCAGAGATATGCCTAAATCTTCAGAAAATTTCTCAAGTTCTTGTTCTTCAGTTAATATTAACTGGTCAGATTCACTACTGTCTTCGTTTGATTTTTTTGCGTTGGCCTGGGCAGCTTTGGCAACTTCACTCATTGAGCATGGATGAGGGCTTGGTCTAACTTCATTGTGATTTAATACGGTTCTGAATACTTTAGAAAGAGGGCCTGATACTGGTCTATTTGATAAAACATCTGTGACCTCATCAACTATTTGTTCTTGCGGTGTATTTTCGTCAACTCCGGCTATTTCAGCTAATATTGAGAGATTTTCAGGGTTATTGGTAACAGCGTGTTCAATATCATTGTGCACTTCTTGGCGATGTTGAGTTTCGATTTGTCTAATTTTTTCTCTTAGTGGTTTAAAAAAATGTTCTTCTCTGAATGCTATAAATTCTTTATCGGTTGGAGTAATTAAATCTTTTAATAAATCAGCAGTGCTATTATGATGAACAAGCAATTTTTTCATATTGGTTAGGCGCTCATCAGCAATTCTGTAATAACGAGCGAGGGCATCACAAAATTTTTCCATTTTATCTAATTCATATTCTGCAAGGGCTTCACTACGTAATTTAAATTGCCGCTTTATTTCAGAGATAAGAAAAGATTCTTGTACAGCAATTTCCTCGAGTATACGTTCGATAACATTTTCTCTGGCAAGGCCAACAACAGTTTTGTAAAAATCACTATTAGGGTTTTGCATTAAGAGTTCAGGAGAAAAATGGTTAAGTTCAGGTTTTTGTAAAGCAAGATCAATAAGCTCTTCATCTAAATTGCCAGAAATTAATCTGTTTAAAGATTGAACATAACCTTTTGTTATTTTACTCAAAATATGTTTCACAATCGTATCCTTACGCCTGGTTTTTTATTGAAACTAGTGTTTATTTTATATACACCATATTTATTATAGTCAATAAATTAGAAACCATCTATGCTGATAGTATAAGTTTTTATAACTTTCAATTGCTTGTTAAAAAAATAATCATTTAAATAGACAATTTTGAATTATCAACATTGTTAGCTCATAGGTTCAGATCAAATATTTGTATAATAACCATACATATAATCTTGTTTGATATAAAATTTTAAACTCTAGATTTGTAGATGATTCGTCTATAGATTATCAGTCTCTTGAAAGTTATTTTTTCATCATAGATGCTAACGTGTCTTATGGCTTACGGTTTTGAATCGCTTGTGATAATTTTTCTTCTGGAAAATTAACTATCTTAATATCGTATTTTTTCTTAGAACAAAAATCTATCAGTATATTTTGCAATTGTTGGGTGCCTCGAATAGCGATTTCACTTGTTTTATTTGCTTTTAATCCTCTTACTGAAGATTCTATAATTTCGATAAGATTTTGATAGCTTGTCAATCCAGAAAGAAAGCCCAGATTGGTTGATATGCGAATGATAGAGCCTGTATTTCGTACGATTAGCCCTTTTTGAGGGTACGTGTATTTAGGCTTAGGAAATCGCTGTATTTGTGGTTTTAAGCAGTATATGTGGGCATGTTTTAGATATTGGTTTAGCAGTACTTGGGCAGATTGTTTTAATTTTGCTAAATCATTATCCATTGTCTTATTTTTAGTCATAAGTAGATCGCTAGCAAGTTGTATATCCTTGTTTTGATGATCGTCCATGGTTGTTCTCCAGAGCTACTAATTGAATCAATTAAAGCTTAGCATAGACAATAGAACCTTGCCAATGGAAATGAAATAATAGTATAAAATTGTTCTGATTGGCAATATAAAACTTGTGAGATGTTATAAGCAATTATCAAATATAAAAACTATTAATAATTTTTGAATTCTTATCAATGTTCTAATTTTTCAGGGATTTTATTATAGTTTAATGATTCAGTTTAGTGATGCTGATAATAGTTCATCAAACATAGTTGTTGAGTCATGCTTTTTTTAAACTGTAGTTATGTCAATGAGATATTGTTAAGATAAATCGTTAATTATTATGGTAGCAGAGATAATAATTTATAACTTTAAATTTTAACTGTTGATCTGACCCAATCAGAGCTTCTAAAGCCTTATTCAGCATGTTGATTGGTATTTCACAAGAGGTCTGCAGTTGACTCCTAGTAGAGCCTTTAGGTTTAGAGATATTGGTGATGTGAAACTTAACGAGATGTGATGCTATTTAGTTTTTGACAGGTTATTCATTCAGATCTTTTGTAGTGTTACAAAATGATTGTCTAAATTTTAATCAAACAATAACAATATAATGTCTAGTGTCTTTATTGCTAGAGTGAATGTAGTACAGGTGATTATTTTAAATGTGTAAACAGTATTATTTGTCTTTTTTATGAACAAATTAATCTATATTTTTTAGTAATATGCTCTAAATTAATTCAAAAACGAATAGTTTTAAAGTTATTAACAAACTTTTGTGGAAAAATGTGGAAAAAATTAGTATATTTGTGGTATAAAGTGGTTTATACAACAGAGAGTTGCCCATGTTCAGAGGTTTGGCATCAGTTAGCCTGGATGGTAAAGGTCGTTTTACCATGCCTACTCGTTATCGCGAATTCATTGTCGAACAGACCCAGAGTCAATTAGTTGTCACCATCGATACAGAAGCTCGTTGTTTATTATTGTACACCCGTGTTCAATGGGAGCCTATTGAAGCAACATTACAGCAGCTTCCGAGTTTCGATCAGCAGGCTAGGCGTATTCAGCGGTTGTTAATTGGTCATGCCACCGATGTGGATATGGATGGGATGGGGCGTATTCGAATCCCAAGTTTGTTACGAGAGTATGCTGATCTTGATAAGCAAATGATTTTATTGGGGCAAGGCAATAAATTTGAATGTTGGGATGAAGCAGGATGGCAGCAGTGTAGAGCGGCTTGGTTGGAACAAGCCAATGCACCGATGTCTGCAAAGCATTGGGAAGATATTGCTCTATGAGTATCGTGGTAAGCGATCAGCATATTCCAGTGTTATGCCAAGAAGCGGTAGCGGCTTTAGCCATTCAACCCGATGGATTCTATATTGATGGTACATTTGGGCGGGGTGGTCATAGTGCTACGATTTTAAAGGCATTGGGCCCTGCCGGTCGTTTGTGGGCATTCGATAAAGATCCACAAGCTATCGCTTATGGCCAGCAACAATATGGTGGTGATGGACGAGTCACCCTTATTCAGGATTCATTTGCTCGTATGAAGTCGTTGCTTCAGCATCATCGGTTGGTGGGGGCAGTCAATGGTTTATTGCTTGATTTGGGGGTATCGTCTCCTCAATTGGATGTGGCAGAGCGGGGATTTAGTTTTCAAGCATCAGGGCCACTAGATATGCGGATGGACCCACAGACTGGTCAGACTGCAGCGCATTGGTTGAATCAGGCCAATATCCGAGAATTGGTACGGGTGTTTAAATCATATGGAGAAGTGCGACAAGCCCATGCGATTGCTAAACGAATCATTAAATTCAGGCAACGGCAACCGATTACGGACACTCAAATGTTAGCTGAGATTTGTTGTGCTGTGAAACGTCCTTGGGGGCGAAAGCATCCTGCTACTCAAGTTTTTCAAGCGATTCGTATTCATATCAACGATGAATTAAAAGCTTTAGCTGAAGTGTTACACAATATCGATCAGTGGCTCGCTCCTGGTGGACGATGTGTGGTTATCAGTTTTCATTCACTAGAAGATGCTACTGTTAAACGTTGTTTGCGGCCGATGATCACAGGTCGGCGGTTACCCAAACAAGTGGCTGTGTTTGATAATGACCCTCCATCAATGCGTTGGTTGGGTCGTGCCATTCGGCCATCATCCGAGGAGTGTCGACGAAATCCCCGATCGCGTAGTGCAATCATGCGAGTGGCGGAGCGATTGTTATGAATGCTATCAGTCGTAATATTCAGGAGGCTATTTGGCCTTGGCAAATGACTTGGGCTATCTCGCCCAAAATTGAACAACAAAACTTATGGGTCTTATTTGTATTTTTGCTATTGTCTGCTTTTGCAGTTATTTATTTGAAATATACAGACAGAGTTGTTGTCAGCCAACTACAGTTGTACCAACAACAAATTGATGATTTAAAATTAGAGCAAAGTCAATTATTTTTAGAGTTCGGTACTTGGATCGATCCGGCTCGTATTCAACAAATCGCTCAGGCAGAATGTAACATGCAGTTTTTACGTGAACATCATAGTGTTTTAGTGCAGCAGTGATTTCAGTAACCGCAATCCAGTATTCATCATTGAGGTTCTATTTATTGATGATCGGTGGGCTGCTGATTTATAGCGTGATGGTTTGGCGATTATTAGATTTAACGGTCAGTGAGCAATTGTTTCTGACCGATCAGGGTGATACTCGTAGTGTCCGGATTACTGAAATCCCTGCATATCGTGGGATGATTAAAGATAGGCGAGGTGAACCGTTGGCCATCAGTACACCGGTCTACGCGGTTTGGATCAATCCTGTTGTTTGGCAGGAGCAGCAGCCTGATATCAGTGCCCTGATTGAGTTATTGCAGTTATCAGAGCAGGTGATTGGACAAAGTCGTCGTACATCGCAAACCTTTATGTATTTAAAGCGGGGGATTGATCCAGATTTAGCCGAGGCTGTTGAAGCCTTGCATATCCCAGGGGTATATTTACAGCGAGAATTTAAACGGTTTTACCCTCAAGGTGAAACAACGGCGCATATTTTGGGATTAACTGATATAGATGATCGAGGGATCGCTGGTATTGAACTGGCCTATAATGATTGGTTGCAAGGTGAGCCGGGTAAGCAGCAGGTTCGTAAGAATTGTTTATCGCAAGTCGTTCAGATCCTCGATGTTATCCAGCCACCACGTTCAGGTCATGATGTGATGCTCACCATTGATAGTCGAATTCAACATGTTGCCAATCAAAGCTTGAAAAAAGCTATGGCCATTTACCAGCTAAAGTCTGGATCTATTGTGGTTTTGGATGCTAAACATGGGGAGATATTGGCAATGGTCAATCAGCCTTCGTTCAATCCCAATCAGCGAATTCATGAAGCGGCTGAGCGCCGCAATCGGGCGGTGACTGATATGTTTGAACCCGGCTCAGTGATGAAGCCATTTGGGGTGGCACTGGCTTTGGATTTAGGGTTATATACGACCGATACTGTGATTGATACGGCACCGGGCTATTGGGTATTGAACAATCATACCATTCGGGATGTTCGTAATTTTGGTGCATTAGCAGTGACCGATATCTTGGTCCGCTCAAGTAATATCGGTATTGCTAAAATTGTATTATCCTTACCTTCGGATAAATATTTACATTGGTTAGAGCAGCTGGGTTTAAATAGGCGAACGACCAGTGATTTTCCAGGTGAGGCAGCAGGATTATTAGATACTCAACGCAATTGGTGTGATCATAGTTTGGCAACCCTGGCATTTGGTTACAGTATGGCTATTACGCCGTTACAGCTGGCCCAAGCGTATTCAATTTTTACAGGTGATGGGACGTTGAAACCGGTGTCTTTGCTGCGTACCAATCCCCGTTTAGCAACCCAGTCCATTCTGTCATCCTCGGTTTCAAAAACCATGTTACAATTGTTAGAAGCCGCGGTTGCTCAACCGAGGGCCACGGGTCGTCGAGCACGAGTTGTTGGTTATCGAGTTGCAGGCAAAACAGGGACTGCGCGTATTGCTGGCCAGCAAGGTTACGATCGAACTCGGCATATCAGTTCTTTTGTTGGCATAGCACCGGTCAGTGATCCACAAGTGATTATTGCGGTGGTGTTAAATGAACCGCAAAGTGGTCCGTATTATGGGGGCGCTATTGCCGCTCCAATATTTGCAGATGTCTTTGCAGAAATTGCACCTATTTTAGGGATTCGTCCAGACGATGGAACGAGCCCTTATAAACCGGCGAGATCAGTATGAAAAATACGAATGCATGGCTAAAACCGTTTTGTGAGTCTGTGCCCGATCAGCAGATTGTGGAGTTGTGTACCGATAGTCGTCATATCGGCCCAGGGATGTGTTTTATTGCCTTACCTGGAGCTGAGCAAGACGGTCGACGGTATATTGCTGAGGCGTTGGCTCAAGGGGCAGTATTGGTATTAGCTGAGCAGGACGAGCATTGGGTTGATAGCGCTGATAGACGAGTGATTGGGATCCCTAAATTGCGCCAACAGCTTGGACGGCTGGCTGCAAGTTTTTATGGCAGTGCTGCCTCATCTTGTCATATTACAGCGATTACGGGGACCAATGGTAAATCGACATGCACACATTGGTTAGCACAGTTGTATCAAGCACTCAAGCAACCGGTATGGTTTTGGAGTACTGTTGGTTTTGGTGGCCCAGGGCATTTGCAGCCAAGCCAACAGACAACGCCCGATCCATTAACATTGCATCGATTGTTAGCCGTGCATGGCCAAGCCAATACCCAAGTGGTTTTAGAAACTTCTTCGCATGCATTGACTCAATATCGTTTGGATGGTTTACCTATTGATGTTGCTGTGCTGACTAATTTCAGTCATGAGCATTTAGATTATCATGGCTCGATGATTGCTTATGCTGCAGCTAAGTCGCGACTTTTTACTGAACTGAATCCAGATATAGTCGTGCTTAATTATGATGATCCTTTAGGTCAGCAATTGCAGCAGATGTTGCGTTCAAGTCAGCGTGTGCATACCTACGGTAGTCAACGAGGTGCTGAGGTCCAAGCTCGCATGGTTGAATTGTCCACCGATGGTATTGAGATCACAATTCAATCGCCGTGGGGAGATTGCACAATTGGCTTACCATTTTATGGATATTTTAATGCTTATAATTTACTGGCAGTTTTTACAGTTTTAGCCGCTCAAGGTATACCGGTGTCTGCTATTGAAGCCGCGGCGGCTCAGCTTATTGAAGTGCCGGGTCGTATGCAACGATTGGGCGGTGGTTCATGGCCTGATATCTTCATTGATTATGCTCATACCCCGGATGCCTTGCGGCAAGCGTTACAAAGTATTCGTCAGCATGGGTTTACCTCCGTTGGTTGTGTCTTTGGCTCAGGTGGCCGGCGCGATCGATCTAAACGGGCAATGATGGGGCAAGTTGCTGAAGCTGGTGCAGATTGGTTGATACTGACCAATGATAATCCTCGAGATGAAGATCCTCAACAAATCATTGAAGATATTTTGCAGGGTATAACCGATCTGCAGCCTGTACAGATAGAGCTTGACCGCCGTCAAGCCTTAGCCAAAGCGTTGATGCAGAGTAAGCCTGGGGAGGCTATTTTGGTTGCTGGTAAGGGCCATGAAACGGTGCAATGGTTGGGATCTGGTCCTAAACCATTTGCTGATTATAGTACAATCATGGCATTATTAGCCGATAGATAAACAATCATTATTTTGACATTGAGGACACTTGAACATGCTCTATTGGGCAACATCGCTATTACAATCTTATTATTCGGGCTTTAGAGTATTTCATTATTTAACATTCAGAGCAATTTTAGCGGTATTGACTAGTCTTCTGATAGCTTTACTGGCAGGTCCTGCGATCATCCGTTATTTAAATCGTATAAAGGTTGGACAAATAGTGCGTGATGATGGACCTAAAGATCATTTAAAGAAAGTTGGGACGCCAACGATGGGTGGGGTGTTGATTTTAATAGCAGTGACTATCAGTACTTGTCTTTGGAGTGATTTGAATCAATACTGTGTTTGGATTGTATTAGGAGTGATGTTGGGGTTTGGTTGTATTGGTGGTCTTGATGATTATTATAAGTTAGCCAGGCAACATAGCCGGGGTCTTAGTGTTAAGCAAAAGCTTGGGTGGCAGTCGTTGATTGCGCTTATCGTGGCTCTATTTTTATATCAACATGAACCATTTGCTCAGCAAATTTATTTAGTGGTGCCGTTTGTTAAAGAGACTTATTTAGAATTGGGGTGGTTGTTTTTAATATTGACCTATTTTGTGGTGGTTGGGACCAGTAATGCAGTGAATTTAACCGATGGTTTAGATGGCTTGGCCATTATGCCGGTGGTATTGGTCAGTGGGGCACTGGCTATTTTTGCTTATGTTGCAGGTAATGTTGCACATGCAAAGTATTTGGGTGTGCCGTATATTGCTGGTAGTGGTGAATTGGTTATATTTTGTGCGGGACTGGTCGGATCAGGGCTGGGGTTTTTATGGTTTAATAGTTATCCGGCTCAAATTTTTATGGGTGATGTTGGCGCATTGAGTTTAGGTGCTGCCATTGGTATGGTCGCTGTTATGGTTCGTCAAGAGTTGGTATTATTTATCATGGGTGGATTATTTGTTGCAGAAGCTGTATCGGTTATGGCCCAGATTGGTTCTTTTAAAATGACGGGTAAACGCCTATTGCGTATGGCACCTATGCATCATCATTTTGAATTAAAAGGGTGGTCTGAGCCTAAAATCATCGTGCGATTTTGGATTATCACGGTTATTTTAGTATTGATTGGTTTGGCTACGTTGAAGGTGCGCTAATTTGAGTATACAACAGACGTTGGTCTTAGGATTAGGTCGCACCGGTTTATCGGTTGTTGCGTATGCATTGGCTAGAGGTCAAACGGTTTATATCTACGATGATGATCGTAGATCGATACAAGCGTGTTGTGAGCGTTATCCTCAAGTTATGGTTTGGTCTGAATCTTTACCGATGACGCCTGCTACTGTTGTCGTTGCCAGTCCAGGTGTTGCCGATCAGCATCCCTTGATCCAACGGGCTCGAGCCGCCGAGAGGCCTGTTATCAACGATATGGAATGGTTTGTCCGAGCCGCCGCCGCACCTATCATTGCGATTACAGGGACCAATGGTAAAAGTACAGTGACGACCTTAGTGGGTCAATGTTTGCAGGCTGCAGGATGGCAGGTTGCTGTTGGAGGGAATATAGGCACGCCAGTATTAGAACTGTTGTCGATGACACCGGATTATTATGTATTGGAAGTATCGAGTTTTCAATTGGATAGGTGTCCCTCTTGGCGAGCACACATCGCTTGTTTTTTGAATATTACTCCTGATCATTTGGATCGCTATCAAGATTTTGAGGCTTACGTTAAATCGAAGCATCGTATTTTCCAGCATTGTCAATACGCGGTGATAAATCGCGATGATCCAGCGATTACTGCCACGGCCGGTCAGGTGATTGATTTTGGTTTAAGTGCGCCGGCTGGCCAATCTTTTGGGATTTGTACATCAACAGATAGGTATTGGTTAAGCCGAGGTCCAGTGCCTATTATGCCTGTTGATGAAGTTAAATTATTAGGAGATCATCAATGGGCTAATATATTGGCGGTACTGGCTATCGGGGATACATTAGGGATTGCGCATCAGTCGATGCGTCAAACGATTGGGGCGTTTACCGGGTTGGCACATCGTTGTCAGCGGGTTGGCCACTATCGGGGTGTTGATTGGATCAATGATTCGAAGGCAACCAACGTTGCAGCAGCTTGTGCAACTATAACTGGATTATCTCGTCAGTATTCTTCAATAATTTGGATTGCCGGTGGGCAAGCGAAAACTGATGATTGGGCGCCATTGATTGAGATCGTAGTGCATGCTCCCATTGAGCATCTGTTGGTATTTGGCCAAGCTGCTGAAGTGTTGGCAAATGTATTCAGACCGTATTTGCCAGTCCACAGGGTTGAGGATATGTCTCAGGCTGTTGAGCAAGCTGCTGTATTCGCTCGGCCTGCTGGGGCAGTTTTATTGGCCCCAGCTTGTGCTAGTTTTGATATGTATTGTAATTTTGAAAAGCGTGGTGAACAGTTTGCCCAAGTTGTCGAGGCGTTGAGCTCATGACGATGATAGAGCATCACTGCCGAGCTTCGAGTTTAACCATGACTGAGCCTTATTTAGTTGGGGCTTGTGTTGGTATTATAGCGTTAGGGTTGGTGATGGTCGGTTCAGCTTCTTTAGATACTGCTCAGCGATTATATGGTTGGCCATTACATTTCTTAGTGCGACAGGTCCTGCATTTACTGATAGGGATGGGATTGGGTTGGATGTGTATGCGTATGCGATGCGGGTGTGGTTTGACTATGGTTTAATGGGGCTTTTGGTTGGTATATTATTGTTGATCATGGTGTTGGTCCCAGGGATTAGTCGTATGGTCAATGGCAGTCGTCGATGGTTGGGGGTTGCTGGTTTGTATTTACAAGTAGCTGAGTTGGTGAAGTTATTAATGATTGTTTATGTTGCTCGGTTTATGGTTCAGTATCATCATCAAATTCAACATAGCTTGTTGGGCTTTATTAAACCATTGATGATTATTAGTCTAATCAGTCTATTATTGCTGAGGCAACCAGATTTTGGCTCGGTGGTGGTGATAACCGTCACCAGTTTGGTCTTGTTGTATTTAGGTGGCGTACCAATTCGGTATTTTTTAGCAGCATTGCTGTTGACGTCAATCGTATTTGCAATATTGGTGATGCTTGCTCCTTATCGCTTGCAGCGATTCACAAGTTTTATCGATCCGTGGGCCAATCCATTTGCCGGTGGTTATCAGTTGACTCAATCCTTGATTGCATTTGGTCGAGGTGGTTGGTTTGGGTTAGGATTAGGGGAAAGTATTCAGAAGTTGTTTTATCTACCAGAGGCGCATACCGATTTTATTTTTGCGGTGATCGCTGAAGAATTAGGGGCAGTAGGGGCTATGGTGTTGATGGGTTTATATGCTACAGTTTGGTGGCGGAGTTTGTCGATTGGGCACCAAGCGCACTTGCTACGTCAGCATTTCAATGGGTATATGGCGCAAGGGATTGCGATATGGTTTGCGGTGCAGACCTTGATTAGTATCGGTGTGAATATGGGGGTGTTGCCAACCAAGGGGTTGACATTACCGCTGGTCAGTTATGGGGGTAGTAGTATGATGGTATACAGCGTAGCGTTGGCTTTATTGTTGCGGATAGCTCAAGAAAATCGTCGAGAGTTATTATGGTGACGCAAACGATGCCATCATTGACTCATTTAGGCAATATCCGTCATATTCATTTTGTCGGCATTGGTGGGTTGGGGATGAGCGGTATCGCCGAAGTACTATTGACGCATGGGTATGTTATCAGTGGCTCTGATATTCATTTGAATCGGTTGACTGAGCATTTGCAGCAAATGGGTGCTACCATTTATGGTTCGCATCGCGCAGAGCATATTGATGGTGCTGAAGTGTTGGTTTACTCCAGTGTGATTGCTGCGGACAACCCAGAGTTGGTGGCTGCCCGCGATCGTCGTTTACCGGTGATTCCACGGGCTGTGATGTTGGGTGAGTTGATGCGTTTTCGTCAGGGTATTGCGGTTGCCGGGACTCATGGTAAAACCACCACGACCAGCTTGATCACTCAAATCTTAGCTCATCACAATTTAGATCCAACCTTTGTGATTGGCGGACGACTCAATGGTATGAATCGTCATGCACGATTGGGCACTGGTGCTTATATGGTTGCAGAAGCTGATGAAAGTGATGCTTCATTTTTATATTTAAAGCCGTGTTATGCGGTGGTGACGAATATTGATCACGATCATATGGAAACCTATGGGTTTGATCTGAAGCAATTAACTGCTGCATTTTTACAATTTTTACATCAATTACCTTTTTATGGGTTGGCCGTGTTGTGTGCCGATCAGCCGTTAGTAATGAGTTTAGCTGGTGCTTTGAATTGTCGAGTTCGAACGTATGGGCTTCATCCAGATGCTGATGTACGAGCCGATGATATTCGACCAGATGGCTTAGGTAGTTGTTTTACTGTCTATCGAGCCGATGCGCCGCCACTGGATATTTCAATGCATTTGCCGGGAGAGCACAATGTTGTCAATGCTTGTGCTGCTGTGACGATGGCAATGGAATTGGCGATTCCCGATCAGATCATTCAATCGGCATTGCAGTCCTTTACAGGGGTTAAGCGGCGATTACAAATCTACGATACGTTTGTTTGGCAAGGCAAACGTATTACCTTAGTAGATGATTACGGCCATCACCCCAGTGAAATTAAAGCGGTGCTGCAAGCGTTGCGCTCTACTTGGCCGAAGCAACGATTGGTGATGGTATTTCAGCCTCATCGTTATTCACGAACCCAGCAACTATATGAACAATTTGTCCAAGTGTTAGCAGAGGTTGAGGTATTGTTTTTATTAGATATCTATGCTGCTGGGGAAATGCCAATAATTGGTGTTAGCAGTGAGCAATTAGCGACTTCTATTCAAGCCAAGCAATGTAATACTGTGACTTGGATTGCCGAGTCAGCTCATTGTTTAGATGAGGTGTCCAAGCAGTTGGTTGATCATGATATTTTGATTATTCAAGGGGCTGGTAATATTGGTTATATGGCTCCGCGTTGGGCTGAATATTTAGCGGCAACTCCTGAGGTGGTGCATGGATGAGTTGCTCAAAGCATTTGCGGTTGCTAAACATGTCTCTTTAGCCGGTTATTCATCATGGCGTGTCGGTGGTCCAGCAGATTATCTGTGGATGCCAAAAACGATCGCTGACATATCTGATTTTTTGCAACAAGCACCTCGGTTTGAAGCCATCACATGGCTCGGTTTAGGCAGCAATACTTTGGTTCGAGATGCAGGTTTAGCCGGCTTAGTTATTATCACTCAACAGGGGTTGCAAGGTATCGATGTGCGAGGTGAGCGATTGGTCTATGCGCAAGCGGGGGTGGCATGTAGTCAATTAGCTCGGTTTTGTGCTCGACGCGATTGGGGAGGGGCTGAATTTTTGGCGGGGATCCCTGGGACCGTGGGTGGAGCATTGCGGATGAATGCAGGATGTTTTGGAGGTGAGATTTGGGATTTAGTGCAGCTAGTTGATACCATGGATATTGATGGTCGGTGTTATACGTATAGTCCAGATGATTTTACTGTGGGTTACAGAGAGGTCAACTTATCGTCAGATCAGTGGTTTACTGGCGGACTGTTTAGGCTTCAAGCTAGTTGCAAGGTAGATGCATTGGGTAAAATTAAAGCATTACTGGCTAAGCGCCAGGCCAGCCAACCGACCAGTGATTACACCTGTGGCTCGGTGTTTCGTAATCCACCGAATGATTATGCAGGTCGATTGATAGAACAATGTGGTTTAAAAGGATTCACTGTGGGTGGGGCGATGGTATCATCTAAGCATGCAAATTTTATTATTAATCGAGATCAAGCTAGTGCACAGGATATTGAGCGATTGATTCAAATCGTTCAAGAGACAGTCTGGACGCGGTTCGCTATTGCTTTGCAGTTAGAAGTACAGGTGATTGGAGCATGAGCTGTTGGCGTTGTATTCACACGGATCCATCGGTGTTTGGCCGGGTGGGAGTTTTTATGGGTGGCTGTTCTGGAGAGCGAGAGATTTCTTTAATCAGCGGTCAGGCTGTGTTAGCTGCGTTACAAGCGTCTGGGGTTGATGCTATAACTATCGATCCTAAGGATAACCATTGGTTGGAGTTGGTTCAGCGCCATACCATCGATCGAGCATTTATTGCCTTGCATGGTCCCGGTGGGGAAGATGGTCAGCTCCAAGCACAGCTCGATCAGTTACAGATCCCTTACACAGGTAGTGGTTGTAACGCCAGTGCCTTGGCAATGGATAAGTTAGACAGTAAAATGATGTTCAAAGCCAGCGGATTACCAACGCCTCCTTATGTACAGCTATCTGCAGGATTTTCACCTGCAGCGGTGGTGGCTGAATTAGGATTGCCATTGATTGTTAAGCCTGCCTCGGAAGGATCGAGTTTAGGGACCACTAAAGTGGATCGGGTGGAGCAATTAACTCCTGCTTGGACAGATGCCGCTCGTTATGGTGCGGTATTGGCTGAGCAATGGATTGAAGGGGATGAATTTACAGTGGGTATTTTGGGTCAACACGTCCTACCAGTGGTTGCTGTTGGTTGGTCTAAAGATCATCAATTATATGATTATCAAGCCAAATATAATGAACCACTGCAAAGTCATTGCCCTGCTACATTAAGCGCTGTTGATAATGCGTATTTACAAAATCTGTCATGGCAAGCGTTTGAAGTTTTAAATTGTAGGGGTTGGGGACGTGTCGATGTCATGCGAGATAGGCAAAATCGATTTTGGTTATTAGAAGTGAATACGATTCCTGGTTTAACCGAACACAGTTTTGTGCCGATGGCTGCAGCCGTGGCTGGATTGTCATTTCGTGATTTGATTTGGTTTATTCTAGAGCAAACATTGGAGAGGCGAGAGGATTGTGATACATCTACGACAGTATCGAGTAAAATGGCAGGCCATAGCCATACTGGGGCTGAGTGTGGCGATGGGGCAGATTCTGGTAACGTTATGGCTAACATTTAATAAAATAACCATAAACCAGATTGAGGTCACTGGACAGTTTCGTTATACGACCCCATCGATACTAGTGGCTGCGATTGAACCGTGGGTGGTCGCACGCAATTGGTGGACTGTAGATATTGTTCATTTGAGTGACATATTACAGAGCCTACCATGGATTCGTCATGCGTATGTGCTGCGTCGTTGGCCAAAGACCTTGCTGATTGTTTTGCAAGAAGCTGTGCCACTGGCTATTTGGAACGATCAGGCAATTATTGATAGTACCGGACAAGTACTTTATCCGGATGCATTACCGGAGCATTTGCCTGTATTATATGGGCCAGAGGAAGAGCGAGCTGAGATTTTTAAAGCGTATCAGCAGGCCAAAGCTATGCTGAAGGCTGTTGATTTAGATATTAAGCGCTGGCATGGTGGGGCGCAACAACCTTGGCGAATGATATTAACGAATGATTTAGAAGTAGTATTTGGTCGTTATGATAAGCAGGCACGCTTGCAGCGGTTTGTTGCATTGTATGATGTCATTATTGGTAGTCGTAGTCAGCATGCTCGACGAGTCGACTTACGGTATAATCATGGATTAGCAGTCGATTGGCAGCGATAGTGGCAATTAGGTTAGGTGATGGCAAAAAAGCAAAATAAGCATTTAATTGTTGGTTTAGATATTGGCACCTCCAAAATTGTAGCCATTGTCGGTGAAGTGGGGCTCGATGGGACAATTGATGTTGTGGGGATTGGGGCCCACCCATCTGATGGACTCAAGCGTGGTGTTGTGGTCAATATTGAATCAACTGTTCAGTCGATTCGACAAGCGATTGAAGAAGCTGAGTTGATGGCAGGTTGTGAGATTCATGCGGTGTATGCAGGGATTGCTGGTAGCCATATTCGCAGTTTAAATTCTCATGGAATCGTTGCTATCCGTGAATCAGAAATTAGACAAGCCGATGTCGATCGAGTGATTGATGCGGCTAAAGCGGTGGCTATTTCAGCCGATCAGAAAATTTTACATATTTTGCCTCAAGAATACATTATCGATGCCCAACATGGGATTCGAGAACCTATCGGCATGTCTGGCGTGCGCTTAGAAGCCAATGTGCATATGGTTACTGGCTCGGTTAGTGCCGCACAAAATATTGTGAAGTGTGTACGTCAATGTGGACTAGAAGTCAGTGATATTATTTTAGAGCAATTGGCATCTAGTGAGTCGGTATTAACTGAAGATGAAAAGGAATTAGGGGTTTGTTTAGTCGATATTGGGGGTGGCACGACTGATATTGCGGTCTTTACTGATGGGGCGATTCGTTATACTGCCGTGATCCCTATTGCTGGTGATCAGGTCACCAATGACATTGCCATTGCCCTGCGCACCCCGACTCGCTCCGCAGAGCGGATTAAGGTACAATATGCCAGCGTGAGTTTAGCCGATATGAATGTCCAAGAAATGATCCAAGTGCCGAATATTAGTGGTCGGCAGCAACGAGATATTCCTCGGTTTAAATTAGCAGAAATAGCAGAGGCACGATATGATGAGCTATTTCGTTTGGTGGCGGCTCAATTGCAGCAAAGTGGTTTTGCAATGATGATTCCAGCTGGTATTGTTTTAACGGGTGGAGGCGCTAAAATTCAGCATGGGGTGAAGTTGGCAGAAGCGGTATTTTCTATGCCTGTGCGGTTAGGTGTGCCAACTCATGTAACGGGGTTAACCGAAGTTGTGGCCAATCCTATTTATGCCACTGGGATTGGATTGTTGTTATATGGTTATCAACAGCAGCATTTAGGCCATCATTGGGGTTGGCAAAAGCCGCAAGGATTACGGCAGATATGGCGGCGAATGCGCCAGTGGTTTCAGGTAAATTTTTAAACAATTGGATGGGGGATAAGCGTATGTTTGAATTAACACACAGTAAACCACAAAATGCTGTGATTAAAGTATTGGGCATTGGTGGTGGTGGTGGTAATGCAATCGAGCATATGCTAGCTGCTGCCATTGAAGGCGTCGATTTCATTGTGGCCAATACTGATGCGCAAGCATTAAATAATTCCAGCGCTAAAACCATCTTACAATTAGGTGAGCAAATTACAAAAGGACTAGGGGCGGGTGCTAATCCTGAAATTGGTCGTCGGGCGGCCGAAGAAGTTAAAGAGCAAATTCGAGAAATTCTGGAAGGTGCGGATATGGTGTTTATCACCGCAGGTATGGGCGGTGGTACGGGGACTGGTGCGGCCCCTGTCGTTGCAGAAATTGCTCGAGCGTTGGGGATTTTAACGGTGGCGATTGTGACCAAACCATTTTTGTTTGAAGGCAAGCAACGGCTATTGGTTGCCAATGATGGAATACAAGCACTATCTAAGTATGTCGATTCTTTAATTACAGTTCCCAATGATAAATTGTTGACAGTATTAGGCAAAGACGTCACGTTGCTCAGCGCTTTTAAATCAGCAAATGATGTATTATTAGGCGCTGTCCAAGGGATTGCTGAATTGATCACCCGACCGGGGTTGATTAATGTTGATTTTGCAGATGTACGTACTGTGATGTCTGAGATGGGGATGGCGATGATGGGGACTGGTTCAGCAAGTGGTGAGAATCGAGCTCGAGAGGCGGCTGAAGCGGCGATTGCCAGCCCATTGTTAGAAGATATCAATATCAGTGGTGCAGGGGGTATTTTAGTCAATATTACTGCAGGTTTAGATATGGCAATTGGTGAATTTGAAGCGGTGGGTTCAGTGATTAAGGACTTCACCTCCGATGATGCAACTGTGGTGGTTGGGACAGTGATTGACCCGGATTTGACAGATGAATTGCGGGTGACGGTGATTGTCACAGGGTTGACCCATAATTCAGCTCATGGCTCGAATCCATCAGCGGATGAGATCCATAAACCAGAGCCCACAGCCATTGATTATCGACCGTACGAGCGGCCAGCGATATTGCGCAAACCGATGCCGAGTCATGAACGTACCCAAGAGGATAGTACAGTGGAATTTCTTGATATCCCAACCTTTATCCGTCGGCAAAAAGAGACAAATCGCAATCTTAAATAAGGTTTATATTTGAAAATTCTGGGATTAACTGGTAGCATTATATTCATAAACTTCAATTAGAGTGACATTTTATTATGATTAAACAACGTACATTGAAAAATGTTATCAGCGCCAAGGGCGTAGGGCTTCATTCTGGTCAAAAGGTGTTATTAAAATTCCGTCCTGCACCGGCCGATACGGGGATTGTTTTTCGGCGGATTGAATCAAAAATACAAAAGGGGCT
>Ga0215265_1062_pt1 | contig 20719 bp, 19 predicted proteins | sample JAMX8_100Endo3_C_FD_182615 | JGI IMG/M metagenome (GOLD analysis project Ga0215265, IMG submission 182615) | Enriched cells of freshwater protists from Biology Centre CAS, Ceske Budejovice, Czech Republic - JAMX8_100Endo3_C3 | ecosystem: Environmental > Aquatic > Freshwater > Unclassified ... | reverse complement strand
GCGGTAGACATTCCATTGGGTTATAGCTTTAAGGAAGGCACAGTGCCTGGATTTGTCTTTTCTGTGTAAAGTTTGACGCCCGCAGAGTCGATGTTCGCGGTGTATTGCAAGTATCCGTGGAATAAGCCGCTGATCCAATCAACGGCTTGTGGATCTTGAGTTTGCATTTCTTCACGTGTTAACGCTTGGTAGCCATCTAAACCTTGCCCGTTTGCTTTTGCTACACCCATGTAAGCTTCAAAAGCGGCAGCAAAGTATTCGTGAGAATATGAAGGGCCCGTTTGTTTAACACTTTCAGGATCGAAGTCGTCCGATTTCCAATCGTCCCAGTCATACTGAGTTGGGCGCCACACCGTCGGTTTGCCCGCTTGAATATCGTTATAGATTTTTAACGCATGAGCTTGAATGTCATTTTGCAGTGCCGCAGTCCCCGTGTTAGGTGCAATACCTTGCGCTTGGACCAAGTGTAAAATTTCTTCAAAAGCGGCGTCTCGTTCGGCTTTTTTACCAAGATTGGCACAGTAATCGGCAAAATTACTCATGTAATGGCAATCGCCTTCAACTGTCAGTTCTCGATACATCAGAGATTGGCTGTTCCTTAGCCAGTTTGGTGTTTCTTTACTATTTACTAATGTTGCCACGATAGATGTGACAAGTGTATCCATATCATCTTCGTTAAGTACCATCATGCTTACAACAAACTTTTCTAGAGAACTCGTATCAAAAGAGTGTGCTAAGCCCGAGTTTGTCACTGCATCGTTCAACTTGTCTTGGCGAATCAGTTCGTTGATAAAGATTTTGGTTAGCATCTCATCATTCTGTTCGTCGTTTTCGGTCAGCATTAGTGTGGCATCACGCTCGGCTAATGTCTTAGCGATACGAGACTTGTCAGCGCCGTACTTAGAGTCTGGTTGGTTTGTGAGAAGGTGTTGGATGATTTTGGCTGCACGAAAGATTTTTTCATTATTCGCACCGTCATCAACAGCCACAATGTGAAATGCATCATTATTATTTGCTTCAGAAAGGGAGATTTTCACATAGTGGGTGAAGCCCGCATCAGCAGCCACTTTTAACTTGGCTGGAAGCTCTGTAGAAACGACAGTTGGGATTGTGACAGTGCTCAATGTTGGCGCTGGTGGTGTTGGAGGTGTCGTTGTCGATGGTTTCGAATTAGATTCACTGCCGCCGCAAGCAGTTAGACTTATCGCGCAAAATATGGCTAAAGGTGTTAATTGGGAATATCTCATTTCATGTTACTCGTAGACTTTATTAGAGCAAGAAACTTAGAAGCAACATAAAGTCCTGTCTATATAAGCAAATTAAGTCATATATATTGATGTTGTTTTTTGGTAAGGGCTATCATTCGATATATTTAAAAATATAGTGGATTTTTATTCCGAAATTTATTTTTATGTGAAGCTATATTCTGCCAATAAATAAAACATCAGGTTATTGCATGGTTTTAGGGGCGTAGAATGATTAGGATTATCGTATATGTATGGTTTGTAAGCGTATGTAAGCCTGCTTTTTATTAAAATTATCACTTAAGTGGTTTGCGCAGTATAGGACGAGCGATATACTCCCTCCATCATATTGGTGGAGTAAATGATTCATGGTGGGCAATACAATCTTACTGGTAGAAGACGACTCTGAGATTGCTCGATTAACCAAAATGTACCTCGAAGCCGAAGGCTATACAGTAACCGTTATCGACAACGGTCAAAATGCATTAGAAACGATTCACGGACTCAATCCGGACCTAGTGCTGTTAGATTTGATGTTGCCGGGAAAAAATGGCGCAGAAATATGCCAAGAGGCACGTAAATTTTATCATGGGATTATCATTGTTTTGACTGCAACCGATGATGAAATGAGCGAGGTGAGCTTATTTAAGTTCGGTGCTGATGATTACCTTACCAAACCGATAAAAGGCAATATCCTTCTCGCCCGTATTGAAGCGGCGTTGCGTCGCTATCGTCGTCAAGTTGATACCGTTGAAGAAGAAAAGCTGAGCCGATATGGCATTAGCCTTTGTCTTCGTCGCTCCCAAGCATTTTATTTGCAAAAAGATATTGGTTTAACGAGCTCTGAGTTTGAAATTCTAGAGCTCCTGATGCTGAATGTCGATAAACCAGTATCTCGTGAATCATGTTGCCGTCTTGCCAGAGGCATTGAATACTGCATTACTGATCGTTCGATTGATATGCGTATATCCTCACTAAGGAAGAAATTCTCTAAGGCTCATATCCATACTGCTACCATTAAGACCATACGTCACCACGGCTATATGCTGACAGGTAAATGACGCATGTTTTCCCTGTTTACTCGTCTATATGTGGGGTTAGTTACTGGCCTTGCGCTGACTGTTGCTTTGTTTCTCTTTATGGGGGAAGAGTACATGCGCAAAACAGAAGTCGGTGTTTTTTTGAGTGATGGTGCTTATTTTGTCGATCAATACATTGAGCAACGAGGCACTCCGGATTCTCTCTATAAGAAGTTAACCGAAAACGGCAAGCAAGATTTCTTTATCTTTGATTTAACATTGGTTGAAAACTGGGACGGATCACCGCCTTGTCGAGATTGTAAGCTGCTGTACCGAATACAAGGGATACCTGTTTATCTTATTGATGGCAGTACCTATGCCGCGGTATTCCCTTTACCTAACACCTCGAAGAGTTTAGTTTTCAAAGAAAAAACGGATTTCTTTAGCCCAGATGTTGATTGGAATGAAGATTCTGAGATTGTATTTATACTGACTCTACTTTTGGTTGTTGTGTGCAGTTTAGGTGTCATGGTTTACATACCTGTACGACGTCTTGACCGCCAAATTCGGCAACTAACGGCTGCACAACAACAATTTGGTTCTGGTGAGTTGAATACGCGAGTCGATCTAAAGCAATTTTCGCAACCCGTGAAAGAGCTCGCCCAAGGCTTCAACAACATGTCTGAAGAGATTGAGAGACGAGTACGCCAAACACACATCTTTACTCAAGCTATTCCTCATGAAGTGCGCACTCCGCTGAGTCGTATTCAGCTAGCGACGGATTTAGCTAGGCGCACGAGTGGTGAAATGCAGGCAGAGTTACATGACGATATTGAACGATACGTTGATGTAGTGACGGATTTAACGTCCGACATTGTCATGCTGTCTCGCTTGAGTGTGAAAAACCATTCTTTGAGCGATTCTGTTGAAACCATGGAACTGCCTCTTTGGTGTAAAAGCCGCATGAATTACCTAGGCTTAGAGTCCACCATGTTGAGAGCAGAAAATGAACTCGCGAACCAATTGATTCACTTTCAGCCTACTTTGGGTAACCTCGTCCTCGATAATTTACTGCAAAACGCCAAGCGTTACGGTGAATCCTGCGTTGAGGTGACGATTCGAATGGTAGCGGATTGCTGGAGCATCGATATTGAGGACGATGGTCCGGGCATCCCTGAAGCGATGCGAGAAGAAGTATTTATGCCATTTTCGCGTTTAGACAAAAGCCGCAACGCCGACATGAAAGGCTTTGGTTTAGGGCTTGCCATCGCTACCAGTGCAGCGAGGCAACTGGGTTGGGAGCTTTCCGTCGGCGAGAGTCACTTAGGCGGTGCACGTTTTACGGTGCTTATTCCTGCCAACGATTAGAGTAGGCACTGCGGTAGTCTGGTTCAGCGATACCTTCATACAAATCTTCACAAGCTTGCAGCGGACCTACGACGGTTCGGTAGGGTAGGACACCTGCCCAAACAGGAATATCCATGTCTTCCGCATCGTCGTTGACGCCAAAATTGCTGATTTTCACAGATGCCTCTGTGAGTGGGATACGCAGCAGCATGGTGGCTTTGAGCTCTTTTTCATTACTCAAACGGACTTGTTTTGTTCTCCCTGGAGCGATCTGTTCGATAAAGTGATTCAGCAACCTGTCTTTTTCTTGGTTATTCTCCACCATCTCAAACTGGCCAAAGACCACGGCGCTACGATAATGCGCACTGTGGTGAAATGCACTTCGAGCCAATACCCAACCATCAAGCAAAGTAAAGGTTAAGCACGTTTGCACTCCTTGTTTGAGTGAGCGTAACAGTCGACTGTTGTTGGCACCATGGATATACACGTAATCATCGACACGCCATGCCAGCATAGGGATGACCACAGGGCCTGACTCGTTGGTTATCGCAATATGAGCGATTAGGCTTTCATCTATGATGGCGTGCAGTTTGCTAACATCAGAGACGGCTTTATGTGCGCCTTTCTTAATTTCCGTTCTATTGGTGTTGGATAGCATTTTCTCTCCTTGTTTGCTCACGATTACGAGCGATTGATCCTCATTCTTTGATTGCAATGTAGCGTTTAACTGGTAGCTTAAAGAGAGCCACTTTTAACTAATGGATGGATCCAGTTTGTCTTTGATTGATATCGGTGACCTGCATTTAAAAGACAGTGATGGAACGCGTCAGCAAGCGTTGTTTTTTGCTATTCGCAAGAAAATTGTTCAAGGATTGTGGGTGAAGAATGGGAAGTTGCCTTCTACGCGGAAGCTTTCACAAGCGCTTAATCTAAGTAGGAATACCGTGATTTCTGCTTACGAGCAGTTAGTGGCGGAAGGTTACTTGAACAGCCAAAAAGGTTCGGGTTTTTATGTTGCCGTAGAACTGCCGGAGCAGTACTTGCCTGAACCTAATTCAGTTCAGAGAGACTCATCACCGAAAACTCACTTTGATATCAACCTTGCATTTGCACCAGGTGTGCCGGATCTGGACGCTTTCCCGATGGCACAGTGGCAAAAGCTAGTTGCTCGCCACATGTCCCGCCCCTGCTTGTTGGGGAATCAAGATATTCAGGGTAGTTGGGCATTGCGCTGTGCTTTAGCTGACTACCTCGCATCAAGTCGTTCAGTGAATTGTTCCCCAGAGCGCATTATTATTACCTCTGGGGCGCAGCAAGCGTTGTCAATCGCGACGATGGTAGCTCTAAAACAAGGTGATAAGGTTCTGATGGAGCAACCAGGTTACGCGCAAATGCGGAAGTTGATTCAGTTCCAAAACTATCAATTTGAGCCTTTGTTCGTAAGAGAGAAATTAGGTTTTGATGTGGAAGCTGTGACCTCAAGCGATGCCGATGCGCTGTATATCACACCAAGTAATCAATATCCGATGGGGACCACACTCAATACCGAGCAAAGAGGAAAGATCATCAACTGGGCGGTCGAACAATCAAGTTGGATCATCGAGGACGATTATGACAGCGAATTTCAGTTTGCTCATCGTCCCTACACCAGCTTACAGGGGCTAGCCGCTCAAATGGGTCGAGATGATCGTGTGTTGTATGTGGGTTCCTTCAGTAAAGTGATGTTTAACGGATTGCGGCTTGGCTACCTTGTGGTTCCTGAACGTTTAGTAGAGCAATGCTTAGTGGTTAAAGATGCGTTAAGTGGTGATTCACCGATGCACACTCAAGAAGCGTTGGCAGATTTTATTACCGAGGGTGGGTTGTTGCGCCATATCCGAAAAATGCGCCGACTATATAAAACCAAGCATGAACAGGTGCATTTATCCATTCAACAGCATTTTGGCGACAGTGTTTGCGTCGTTAGCCAAGCGGCGGGACTTCATATTACGTTGAAATGGCAAAACGGTATGGATGAGCTGCGTTTTACAAAACTGGCAGAACATGAAGGGATCATCTTGCGACCTTTGAGCTATTATGAACATCCAGGTTTCCAAGCACGTCACTGGCATGGTGCTGTGCTTGGTTATGGCAATATCGCGTTAGAGAACATAGACGCTGGTATCCAACGTTTAGCCCTAATTTTTCGACATGGGAAGCAGTGACTATTCAACTGCGCGTGTTTGTCGTTTATGTCGCCACTGTTTCCAAGGCAGTAAAAGTAGAGTGAAAATGCCAAGTGCATAAAACATTGACCAGCCTAAACATATAAAAACACCGGTACAAAGCAGTAGAGAAAGTCCCGCAAGCGCTTTACCAAACCCACGAAGCAATTTATAAGCGGCTAACATCGCCAACATGTAAACCAAAACGAATACACTATTTGCTAGTTTTAGGAAAAACTCCAGATCGAGCTGCGATAGCGTTCCTATCACGCAAGATATTAGCAGTACGCCGCCAACTAATAAGGTGGCTGAGAAAGGGACACCACGACGCGAAATCTTGGCTAGTGGACTGTAAGGACGATGTTCCCGAGCTTGAGCCCAGACCATTCGCGCTAGGCTTTGTGTGTATAAGTTAACGCTCGCGAAACAAGCGGAGAATCCGATCAAACTGATTATCCATTTGGCCCCATCGCCAAGTAGTTGAGCACTCAACCATGGAATCGATGCATTATCGAATTGAGCATTACCATATGCACCAAACTTTAAAATAACAACAGAGCAAGCCCAGTACGTAGCTCCCGCTACAAAACAACCGACAATAATGGCAATAGGGAAGTCTCTTTGAGGGTTTTTGAATTCTTCCCCCATATGAGCAAAAGCCTCTATGCCAACAAAACACCAGAACATCACGCCTAGCGCTGCGGTAATAGGCCAAATTGACTCTTGTGTGATAGCTGGCATCACGAGATCGGCGCTGTTAACGTCACCTTTCCATAAAAATGTGCCAACGAGCGCAAAGACACTCAAAGCAATAAGAGTTTGTAAATGACCTGATGACTTAGTGCCCATCAAGTTGACGAACACAAGAAGTAATACCGTTAGAATTTGTGCAAACAGATTATTGCTAATAGGCTCTGGCAATATTTGCTGTAGAAAGCCTGCGGCGAGTGCAATCGCGGCCGGAACCCCTACCGGAATGACACTAACAAATAGCCAAGCTACACTACTTTCCAGCTTGGCGTTAAATGCTTTACGCACAAAAAATGCGGTTCCGCCCGCGTTGGGATATCGCTTGCCTAGCTGGGCAAAAGTCAGCGCAATAGGACAAATGGCGATGAATAATAAAATCCAGGCCCATAGTGAAAAATGACCCGCTATGCCTGCTGCAATAGCTGGTATCATAAAAAGACCCGTTCCCATTAATGTTGTGGATAGTTGGGCGATACCGGATGTGAGTGAAATGTCTTTTTTGAGCTGTTCCATGCTAATTGATTCATCCAATGTTGTAGGGCTTATGACGAAAACGCTTGTGGCTTCTAATTATCTCATTTATTGGAGTTTAATGAGCCCGCTAGTGCGCTGAGTGCATAAGAAGCGTATTTGATTTCAATGCGTTATCGCTCTTTTATTTGAATGGATAACGGTGCTCATCTCATGCTTACCAAATAGCATATCCAAAATCTTAATAACAAAATGATTTACTGAACCGTCAATATGACGGTTGTTTTAAATATTTCCAACAAAATGTTGGTTTCTTATGCAGTTAGAATCGGTATAGAATGAGAAAAATAAGGAAAGCTTGGTAAGTATATGGACAAGTTTGATCACAAGATTGTGGATCTTCTCCGACACAACGCTCGGCTGTCGGTGACTGAAATTGCGGATAAAGTGAACCTTTCTCGTTCTGCGGTGACGGCTCGTATTCGTAAGCTAGAACATGACAAAGTGATTCTCGGGTATCACGCTGAAATTGCCTCTTCAGGCGGGGACTCGATTTGTGCTTATTTTGCTCTAAAGTTCGATAAATCTACATCCACGTATTATTGCGAATCATATGCCGACGAACTATACAAAATCGATGGCGTAAAATGGTGCCATGCAATCAGTGGTGAAACGGATATGATGGTTTTTGTCGAAGTACCTACGATGACTCGTTTGAACGAAATCAGAGATCAAATTCAACGTTACCCAGAGCTAAGGCACCTCATGACTCATACCGTTTTAGCTGAGTTCTTTAATACGACTGGCAACCAGTTTGTGAAATAAGCATCATGGGTGCCATTATTTATTAAACCTTCTTGAGCCGGTATGTTAAACAACATCAATTTGAATCTACTTAGGTCCTTGCATGTACTTTTAGAAGAGTGTCATGTCAGCCGAACTGCAGAACGTTTGCACATTACTCAGTCTGCGGTTAGCCGACAGCTTGCACAATTGCGCGATCTGTGTGGTGACCCACTGCTTATTCGTCAAGGTAATCAGCTGATACCAACCCCGCGAGCAATAGCATTAAAATCAAAGCTTGATGCGTTACTGGCTGAGTTTGACCATTTACTCGATGACAAACCTTTTGAGCCGCAACTGTGGCAAGGCGAGCTGGTTATTGCCTCAAGTGATTACGTGGCACAATACGTTTTGCCCGATATTGCATCTCACTTAGGTGAACAAGCACCACAATTGGATTTGGCGTATCGACTGTGGCAACTAGATTTTATCGATAAGCTTCACGAGTTAGGAATCCACCTTGCTTCTTCTATGTATCCCACTCAGCCTGAAGGTGTATCTAGCATCAATATTGGTTCTGATAAGTCAGTTTGTTTGATGAAGGCGTCTCACCCTTTAGCTGGTAAGGCTTCGATTTCTATAGAGGACCTCATCAGTCATTCGCATATTCAAGTGACGGGTGGGGGAGACAAAGACTCAAGTACTGATATGGCACTAAAAGACAGGGGGCTGATGCGTCATGTTACCTTTAAAGTGCCTTTTTTCTCTGCGGCGGTAAATCGTTTGGTCTCAAGTGACCACTTGATGGTAGTTCCGGAGCACATTGCAAATAATTTGGCCAAGCACTGGCCTTTGGTTCATAAAGCGCTTCCTTTTGAGACACCTACCCATGAATACTGGCTGATGTGGCATCCTAAATACGACAATGATCCAGCTCATCAGTGGGTGCGAGAGCAAATCCACGCGGTGATGAAAATATCGGAATACTCCATTCATTAGGTTATGATTTTAAATCATGACTTTTATGCGAAACTTTGATTTCAAATTATAGCTCTTCAATTGATAGATTGAGTTCAAATGGAGAGAGGTTACTTATGACACTAACAGTTTGGTTATCACTTTTTACCGTGTGTTTACTCGGTGCTATGTCTCCTGGGCCTAGCCTAGCGATTGTGGCAAAACATGCCCTGGCTGGTGGACGCATCAATGGTTTGGCAACGGCTTGGGCACACGCTTTTGGAATTGGCGTTTATGCCTTTATCACGCTGATTGGCCTCGCTGTTGTTTTGCAGCAAAGCCCGATGTTGTTCAAGACGATCAGCCTTGCAGGCGCGGCATATCTTGCATATTTAGGGTTCAATGCGCTGCGTTCGAAAGGCGGTGTGGCGGCGAAGTTGGAGTCAGGCGAGGAAACAACGGTAAGCCAGTCTGCTCGAGAAGGTTTTTTTATCTCGATTTTAAGTCCTAAAATTGCTTTGTTTTTTATCGCATTATTCAGTCAGTTTGTAGCGCTAGGTAATGATTTGAGCAATCAAATGATCATTGTTGCTACACCATTTGTTGTGGACGGGCTTTGGTATACCTTTATCACCCTAGTGTTATCAAGCTCTAAAGTGGTGGACAGAATTCGTTCTAAAGCAGTGTTAATTGATCGTTTGTCAGGGATTGTTCTCATGCTATTGGCACTTCGAGTGGTCGTAACCGTATAAGTTTGCAAAGACAACAAAATATTAAAGGCAGCCCGGACGGCTGCCTTTTTCTGCTCTCAGTAAACCCTCATATAATTTACGTAATCTTGACGCTAAATGCAGCTAAAGTTAATACTATCAATAGTGTTACTTTGGTTCACATTATCATTTGTAGTAAGCGCAGCTTTCCAACGCACTGTTATAATTAGAACGAGAGCCACTTAACGTTAATACTAACAGTGTCGCATATTAAGTCGAGAATGCTTTATTGGGTAAAACGGACTTTCCTCTTACTTATCCTATGAAAGGGGTAGAGACTTCATGACCGTTTAGAAGGTGAGAGAGCAATATGCAAAGAATAGTAAATCTAGCTCTAGTAGTAATTTTGACCAGTGTTTGCAGCGTTGCTTGGATATTTCTTTCAACAAAGAGCATATGGGTGTTTTTTGAACTGTTTGTATTCACGATGCTTGGTTTTGGGCTTTTGTACGCGCTACTACAAAAGGTTGATCCTCAGCACTTTGACTTCGTTTTAAATCACATAGAAGAAATAAAGAGAGAAGGCAGAGAAGCTTGCCAAAATGGGACCCCGAAAGAATCTAACCCATACTCTGGTGTTGATGGTGATTTGTGGGAGGCTGGCTACACAGCCTCTCACAACACAAAGATAAAACAATAAGCCGCTAGTTGCTTATTTGAGGTTGTGCTTTTCAAAAAAAGCACCCTGCCATTGTAAAGACAGGGTGAAAGCAAGAAGTTTCTCAGGAGCAGTCGGGGGAGAGAAACTTATATAAATTCTATTTACTTATCGGCGAACCTCTTCGAACTCACCTTCGATAGCATCGGCTTTACCAGTATTGAATTCATACTCTTCATGCATTTCTTTCTGCATTTTCTTCACGCGCTTCTCAATACGCTTGCCTGTAATCAATGCTGCGATGGTCAACGGAATCGCAATGATCAAGCTAAATACTAATGTAAAAAAGCCCGTAATCAGTGCCAGTGCGGTAACAATAATCCGATTCATAATCATGACCTCTCTGTAATTCATGTGTTCAGATTAATGCTGTGAACATGAACAAAACATGAATGATAGCCTTCACTTTGTCCGGAGAGTGTCAAATGAGCGAAATGAAAAAACGCCTGAGGGTGATCAGGCGTATAAACGGGGAAAAATATTAGTAATGCGCTTCGCGCTTATTATTTAGAACAAATATGAGATATTGTCCGTTACGCTATGTGGTTAACGTTGTGGAGCAAAGTTCACCTATCGAGGGAATGTTTGGTAACGAACACCCATCATTTGTTCCATACAGTGCACAACCTGGCAGCTGTAACCGAATTCGTTGTCGTACCAGATGTAAAGTACGCAACGTTTGTCTTGTGCGATAGTCGCTTGACCATCCACGACGCCTGCATGGCGAGAACCAACTAAGTCAGTTGATACAATTTCTGTTGAATCGGTGTAGTCAATCTGTGCCGAAAGCTCAGAGTTCAACGCCATTTCACGCAAGTAATCGTTCAGTGAATCACGGTCTACGTCTTCACCTAAGTTTAGGTTAGCGACTGCCATCGAAACGTTTGGTGTCGGTACGCGAATTGCGTTACCTGTTAGCTTACCAGCTAGCTCTGGCAGTGCTTTTGCTACTGCTTTAGCTGCGCCAGTTGAAGTTAGAACCATGTTCAGAGAAGCACTACGTCCACGGCGGTCACCAGAGTGGAAGTTGTCGATCAAGTTTTGGTCGTTTGTGTATGAGTGCACGGTTTCGATGTGACCAGAAAGGACACCATATTTATCATTCAGCGCTTTAAGAACCGGCGTGATTGCGTTTGTGGTACAGCTCGCTGCAGAGATGATGGTGTCATCTTCTTGAATAACTGATTCATTTACACCGAATACAACGTTTTTGATATCGCCTTTACCTGGTGCCGTTAGCAGCACTTTCTCTGCACCTTGACACGCTAAGTGTTGGCTTAGGCCTTCAGAATCACGCCAAACACCTGTGTTATCAACAACAAGCGCGTTGTTAATACCGTAAGCAGAGTAGTCCACTTCGCTTGGATTGTTTGCGTAGATGATTTGGATGTAGTTACCGTTAACGATCAGAGCTTTACGTTCCTCATCGATCACGATGCTGCCGTTGAACTGACCATGGACTGAGTCACGACGCAGTAAGCTAGCACGCTTCTCTAAATCGCCTTTTTTACCGCCACGAACCACAATCGCTCGCAGTCGTAGTGGGTAACCTGGGCCACTTTTCTCGATCAGAAGGCGAGTTAGTAGTCGACCAATGCGACCAAAACCGTAAAGAACTACATCACGTGCTTTCAATGAAGAGTCTGCATCGCGTGCGCCATCAAGTGCAGTGATAAGGAAATCATTTAGAGAGGCAGTATCGTCATGCTCATTCCAGTACTTAGTTGCCAATTGGCCAACGTCGACACGACACGAAGAAATGCTCATTTCACATAGCGCTTGAATGATAGGCATCGTGTGCTCAAGTGAGAGTGGGCTGCCTGTATAACGTCTTGCAACGCGATGAGTTTTGAGAATGTCTATAGTAGTAGCATTGATAAGCGTTTTACCAAACAGAACCACTTCGATTCCTTTTTGACGATATAGCTTACCAATTAGAGGGGAAATAGATTCAGCAATCGTTTGGCTAGTTTGCCAGTCTTGGAGATATTTCTCTGGACTCATTGTTGTATTAGACCTTTCACGTTTTGGGGGCTAACCATACTCTCTGCTGTTGCCTCTTCGGCAGCGTGCAAGAGTGTGGTGGGTTATGTAATCGGGTTGTAATAGTTATGTGTGCGGATTCTAAGGTCGGAGCCCTTATTCTGCTAGGAAAATTAAATCCAGTGTAAAACACTAGTTAAGGTCGTGTTAGTGGTGAATTAATGTGACTAAAGCGGTGGTTTTCACGTATTGACATTTAAAAAGTCATCCACTTTTTTCGCGATGATAATGTGTGTTTTCAAATTAGTTTTGTTGTCACTGTGAATTCGTTTGCATTTTTGTGTGATTTGCCTCGATAAGGCAACGAAATAGGTGAACATATGGTTTGGAATTTTATGAAAAGTGATGTGCATCTTAGGTATGAGTGAAACTTCACTGTTTGTACTCAGCTTGAAGATCAAAAAGTATGATTCGAGTCACAATTACCATTTCATTGACCGATGGCGAAATAAGCGGAATGACCATGGTTTTGGTAGGTGAATGTTGTTTTAAAGTAACCATGTCGTATATGCCTTTCAATGCTAGAAACTAGTCTAGTATTAAATAATCGGATGAGATCAACCATTGGGCTGATGGATGTTGAGATTATCAATAAAAACACGCTTAGCACTCCTCGCACTATTACCCACGGTGGTGATAGTGGTTTTTGCAGTTCAGCAGTTTTCTGACAATGCGTTGCGCGTAAGCCGTCTCAATCAAACGGTAATCAATATCCAAGGTTTCCAGTTGATATCCCAAGCCTCTCACTTTATATACTCCATAGAGAAAGCACGCCGCCAGCCTACGCTTCAAGCATCAGCCGCACTTAATATAGAAGAACAAGACGGTGTTATTTCTTCCATGCATCAAAAATTCGTCAGTAACCCCAATACCGCTGAATATGCTGATGAGCTGAAAGAGGCCATGCTAGGGGTATTATCAGGTAGGTTGGACGAGATGGATGACCTTGGTGATTGGGCATTTCAACTGCTTCAAAATATGTCGCGCTCTTTGCTACAAAATCATCAGTGGTATGGCAGTGAGGACGGCATTCGAATGCAGAATTTTATTGCTTACCTTGCTCAGCTGTCTTTTTGGACACAGAAAGAAGCCTGGTTGACACATCGCCTAGTTCAAGATCCTAAGAGTCGGTTGAGTCAGAGTCTGTTTTTTCAGGCTATTGATCGACAGCAGCAAAATTTGGATGCGTTTTTAAATTTAGGAGGGTCATACGATCAAGTTGATAAATTGCTAGGCTTGTTTACGTCGCCCAGATATCAGAGAAATTTGGCATCTCGTGGGCGATTAATGTCAGGGGACATGTCACGTAGTGACTATGAAGCGTATTTGAGAGAACTCGATTTCCGTGTGCAACGCTTGCAGGTGCTCATTGATGGGTTCACGAAACAAACAGAGCAGTCGCTCCTAACACAAGTTCATGAACAAAAGACCAATATTGCGATGATTACCTCTGGCGTTATTTTGGTTATCGTCATGCTTTGCTGGCTTGGCTTTGGCACTTGGTTCCGGGTTAATAGCAAACTGGATGCGATTATTCATACCTTAACGGCGCTGATCAACGATGAAGAGAAACAGACGAAAGTCAAAGTCGATGGCAGTGATGAACTGACGATTTTCGCTCAGCAAGTGAATCGAGTGGTTGAAGAAAAGCAGAGACAAACAGACGAAATACTCCATGCTAAAGAGTCAGCAGTGTCTGCTAATCGCGCTAAATCAGTATTTCTTGCTAACATGTCGCATGAAATACGTACCCCCCTAAACGGTATTATGGGCATGACGGAAATACTCTCTCAAAGCGAGTTATCTTCCCATCAACAAGAAGTCGTTGATGACATTGACTCTTCATCTCAAACATTACTTACCTTGCTTAACGATATTTTGGATCTTTCTAAAATCGAATCTGGTCGACTGGAGTTGTCGTTAGTCGAGGCCGATATCCGAGAGGTGGTGTACCAGTCGATGGTTTTATTTCAATCCAAAGCCACATCTAAACAGCTAGAGCTGGGGATTAACTTAGCTGAAAACATTCCAACTCGAGTGATGGTTGATGATCATCGAATCAAGCAGGTCATCACGAATCTGGTATCGAATGCGGTCAAGTTTACCGAAAGCGGTCATATACGTGTTGATGTCAGTTATGACGAGTTACCGGAGAACGAGCGCGGAACGCTGATGTTTAAAGTCGAAGATACCGGGATAGGCATTGAACAAGATAAGTTAACGACGATTTTTGAACCCTTTACTCAGGAAGATGAAGGGGTGTCGAGGCAGTTCGGCGGAACGGGACTGGGATTGGCAATTTGTCGTCAACTGGTATCCATGATGGGAGGGCAGCTTATAGCGACATCCACAAAAGGAGTGGGCACATGCTTTGAATTCTCTATTGAGGTTGATGTTATTCCGATGTTTGGCTGGCGCTCGGACGTGATAAATAAAGGGCTCTTGATCTGCACAAATTACGATTACGCTGATCAACTTTTGAAAGAGTGTCGATTAGCGAAAATCAATCTCTTTGGTGCGAATAATGTTAATGAAGTAAAAGCAATAAACGATGACTTTGATGTCATATTTCTATGCCATAGTGACGACTCCAATACGGATGAAGCCTTAGATGAGTTGTCACTCAAGTATGATCTTCGTCGTGTGATTATTTGTCAGCATCATCTATCCACTCCCTACGACAATGCAGAAAGAGTACATGCTGTGCTCACATTGCCTTTTCTTGGCAATCGATTTAAGCATGTCATTGACGATTTAGCGAAGGTAGAAAAAACCATTTCAAGTGACGCTGTCACTAATGGTATTCCAAAGTCTGAATATCGAACGTCGCGCTCTCACAGGAGGATCTTAATCGCGGAGGATAACTTGATGAATCAGAAAATAGCGAGTTTCTTTCTGGATAAAGCAGGATATGACTATTTGATAACAAGCAATGGACAAGAAGCGTTGGAAGCCATCACAAAGGGAGAAGAATTCGATGCAATTTTAATGGATTGTATGATGCCGGTGATGGATGGACTGACCGCGACGAAAGAAATTCGTCGTTGGGAAAAGAAAGCCGGGCGTGAGAAAACGACCATTATTGCGCTCACCGCGAGTGTTTTGGAAGAAGACATTCACAACTGTTTTGCTGCAGGTATGGATGCTTATTTACCTAAGCCTTATAAATCGAATCAGCTATTTGAGCTCTTCAATGAATTAAAACTCGCCTAAATCGATAACATTTCAAGACGATAAAGCCCCAATCAAAGGGGCTTTATTTTAACCATGTATTGTTATGCGTTTGCTTGAGCGCCAGCGAGTTTACGTATGGTTTGTCGATAGGTTAGGTAAGCGGAAATGCCCGCCAGAATGTTGCCGATACAAGCGCCTAAAAGTAGACCTCGGATTCCTCCCATTTGAGCGCCAACCCATAAGCAAGGAAGGAAAAAGACAAACAAGCGTAGCGCTGAAATGGTGAGCGCGGTGTAAGACTTACCTAATGCATTGCAAAGAGAAACCATCAACATACATACACCTAGTGAACCTAAGCTGATAGGAACAATCAGCAAATGCATTTCTAATACTTGCTCTACTTGAACATCACTGGTCATCAGTAGTGCAAGTGGGTTTGCGACGGCAAACGTAATGGCTGCGATCAAAAGTTGAAAGCCCAGAATGAATTTTACGGCAATACTGACTAGCGATTGGATATCTTGGTAGTTTTTTGCGCCAAGTAAGCGCCCGACCATTGGGGGCATAGACATTGTCAGCGCTAACACCGAAACGATAGCAAAGAATTCGTAGCGTGAACCGAGCGCCCAAGCGGCGACTGCGGCGGTCCCGAAGCTTGCCAACAACTTTGTTGCTAACATGGACGACAACGGAGGCAGCAGTTGGCTGATCATCGCAGGTCCCATGATGTTACCGATAGACGCAACACTTTTAGTTACGTTGAGGTCTTGCCACTGCGTTGTTGCCCAGTGATTCTTTTTTACGCGAGGCGCGACGACTAAAATACCAAACCCAAAGGCAACGATGGTTGCTATTGCGGCTCCGTTAATACCCAAGTCAAACGTGAAAATAAATAGTGGATCGAGCACAAGGTTCACACCGCTGGTCACCATCATCATTGTGCCAGGCAACATGGTGTTGCCGTTAGCTCGGCAAATACTGTAGTAAAAATATAAAACCGCGCCAGTCCATGAACTTAGCAGCCACCAAGGCCAGTAGCTGTCGATAATCGGCATCACAGACTCTGGAGCACTTAATAGAGATAAAATGGGGTAGCGCAAAAGCCAAATTAGCCCTCCAAAAACGGCTACGCCGATTGAGCCAATCATCAAAACTAAGCCACCGAGCTGTTTGGCATAACGACTTTCATTCGCACCAAGCGCTTTAGAAATGACAGCGGTCGTGGCGATACCTAAACCGACTTGAATGCCGATAATGACCATTTGCAACGGAAGAGTAAAACCTTGAGCGGCCAAAGGTAAAACGCCGAGCTGACCGATAAACGCACTATCTACAAGCTGAAAGCTCATTAAAGATAGAACGCCAAATAGCATTGGCCAAGTCATCGTAAATAATTGTTTTGCAAGTGTTGGTTGTGTACTTGTCGTAGTTGAGGACATAGAAAGCTGAATGCGTTAGGAATAAGAGTTGGATTGATTGTACACGGCGCTTAGTTTAGAGACAAAAATAAACCCCGAGGAAGGTAGCCTTACTCGGGGTTGAAAAATCTAGCTTACGTGTTTACTTTTTGCCGCTAGTTTGCTTGTCTTCTTCGGTCAGTTCGCGAATACGACGGCTGATGTCACGACGTGCTTTAGAGATTTCTGCACTTTTGATGATGTGGTCATCAACACGATCTTCGTAGTCTGCTTTCATATTTTTGATGATTGCGACGATTTCATCGTGAGTCATTTCTGGTTTGATGTAATCTAGAAGGTTTTCTAGAAGGTCAACACGTTTGCGGTTATCACGAACTTTCTTTTCGTTATCAAGCAGCTCACGTTTTAGTTTGTTTTTACGACGAGCTTGGTTAACGATTTCAAATACGCTACTCATAGTTCTCTTTCCTAATTTTATGAATATCTTCCTCGATTAAAGCACAACATCCAGTGGCATAACAGTCTTTAGATCAATCACAATGCAGAGTTGAACATTTCTCAACCAATTGCGATGTGTCCACATAATCACGCTTCTCTAATCGAGTTTTGGGCAACATCGTAGAATCCATCGATTCATTGTCATAACGTGGCCTTCACTATATTATCAACACCATTGAATGCAAAATGATGAACTTGATATGGACTCTGGGAACACTGCGGAGCAAGTAAGTAGTCAAGATAATGAGCAAGCCACTCGCTCTGTGGCTGAAAAGTTAAAAACAGCGTATATCAACGCTCGCGAGCAACTCGAAATCATCGAAGTTGAGCTGAATCGTTCAAAAATAATGATGGTTGATCAAGATGGCAATTTGACGAAAGTGCCAATTCTCTCGGAGCATTGATACCTGACCCGATTCGCAAAGGGTGCCAGGTCTTGCGCTATGCTTTAGCCTGACACCGACACCTGAATCGCTAACGCTTCTTGCATCTCTTTGCCAATGTATGATGCATGATATCGAAGCGATTTAGGTACCAAGTCAAATGCAAAAATAATAAGGAAATGCATTATGAAAGTTGAGCTAACGGCAATTGAAGCACGAGTCATTGGTTGCTTGATCGAAAAAGAAGTCACCACCCCAGATCTTTACCCCCTCAGCCTAAACGCATTAACCAACGCGTGTAATCAAAAAAGCAACCGTGATCCCGTAATGTCGCTCTCTGAGTCAGACGTTCTCGATGCCGTTGATGCTCTAATTGAACGTAGGCTCGTCAGTGACGAAAGTGCGTTTAACAGCCGTGTTAGCAAGTATCAGCACCGTTTCTGTAATACGGAGTTTGGTGATTTAAAACTGACAGAACAAGAGAAGGGAATCGTATGTTGTATGCTTTTGCGTGGTGCTCAAACGCCTGGGGAAATTCGCACTCGTACCAATCGTCTCGCGACATTTCATGATGTAAAAGAAGTTGAAACGGTTCTGGAGCACTTAGTAAGCGAAGACAAAGGGCCATTAGTGGTCAAGTTACCGCGTGAAGCCGGAAAGCGAGAGTCACGCTATATGCATTTGTTCTGTGGCGACGTTGACGTCTCTGAGCTTGCAGCGCCAGTGTCAGCGGCTGGCTCTAATTCTGATCGAGTCAGCCAGCTAGAGCTCGAAGTTGCTCAGCTAAAAGAAGAGCTCGATGAACTCAAAGCTAAGGTCGAGTCACTACTTTCATGATTGAAAATACAGCGCAGCGTTGGAGTGTCTATTTGATACGAAATAACCGTAATGCGCTGTATTGCGGTGTCACAAATAATGTTGAGCGAAGATTCAATCAGCACCAAACGGGCAAAGGAGCGAAGGCTTTAAAAGGAAAAGGTCCCTTGGTATTGGAGTGGTCTTCGGATTTTGATTCAAAGACGCTTGCCATGCGGGCTGAGTATTATATTAAGCAACTAACAAAAGCTAAGAAAGAGCTGCTTGTCACGTCAAAAGCAAGTATTGTCGTTGATGAAAATCAGCAGATGATGTTAGAAATGGCTTTATCGAAATAAGCGTTCGCGACATGCCGAATAACAAAGAAACCGTCCACTGAGGCGGTTTCTTTTTAGTTTTGGAGTACCATGTAAGAACAAACTGACGCATAATGGGTTGGTGTTCTGTTTAAACACTCAGAGTATGAAAAGGAGAAATGATATTTTGTGACCTTGCAATTAGGTACACAATAAACGTTTATTCGTTCCAACTCAGACTAAGAACCAATTTATTATTGAAACAGGCACTCAGAGGAAGGTAGATTACAAGAGTAAAGGATGACTCGGCTAGGTAACGAATAGAGCTGAAAAAGGCTCATAAAAAGCTAAAAGAGCAGTAGATGAAAAAAGCGTTAGTATTCTCCCTGATGTCAATGGCCACTGTCGCGCCGATAGCGCAAGCCACTCAAGTCCTCAATGGGTATTGGGCATATCAAGAATTTTTAGACCAGTTTCCAGAACAGAAGCAGTTAACGAATGCGTTGGCTGACGCCGTGCGAGAGACTCCTGTTCCGGTTGAAAGAGACAAAAAGCGTCCGTTAAAAATTTCTGTGGTTTATCCAGGCCAACAGATTTCGGATTATTGGATTCGAAATATCGACGCATTTGAACAGCGTTTAGATAAACTCGATATCGACTATCAACTTAATCAAGTATTTACCCGTCCCAACGCAGATATTAAGCAACAAAGTTTGTCTTTAATGGAAGCGCTGAAGAGCAACTCCGATTATCTGATTTTCACTCTCGATACCACTAGGCATCGTAAGTTTGTTGAACACGTCTTAGACTCAAAGAAAACCAAGTTGATCTTACAAAATATCACTACACCGGTAAGAGATTGGGAGGATCACCAACCGTTCCTTTATGTTGGTTTTGATCATGCTGAAGGCAGCCGTGAGCTTGCCGTGGAGTTTGGTAAGCGTTTTCCAAAACAGAGCCATTATAGTGTGCTCTACTTTTCAGAAGGATATATCAGCGATATCAGAGGTAATACCTTTATCAATCAAGTCAACCGTGATAACAACTTTGAACTACAATCTGCTTACTATACCAAAGCGACAAAGCAGTCTGGGTATGAAGCAGCAAAAGCGAGTTTGGAAAAATACCCTGACGTCGATTTTATTTATGCGTGTTCTACAGATGTTGCGCTAGGTGCTGTTGATGCGCTGAAAGAGTTAGGGCGTGATGATGTCATGATCAACGGCTGGGGTGGCGGCTCTGCAGAATTAGAAGCGCTTTCGAAAGGGGAGTTAGACGTTACTGTTATGCGTATGAACGATGATACTGGCATTGCAATGGCAGAAGCGATTAAGTGGGATCTTGAAGGGAAACCCGTTCCAACCGTTTATTCTGGTGATTTTGAAGTCGTCACGAAATCTGATTCTCCAGAAAGAATTGAAGCATTAAGAAAACGCGCATTTAGATACTCAGACAATTGATGACAACTACATCAAAAACAAGAAAGCGTCGCTCATTGTCGACGCTTATTACGAAAATAATCATTCTCGTACTTGCTCCGATCATTTTAGGCATCTTCGTTCAGAGTTATTACTTCTCGAAGCAAATTATTTGGCAAGAAGTGGATAGAACTAAGCAACAGACGTCAGCGCTGATTCTTAATATTTTTGATAGCCATTTTGCTGCGATTCAGATTCATCACAACAGTAACTCGAAGAGTGATGTTGTTTTAGATTTTTATACAGAACGGGATGAAGAAGCTCTCAATTACTTTTTCATGAGTATTGACCAGAGTGATCCTTCTCATACGCCAGAATTTCGCTTTCTCACCGATCATCAAGGCATTATTTGGGACGATGGGAATGCGCATTTCTATGGCATCAATAACTTGATTCTCAATGATCTCGCG
>Ga0215265_1060_pt1 | contig 21267 bp, 19 predicted proteins | sample JAMX8_100Endo3_C_FD_182615 | JGI IMG/M metagenome (GOLD analysis project Ga0215265, IMG submission 182615) | Enriched cells of freshwater protists from Biology Centre CAS, Ceske Budejovice, Czech Republic - JAMX8_100Endo3_C3 | ecosystem: Environmental > Aquatic > Freshwater > Unclassified ... | reverse complement strand
CTTTAGAAACTGTGACATCAGAGATAGTCGTCCCGCGAGCAATTCTTGGATCATCTAGTGTTTGGATAATCAGATCACCAATGTGTCGCTTTAAAAGCGCCGATACTTTTTCCAAACGATAAGAAACTTTAGCCATAATAAAATATTATTGTCCCACTGGTACGAGATGCTTTTTAAAGATTTCAATTTTATCGCCCACTTTAATATCGGTATAATGCTTAACACCAATCCCACATTCTGTCCCTTGACGTACTTCAGCAATATCTTGCTTATAGCGACGTAACGATTCTAATTGTCCCTCAAAAATAACGACATTATCTCGTAACACTCGGATAGGCAAATTCCGTTTAACCAAACCGTCGATCACGATACAACCAGCAATTGCACCCCACTTAGAAGAACGAAACACATCTCGAACTTCTGCAGTACCAACAATCATTTCTGTAAATTTAGGTTCAACCAAACCTTGTAACATGTGTTGGACAAATTCAACCATATCATAAATCACACTATAATAGCGCAAATCGACTCGTTCTCTATCGATTAACTTCTTCGCCGTAGTATCCGCTCGTACATTAAATCCAAGCATCATAGCATCCGATGCAATGGCTAAATTAACATCTGTCTCACTAATACCACCAACACCACTTGCAACCACTGTGACTTCAGTGCCCTCAACGGATAATCGCTGCAACGCACCGACCAGTGCCTCAACAGAGCCTTGAGTATCGCCTTTCAGAACAATTCTTAATCGCTTTTGCTCACCGGTAGAAACATCCGCCAATAAATTTTCTAATGATGTCCGCTTCTGTTTAGACAATTTGATATCACGCTGAGTCGCCTGACGAAGCAATGCCACCTCTCGGGCTTGACGTTCATCCATCACCACTTGTACATCATCTCCAACCTGGCACACTCCAGATAAACCTAAGACCTCTACAGGTGACGAGGGCCCCGCCTCATGAATGGGATGGGCACACTCATTCAACATAGATCGAACACGACCATATTGTCCCCCTGCCAACAACATATCACCTTTATGCAAAGTCCCCGATTGCACCAATAACGTCGCCACCGGGCCCCGGCCTTTACTTATTTTCGACTCAAGCACAACACCTCGAGCAGGCGCTTCAACCACTGCTTTCAATTCAAGCATTTCTGCCTGTAACAAAATAGCATCTAATAATTCATCAATCCCAGCACCAGTTTTCGCTGAAATAGGCATCACCGGATACTCACCACCCCAAGCTTCTGGCAGGACATCATGACTGGCCAAAGACTGTAATACCTGATCTAAATCGGCCTCTATTTTATCCATTTTGTTCACTGCCACGACAATAGGCACCTTAGCCGCCTTAGCATGCTGAATTGCCTCAATGGTTTGTGGTTTAACACTATCATCTCCAGCAACCACTAATACCACTAAATCGGTCACTTGCGAGCCACGAGCTCGCATTGCCGTGAACGCCTCATGGCCCGGGGTATCTAAAAAAGTCACCATCCCCTTGTTGGTATCCACATGATATGCGCCGATATGCTGTGTGATCCCGCCGGCTTCGCCAGCGGCCACTTTAGTACGACGAATATAATCTAATAATGATGTCTTACCATGATCTACATGCCCCATCACTGTCACGATAGGCGCTCGGGCAACGGCAGCGGCTGTCTGGACTGGCTCTACATTTAATAAAGATTCTACCGAATCTGTTGGCACTATCTTGGCACAATGCCCCATCTCTTCAACAACCAATGCTGCTGTGTCTTGATCAAGCACCTGATTAATCGTTGCCATAACTCCCATGTGCATCAGAGTTTTGATGACTTGAGCGGCTTTAACAGACATTTTCTTAGCTAATTCAGCCACTGTAATCGTCTCTGGGACATTAATATCTTGCACAATAGGTGCAACCGGCTTAGCAAATGTATGCTGCGTTAGCGGCGCAACCACTTGTTTTTTAGTTTTCTTAGTCAACACCGGCTTAATCGTTACAGCCGCAGCATCTGCCGATGGCGAACGATTGGGCTTCATAATGCCAGAGATTGAATCAATTTTAGAAATTACATCGGCATTGATTTCTTGGGCCACAGGTCCATTGGATTTAGCTGAACTAGCTTTAGTTTTAGATTTAGGCTGAGCCAGTTGACTGGCAGATTTCAATGCCGGCTTCACCGTGGATGGTTGACTGGTTGGGGCTGGCGGTTCGTCTTTGACCGGCAATGGAGACTCTGCTGTTGGCACTGTTGGTGCCAACTGTTCAGGCTCTGGGGTATCCACAGGCGTTGGCTCAACCACCGGTTCTTCCAATACTGCAGCTGGTTTTTTCATATAGACTCGTTTTCTACGAACCTCTACATTAACCGTTTTAGCTGAATTCACATCTTTATTGAGCTGAATTTTTTTCAAACTTTTACGTCTTAAGGTAATTCGCTCTTTGGTTTGAGGACTACTAACAGATTGGCCATGAGATTTCTGTAAAAACGTCAACAATTGACGTTTCTCTTCTTCAGATACCAATTGATCGGTATTAGAGAATTCTAACCCAGCCTCACACAGCTGATACATCAGCCGATCGGTTGATACTCCGATGACCTTCGCAAGTTGATTAACAGTCATATCAGCCACACAACACCCCGCCCTTTACGCTTGTTGCTCATGTTGTTCAAACCAAGGCTGCCTGGCTTGCATAATCAACTGAGCTGCTTTTTCATGATCTATTGTAATATGCTCTAACAATTCATCAACTGACTGCTCTGCCAAATCTTCAACCGTTCGAATACCACAGTTGGCCAATTGATAAGCCAACTGCTCATCCATCCCAGTCAAAGCTAATAAATCTTCTGTAGGACCTGAAGAAATATCCAATGCTTCCTCACTAGTCAGGGCAGATGTCAATAATGCATCATGAGCTCTATTTCTTAATTCTTTGGTCATGGTCGGCTCAAAATCAGCAATGGCGACCATTTCTTTTTCCGGAACATAGGCAATTTCTTCTAGACTAGAAAAACCACCTGCAACCAACGCATCCGCAATGCCTTCATCGACACTGAGCTTATCGATAAACATTTGTCGGAGCCCTGAAGATTCTTGTTGCCTTTTATTAGTCAATTCCTCTTCGGTCATAACATTCAAGGTCCACCCAAGCAATTCACTAGCTAATTTAACATTTTGACCATTGCGACCAATGGCTAATGACAACTGATCTTCTTTAACAGCAATATCCATTGTATGCGTCTCTTCATCCATCACAATCGATATCACTTCTGCCGGACTCATTGCCTGAATCACCAATTGAGCTGGATTATCCTCCCACAGCACAATATCGATTCGCTCACCACCTAATTCCCCAGAAATCGCTTGAACTCGAGAACCGCGCATACCCACACATGCACCAATTGGATCAATACGACCATCATTGGTTTTAACAGCAATTTTAGACCGGGAACCTGGATCGCGAGCGGCTGCCTTAATCTCAATGATACCTTCACCAATTTCTGGCACCTCTATTTTAAACAACTCAATCAACATATTATTATGAGTACGACTGACGAATAATTGCGGCCCTCGAACTTGGGCTTGTACATTATAGAGATAACAGCGTACTCGATCACCGGGCCTAAAAACATCTTGTGGCAAAAGATGGCGCCGATCGAGCACCGCTTCAGCATTATTACCTAAATCAAGTAACAAAAAATCTCGAGTCGTACGCTTCACCACGCCATGGACCAATTCATCTAAGCGTTTTTCATACTCTGCAAGAATTTGCTGGCGTTCAGCTTCTCGAACTTTCTGAACAATCACTTGCTTCGCAGCTTGTGCAGAAATTCGTCCAAATGCTACAGATTCCAGGGGTTGAACAATTTCTGAGCCCACATCAGTATCAGGTTGCTGAATACGTGCTGCTTGTAATGGTATCTCCCTCTCTGAGTCAACCTCTGCATCATCCGCTACGACCTGCCAATACCGAAATGTTTGGTAGTCTCCAGTTTTTTGATCTAAATCCACTCGAATTAACCAATTAACACCATATCGCTTACGAGTAGCTGACTCCAACGCAGCTTGGATAGCATCTAATACGATAGCCTTCTCAACTCCTTTTTCATTGGAGACAGCCTCTGCGACTAATAATAATTCTTTACCCATATTAAAACCTCATTTCAACATGTATAACATGTTTCTGGCCAAAGTTGTACCTTGCTAATCAACGATACAGGAATTGTATGCAATTGCTCAAGAGTTTGTAATTCAAGGTGCTCATTATCTATAGCACACACTACCCCCATCATATGTTTACGCTGCGTCCAAGGCTGCGACAACCGCACTCGGATCTGCATGCCTTGATACAGTTGTAGCTGCTCGATGGTGAATATGACCCGCTTTTCACCCGGTGATGATACTTCCAAGTTATAAGCCCCTGGGATCACATCGGCCACGTCTAACAATGGACTGATTTGCTGAGTAATGCGTTGACAATCACTGACACTCACCCCAGCTGGGCTATCGATGTAAATTCTAAGAACCGCATGCGACCCTTTGGGAAGCCATTCACACCCCCACAAAACACAGCCCGCTGCAGTTACTGTTGGTGTCAATAATTCCATCAGTTGCCTTTGTTTGCTTGTTTGCCACATATCAAGTTCATTTATTTCCAATAAATTAAACAAAAAATGGGCCGCTGGCCCATTCTACAATCAATGTCTTACTTATATTAACTGGTAGCGGGGGCAGGATTTGAACCTACGACCTTCGGGTTATGAGCCCGACGAGCTACCAGACTGCTCCACCCCGCGATAAAACCGTGATTATTGTATTAAAAATCGTTCAAAAATTCAAGCACGTTGATTAGACCTGATTTGCGGCTATTGTTTAAAATAAAAACCATTAACGTTTAGCGCTCAATATGATTAATTTTTAATTAACTTTCGTAAATTCTAAACACTAAAAATTGTTCAATTTTGAACCTATTTTAAATTATATCCAATTGAATAAAATTAGAACAAATCATACATCTGATGAAAACGCCTTCGACATCCGCTGCACCTCAAGGAAGCCATCGCGACCATGTCCTTGGCTAAGGGTATAGATATAATGGTCCGGTTCAATTAAACCGCTATCTTGACTTAAAAACTTTGCACAACTTGCTGGCAATATAAATATAAACCAGCTGGAAACAGACCAAACCATACACACAATAATCCATGCCCCATCAACACATATCGATGGGTAGATGATAAACAAGCATTCTTTAACGGAGGGCTTTGCTCAAAATAAATGGCCTTAATGATTTTGAGATAATAATAAGCAGCTATCACCGCCATCAACAGTATATAAATGGCCACTTTAATATAACCGGCATCAAACAATGCCTGAATAACTAATAATTTTCCTAAAAACCCAACCAGTGGTGGAATACCCATAAGCGATAAGAGCGACAATAATAACGTACATGCCAACATAGGCTGGTCTTGATTCAATGCTTTTAAATCATCGACGGTATCGCATGCCGAGCGATTCAACACCACCAAACAGCCCAATCCCGCTAATACCGCTAACAAATAACCTATTAAATAAAATACAGCTGCCGCATATCCCATCTCAGAGCCCGGCACCAACGCCAGCAAACCATAACCTATTTGAGCCACCGCAGAATAAGCAAATAGTCGTCTAATACGTTGCTGCACCACTGCTAATCCATTCCCAACGGTGATTGACAATACCCCAATCGCTAATAACCACTCATGCCAATAACTTTGATAATCTGGTAAAATTTCCACAAACAAACGAAATAAAACAGCAAATACAGCCAATTTAGGCACGGTAGCAATCAATAGTGTTGCTGACCATGGCGCTCCTTCATACACATCTGGAGCCCACATATGAAACGGAGCGGCAGCTAATTTAAAAAACAATGCTGCAATAATAAAAATCATTGCAATCACTGTCCACCACACTTCGGTTTGGGAACCGGCATGCTGTACCAATGCTGGTAACCCAATCTCTCCTAAATAACCGTAAGCAAGCGATACCCCATAAAGCAGCATCGCTGATGCAACCCCACCGGTGATAAAATACTTAATTGCCGCCTCCACAGCCCGACCAGTTTTTGACATCGCAACAATGGCATACATCGGCAATGCCATCAATTGTAATCCTAAATAAATAGTCAACAAAGAATACGCCGACACTAATACATACATACCTTGTAAGGTAAATAAATGTAAAATGGTCCATTCAAGCTTAAATAACTGCTGTTCTACTGCATAAGGACGAGCATAATACAACACCATAATCATCGATACACTAACAACTAATTTCGTAACAGCAGCTAAGCTATCATCCACCCAGTGACCATGAAGCCAGACGGTTGAAACCTCTGGCATACGTTGAGATACTAACCAAACAATCCCCCACAATCCGATGATCATACAACGATGCCAAACCAAACGATACCGCTCCGGCACCCATAGGCCTGCTAATAAACCACCTATCGTTAAGATAAATAAACTAATATCTGGAGCCATAGCACTTGTGATCATATTCATTCCTATAGTTTACTGGTATAACTAAGAGCTAACACCTGTTCAACACTGCTATGAATTAAATCAATAACCGGCGCCGGGTAAATGCCCATAGCCAAAATCACCACGGCCAATAGCCCCAAGACCCATAACTCAAGACCAACAATATCATCCAATGCCTGTATGGCCGCTCGTTTAGCCTCACCTAAAAACACTCGTTGATACATCCACAAAGTGTATGCTGCCCCAATTATCAAAATAGTTGCCGCCAAACAAGCAATACCAACATGACTTTGCATCGCTGCCAAAATAACCATCCATTCGCCAACAAAACCGGACGTTCCCGGCAACCCTACATTGGCCATAGCAAATAGCAAAAATAACCCTGAAAAAACTGGCATCGCTTGAATCACTCCACCCAAATCATCTATTTGCCGAGTATGCAATCGGTCGTACAAATACCCCACCCCAATGAATAGTGCAGCAGATACCAAACCATGAGAGATCATAATAACCACCGCGCCTTCCAGCCCTAATACTGCTCCAGCGATATAATCGGTTTGCTGATACATTAAATACATCACAAAACAACCAAGCGTCACCAACCCCATGTGGGCAATAGACGAATATGCAATCAACCGTTTGATATCACGCTGCACTAAAGCAACGAAGGCAACATAAACCACAGCTATCAATGATACAGCGACGAGCCACGGCGCAAAACTCATCGCAGCATCCGGGACGATAGGTAATACAAACCGTATAAATCCATAAGCACCCATTTTTAATAAAATAGCAGCCAATACCACCGAACCACCTGTAGGAGCTTCTGTATGAGCATGAGGTAACCAAGTATGAACCGGCCACATCGGTATTTTAACTGCAAACCCCAACACCCAAGCTAATAATAACCAACTCTGAACCCACCAACTCAGTGGCCATGTATAAAAATCCGTGATGGTGAAGCTGTTAGCAACCACCCCTAAATAAATAAATCCCGCCAACATAACCAAAGAACCTAAAAACATATATAAGAAAAATTTAATCGCTGCATACTGGCGATGATCACTGCCCCAAATACCAATGATAAGCAGCATAGGAATGAGTGTTGCTTCCCAAAACAGGTAAAATAAAATTGCATTGGTGGCCGAAAACACCCCAACAGTCAATCCTTGCAAAATCAAAAACATAGGATAGTAATACCGTTGTTGATGTTGCACATTGTGCCAAGTTGCCAAGATAGTAACGACCGTAATAAAACAGGTCAAAATAATCAAAGCCAATGCGATGCCATCGATACCCAATCCATAATACAATCCCAATGCGGGTAACCACGGATACGTTTCTGAATACTGCATGGCGGCAGTTTGAGCATCAAAACCATATCCCAATCCTAAACTTATTACCAAACTAAGGATTGCAACCAATACGGATCCCAAACGAATGCGCGGCCAAGGTTGCTGCGATGCTAATAAAACCCCAGCACTAAGTATGGGGCACCAAATTAAAATACTTAACCACGGCCAATGTTGCATCATTAATTCAACCACAACCATAAAATTAACCCCAATACCCCCATCATCATAGCGCCAATGTAATGATGAAGTGCCCCAGTATGAAGTCGTCTAGCTTGACGAGCCAACCAATGTATCGCTTGCCCTGAACCATCGACCAATCGAGCATCAATCCATTGCCTATCTATTATCTCAGTAAACCAATGCCCCAGTCGCAAACTCCCGCGAACAATCAGCCAATCATTGAATTGATTGAATCCATACTGATTGACCAATAGGCGATACACGCGTGGCAATATTTGTGTTATTCGTTCTGGCCAGTGCGGGTACTGACAATAACACAGCCATGCCACACCGATACCCAGTGCGGTGAACCAAAACGTTAAAGTCATCGGTGCATGACTCCATGCTGTCCACCAATCTGCAAAGGCTATTTGTAAAGACTGAGGCACCGTACCACCATCATTCAATAAACCACCGTGTTCAAATAACATCGGTTGCATATACCACAAACCAAACCCTATAGATGGCACGGCTAAAATCAGCAATGGTCCCTGCATCGTCCAAGGAACTGCTTGTAATTGACCGGTATACCGACGCGTCCCATGAAACGTTAAAAATAACGAGCGAAATAAATATATAGGGGTAATCAAAGCACCTAAACAAACACAACTATAAGCATAGGTTGCCCCAAAACGTTCACTATCACCAATGGCTGCGATGATAATATCCTTAGAATAAAATCCTGAGAATGGTGGCACCGCACATAATGCCAACCCACCGATTAAATAGGTCCAATAAACCCATGGCATCGAAGACTTCAACCCGCCCATGCGGTGCATATCTTGTTCATGGTGCAGACTGATAATAACTGAACCGGCTGCCAAGAATAGTAATGCCTTAAAGAATGCATGGCTGCATAAATGAAATAAACTAATACTATAAGCAGACACCCCCAATGCAGCAACCATATAGCCCAACTGTGATAAGGTTGAAAAAGCAATCACTCGTTTAATATCATCGACAACTAAGGCCACCAGTCCCAAACCCAAAGCCCCAGTTGCACCAATGATTAATATCCATGATAACGCAAACTCTGAATACTCATACCATGGTGCTAAACGAATCACCATAAAAATCCCTGCGGTCACCATGGTCGCGGCATGAATTAAAGCAGAAATGGGGGTGGGGCCCTCCATCGATTCTGGCAGCCATACATGTAGAGGGATTTGAGCAGATTTACCCATCGCCCCAACAAACAGCAATAATGCCACCACCGTGATCACTGAGTATGATTGGCCAAACAGGACCAAGCTGGCTTGTTGTAATTCAGGTAGTTTGGCAAAAACAGTTTGGTAATGCACACTTCCAGTATAAGCAAAGACAAGTGCAATCCCTAATAAAAACCCAACATCTCCAATACGATTGACTAGAAAAGCTTTCAAACTGGCTCGATTGGCAGCCGGTCGTTTATTCCAAAACCCAATTAATAAATAAGATGCAAGCCCCACAGCTTCCCAGCCAATGAACAACTGTAAAAAATTATTCGCAGTCACCAAGCATAGCATAGCAAACGTGAAAAACGCTATCATACTAAAAAAGCGCCGATACCCAGGATCATCGGCCATATAACCGATGCTGTAGATGTGTACCAACAAAGCAATGATGGTCACAATCACCATCATCACCACTGTCAGGGGATCGAGTAAAATCCCTATATAAAATACATACGGCCATTGCGGATGACCAGCCCAAGCATATAAATCAACATCCATACTGGCCACCGGCTGACTCAAAATCGCCTGTGCTAAAATCACTGCCAAAAGACATGACCCCCCGATAGCACCGATAATCACCCGATGAGTCCCCACTTGGCCAATAACCTGATTGGCGAGTCTGGCCACCAACACCCCCAGTAATGGTAACATCACAGCAAGCACACACATTTGAGATAAAATAGCCAACCGTTAACCCCTCAATGTTCGAATGGATTGGATATCAATGCGATCTCGACGTCTAAATAATAAAACCACCAACGCCAATCCGACTGCCGCTTCTGATGCAGCAACGGTCAAAATAAATAATACAAATAATATCCCAACTGGATCATGCTTAAACTGAGCCAAAGCAATCAAATTGGTATTCACTGCCAACAACATCAATTCTAAACAGATCAATAAGAAAATCACATGCTGACGAACCACGACCATGCCAATACAACCAATCGCAAATAATGCACCAGCAACGATTAAATAATGCCCTAATCCTATCATCATGATGATGTATCCGAATTTAGCCCAGCAACATCAATATGATCAGCTGGTGAACTGTCGACCAAACGAAGACGATGAGCTTTTTGAACTTGCATTTGTGCAGGAGGATGTTGACGCTGACTACGCTCAACTGGCTCATGGACCAAAACAATGGCTGCAACAATGGCCACCAACAACAATAAACCAGCTAATATAAATGGATATGCATAATCGGTGTAAAGGATTAGACCTAAGTCTTCGACTCGATTGCTAAACCATGGAGCAGTTGCAGCTGTATTAGGGTATAGATACAGTAAAAAGCCTACCAATCCAATCATGGCACCGATACCTATCAATAACCACCCCAACCGCTTTAACCAAGGGGTTTTGAACATAGCTTGACTAACATCCAACATCATAATAACAAATAAAAATAATGTCATCACTGCCCCGACATACACTAAGATTAAGATAAATGCCATAAACTCTGAGCCAGCTAGCAACCATAATACTGCACACGCTAAAAATGTCAAAATCAGCCACAACACACTGCGTACTGGATGACTGGATAAGACAACCGCCAATGCAGCCATCACCGCTAATGTTGCAAAACTATAAAATGTGTATTCCATCATGATTGTATCCCGTGCCAATCACCGATAAGGAGCATTCGCTGCTTGGTTATCTGCCAGCGTGGTTTCATATTCATCACCAATCATTAACAACATTTCTTTGGTCATAATATTTTCCCCTCGATGTTCCATATGATAATGCTGAATTGGTGTCACTACAATCGCATCGACAGGACACGCCTCTTCACAAAAACCACAATTAATACATTTAAACATATCAATATCATAACGAGTGGTTCGCCTAGAACCATCGGCTCGCGGTTCGGCTTCAATGGTGATGGCCAGCGCTGGACAAACCGCTTCACACAATTTGCAAGCAATACAACGTTCTTCACCATTGGTGTATCGACGCAGCGCCAACAATCCTCGAAATCTTGGCGAAATAGGCGTAGATTCTTCTGGAAATTGTATCGTCGTTTTAGTTCTGAATAAATAACGAACCGTCACCGATAATCCATGCCATAAATCCCATAATGAGATACTCTTTAAATAATAACGAAGCCGTTTTATTAACGTTAAACGTTGCATATCAATCCTTAAACCAAGGTGGCAAATGCCATTGAATAAAAACAGCCAGCACAACTAGCCACACCAATGTTAACGGAATTAAAAATTTCCATCCCAAACGCATTAACTGATCGTAACGATAGCGCGGAAAGGTCGCTCGAATCCATAAATAAACAAACAAAAAAATACTGGTTTTAGCGAATAACCAAACCGGCGACGGCACCCAAGCCACCCAAGGTTGCAACCAGGCAATCCCTGCCACAGGCGATAACCAACCCCCTAAGAAAAATAAAGACAACAATACAGAAATTAATATCATGTTGGTATATTCAGCCATAAAAAATAAAGAAAATGCCATCCCTGAATATTCAACATGAAACCCTGCTACCAATTCTGATTCACCTTCCGCTAAATCAAATGGCGCTCGATTGGTCTCTGCAACCCCAGCTATCCAAAACACCATAAATAAAGGCAATAATGGCCAAATGAACCAATGGGTCATACCTCCTTGTTGTGCTAAAACAATATCTGTAATCCGCATACTACCGGCGGCCATCAATACACCAATTAAAGCAAACCCCATAGCAATTTCATAAGAAATCGTTTGTGCACAAGCCCGGGTCGCGCCTAATAGAGCATATTTAGAATTAGCAGCCCAACCACCTATCAACATACTATAGACCCCCAATGCACTCATCGTAAAAACGAATAATACACCAATATTAAGATCTGCTAATACCAAATGAGGTCCAAATGGAATCACTGCCCAAGCTAACAACGCTGGAATCAATGCCAATAATGGCGCTAAAATAAATAAATAATGATTTGACCGAGTGGGGTAAATAATTTCTTTACCTAATAATTTTACAATATCAGCCACTGGCTGCAACAACCCTCGATACCCCACTCGATTAGGGCCAATTCGTCCTTGCATAAATCCAATAATCTTGCGCTCAGCATATGGCAAATAAGCAACCAATAATAGCAATGGCCCAATCACCAAGACAATCATCACAAACCATTGCATGATCATCCAAACCATATCGCTCATTCGTGCTGCCCTTGTAATAATTGTACAGACCCATTCAAATCAACAAAAATCGCTGTCTCAGCCATACCCGCTGGAAGCAGGACCACATCATCTGCAATTCCTGCATCAATGACCAAAGGCCACGTTAATGACGCCTCGCCCACCACAACTGTCACCGGCTCGGTTGGTGTTAAATGGTAACGTTGTAGCGTCGATTCATTGATTCGAACCACTGCCTTGGCTGCTAACGGTGTTTGCTGTAACGCCAAAGCACGACGAGTTAACCCATCGATTTGATAAATAGACCACTGAGACCACAACTGCAGCGTGATAGGTGCTCTAGTCAATGCCGCCGACACTGGCGTAGGCCAATTTGGAGCCTGGTACTGCAGAGGTGGCAATATCTCGCGAACGGCTTGCTGTAATGATGCCAACGAGTCCCTATGGCTTAACCCCAACTGCTCACTTAATTGCTCAAGCACAGCCCATCCTGGACAGGCTTGTTCAGGTGGTGATACAGCGGCAGTATAAGTTTCAAGAAAGCCCTCTAAATTAATCATCGTACCATCATATTCAGTAAATGCAGCAATGGGGAGCAAAACATCAGCATAATCCAGCATTGCTTTACTATAAAAACTATGACACCCAATCACCCAATCCGCAGCATGCAACGCAGCGACTGCTTGGCCGGCTTGAACCATATCCGCTTCCGGTTCAAATCCATAAAATAAATATCCTTTTAACGATGCTAAACTCATCGCTTGGCTATCGAGTCCCGGAGTATCATCAATCTGCCCACCGGGCAATCGATGAGGCACCGCACCAACTGCCCAGGCACCAACAGCATTACTACCAACTGGCCACTCAATCGCTCGACCACCAACGGCTTTAGCTAAGGCGTCACCTAAGTATCGCAATATAGCAGCTTGAGGATGCTGTTGCGCTTCAGCGCCCAATATAATCAATGGACTGCTAGCTTGGTGCAACGCTTGGCACAATCTCGTGAACTGAGCCGACGCCTTTGTGGTTGATGAATGAGCCTGTTCAACCATTGCAGCTAACCAAGGAACCATCTGCTGCGGATGAGCAAGCCACTGTCCTGCAATGTCAATATGTAGTTGTTGGGCATACGTGCCCACAACCCAAACTTGCCCTCCCTGATGAACCGCTTTGCGCAAACGCATAGTCGCCAATGGCAGCTCAGCTTGCATATCACAACCAATAAGTACAACACAATCACATCGCTCTAAGGACTCATAAGCCACAGGCAACACTGGCACCACCGGCCAGCTAGCCTGATCAGACATATCCCGCTGGCGCAATCGATGATCAATATTTCTGCTACCTAATGCTCGTATAAGCTGCTGCATAGCAAACAGCTCCTCTAGCGATACGTTTGGAGATATCAAGCCACCCAATTGTTGAGGACCATATTGCTCAATAACTTTTTTAAGGCCAACAGCTGCCCAATGCAATGCTTTGCGCCAACTCACAGTATGCCATTGACCATTGATTTTGAGCATTGGTTTGGTCAACCGCTCCGGATGCGTCAGTCCTAAATAACTAAATCTATCTCTATCAGACAACCATGACTCATTCAAATGCTCACATGATCTGGGCACCACACGCAACACTCGTCCACGTAAACTGTGCACCCACACGTTAGAACCCAAACTATCATGGGGTGCAATCCCTGCTGTTTGCTGCAATTCCCACGCTCGAGCTTGGAATGCATAGGGCTTAGATGTCAACGCACCCACTGGACATAAATCAATGATATTCCCACTCACTTCAGACTGTAAGCTATGCTGCACATAGGTACCTATCCGCATATGCTCCCCTCGGCCAGTTGCCCCCAACTCTTGGATCCCAGCAAGCTCTACACCAAACCGTACACAACGTGTGCAGTGAATACAACGAGTCATATTTGTTGCAATTAATGATCCTAAATTCTCATCGGCAACCGATCGTTTGCTACTATCAAATCGAGATTTATTCCGACCATAAGCCATAGCAACATCTTGGAGTTCACACTCACCGCCTTGATCACAAATAGGGCAATCGAGAGGGTGATTAGCTAATAAAAATTCCATCACCGTTTCTTGGGAATGCTTTGCTGTAGCCGAATCAGTCAATACGTGCATACCCTCTACCACCGGAGTAGCGCACGCTGGTAACGGTTTATGACTATTTACAACCTCCACTAAGCACATCCGACAATTGGCAGCTACCGTCAATTTTTTATGATAACAAAACCTAGGAATGGCAACGCCCATCGCATCGGCCACCTCAATAATTGTATCCCCTGGCTGCGCAATACATCGTTGACCATTAATATAGATAGTAACCATATTCAATTTCGTGTGGCTATAGCCATCGACTGATGGTGTTTAACATAATAAACAAATTCATCTTGAAAATGTTTTAAAAAACTTTGTACCGGCCAAGCTGTGGCTTCACCAAATGCACAAATCGTTCGTCCCTCAATGCCATCGGCGATGGTTTGCAATCGCTCTATATCGACAAGATCTCCATCACCGCTAAGTATTTTATCTAATATTTGCACTATCCAACCGGTGCCTTCCCGACAAGGGGTACATTGACCACAAGACTCTTCTCTATAAAATTCACTGATATGACGCAACATCTGCACCATGCAGGTCCGATCGTCCATGACAATCACACCTCCTGAACCCAATGCAGAACCTGCCGCTTGGAGGCTATCATAATCCATATCTAAAGTTAGCATCAAAGCCCCAGGGAGTACTGGCATAGACGAGCCCCCTGGGATCACTGCTTTCAAGTCTCGGCCATCACGGACTCCGCCGGCTAATGCTAATAAGGTTTTAAATGGTGTCCCCAATGGCACCTCGTAGTTCCCTGGGCGATTGACATGACCACTGACTGAAAATATTTTTACCCCACCACTATTTGGCTTGCCCAATTCGGCAAACCACTTCGCGCCATGCTGTAAAATCACCGGTACCGATGCAAAGGTTTCGGTATTATTAATAGTCGTAGGCTGTCCATATAATCCATGCTGAGCAGGAAAAGGTGGTTTGAAACGAGGCAACCCTTTCTTCCCTTCTAATGAATTTAATAATGCTGTCTCTTCACCACAAATGTAAGCCCCAGCCCCTAAGTGGTTATAAAGAACAAAATCAATACCACTGCCTTGCACATCGTGCCCTAAAAATTCAGCCTGCTCGGCCTCAGCAATAGCTTGCTCCATCCGCTCAAATGGTTCAATAAATTCCCCTCGTAGATAATTATAGCCAACGGTTATATTCATAATATAACCAGCAATCGCCATCCCTTCAATCAATTGGTGAGGATTGTAACGTAAAATATCCCTATCTTTACACGTCCCTGGTTCCCCTTCATCGGAATTACAAATTAGATATTTAGCCCCTTGTTGCTCCCGATTGATAAAGCTCCATTTCAACCCAGTCGGAAATCCAGCACCGCCCCGCCCACGCAAATTAGACGCTTTAATCGCTGCTAACAAATCAGCAGGGGCTGGTTTTTCTTTTAAAATAGCTTGCCACACTGTATAACCGCCCACAGACTGGTACGCCGCTAAACTCCAAGGCTCTGCCAGATGGAGGGTTCGATAACAGACTTGATTCAATAATAACGATTCATCAACCATCATCTACACCTACTTGACAATCCGCTAACAACGCATCAATCGATTGAGTGGTTAACTGTTCATAATATTTATCATCTAAGATCATCATCGGCGCTTGAGTACAAGCTGCCAAGCAACTAGCCGCTTCCAAACTGAACTGACCATCGGGGGTCGTCTCACCCAAACCAATACCCAATCGTTGTTGTAAATGCTTTATTATGTTATCTGCACCATTGAGCTGACATGAAATACTAGTACAAACACTCAAACGATGACAACCCACCGGTTTGGTATGAAACATCGTATAAAATGTTACTACTTCGTAAGCAGCTATCACTGGGACTTGTAAGTATTGAGCGACTGCTCGAATCCAGGCATCGCTTAACCAACCCCCATTGGCTCGCTGAGCAATGGCTAATGCCGGCAATAAGGCCGATTGCCGACATTCTGTTGGATATTTAGCAACCCAAACATCAATAGCTGCACAAATGTTTGGACTCAATAGCTCTTTCATTGTTGCAACTGTATCTTCAACCATAACGATCCACAAAAACTACCTATCAATTTCACCAAAAACAATATCTTGGCTGGCTAAAATACTAACCACATCAGCCAACATATGCCCTCGAACCATTTCATCCAAACCAGCGAGATGGGCAAACCCTGGTGCCCGAATTTTCAAACGATATGGCTTGTTGGCGCCATCGGAAATCAAATACACCCCAAATTCACCTTTGGGTGCTTCCACCGCTGCATAGCCTTCTCCTATCGGTAAGCTATACCCTTCTGTAAATAATTTAAAATGCTGAATCATCGCCTCCATATCATCTTTCATCGCCGCTCGCTTAGGTGGAACAATACTATGATCGTCTATCAATACCGGACCGGGATGCTCGCGTAACCACTGCACACATTGTCGGATCAGAGCATTCGATTGGCGCATCTCCTCAATTCGAACCAAGTATCTATCGTAACAATCACCTTGTTTGCCAATAGGCACTTGAAAATCTAATTGGTCATAGACAGCATAAGGCTGTTTTTTTCGTAAATCCCAAGGCACTCCACACGCACGCAACATCGGACCGGTAAAGCCTAATTGTAAGGCTCGCTCAGCACTCATAATCCCAATATCAACCATCCGCTGTTTCCAAATACGATTATCTGTTAACAACGTTTCATACTCATCAATTTGCTGAGGGAATCGTTCGGTAAAATCCCAAATAAAATCTAGTAATGAACCTTGCCGATTCGCATTACGAGCCTTGGTCTGTTCTACATCGGTCCAGACAGAAGCCCGGTAGGTTGGCATCCGATCGGGCAAATCTCGATACACGCCACCGGGTCTGTAGTAGGTTGCATGCATACGCGCACCTGTGACTGCTTCATAGCAATCTAATAAGTCCTCGCGTGCTCTAAAACAATATAAAAACACTGTCATTGCACCCACATCCAATGCCGTGGATCCCAACCACAGTAAATGATTTAAAATCCGAGTTATTTCATCGAACATCACCCGAATATATTGAGCACGAATGGGCGGAACAATTTGTAATAGTTGCTCAATAGCACGAACATATCCATGCTCATTACACATCATCGACACATAATCTAATCGGTCCATATAGCCAATACTTTGATTATAAGGCTTGGTCTCAGCTAACTTCTCAGTCGCTCGATGTAACAACCCAATGTGCGGATCAGCTCGTACAACCACTTCCCCTTCCATCTCCAAAATAAGTCGTAATACACCATGAGCAGATGGATGTTGGGGACCAAAATTCACGCTATAGTGTTTCATGTCAGCCATGCGTTGACTCTCCATCATGGGGTTGGTGGCGACATACTTTAGGCACTAATACTCGTGGTTCAATCGACACCGGATCATATATAACCCGTTGTGCTTCAGCATCATATCGAGCCTCTACAGTGCCACTGATAGGAAAATCTTTACGAAATGGGTGACCGATAAACCCATAATCGGTCAACAATCGTCTTAAATCAGGGTGCCCTTCAAATATAATCCCATATAAATCAAATATTTCTCGCTCAAACCAATTGGCACTGGCCCACATACTAACCACAGAATCAATTCTGGGATGCTCGCTATCCACCCATGCCTTCAATCGCAAGCGATAATTCAATTGTACCGATAACAAATGATAAACCACTGCAAATCGCGATGGCCAAGCAGACTTATAGTGTGATACAGATGGTCCCACCCCTCGACTGAATCCAGTGGTACTGGCTTGCTCTGTAGGCCATTGAGTTTGACCATACGTCAGATAATCTACACCACAAACATCTATTAAGGTATCCAATGCAAATTGATCTCGTAAACAATGACAAACTGCACGCACATGAAGCGCAGGCACAGATATACTCAATCCATCGACAGCGTCATTGGCAGTGACTTGATAATCGGCTAAGGCCGCTAATATATTTGTAATATCTATAGTTGTTTGGTCCACTGTCGTCCTTGCTTAATTTTACGCTGTAGTTGCAAAATACCATACACCAAAGCTTCAGCAGTTGGCGGACACCCCGGAACATAAATATCTACTGGAACAATTCGATCACAACCACGAACTACCGAATATGCATAATGATAATAACCGCCTCCATTAGCACAAGATCCCATAGAGATAACCCATCGTGGCTCTGCCATCTGGTCATAAACGCGTCGTAATGCTGGTGCCATTTTGTTACATAACGTTCCAGCAACAATCATCACATCGGATTGACGAGGACTGGGCCTAAATAACATCCCAAACCTATCTAGATCATATCGAGCAGCCCCTGCATGCATCATTTCAACAGCACAACATGCCAACCCAAAGGTAACCGGCCACATCGAGTCACCACGCGCCCAATGGATCAGCTGATCAACTGTCGTGGTAAAAAACCCTTGAGACTCCGGTGCCATCACGCCCATTCTAGTGCTCCTTTACGCCACTCATAAACAAACCCAACGACCAATATACTCAAAAATATCGCCATAGAACCAATCCCTATCCCCTGTAATTGTTTAAAGACTACTGCCCATGGGAACATAAACGCTGTCTCTAAATCAAAAATTATGAATAAAATAGCAACCAAGTAAAATCGCACATCATAAGGCATCCTAGCATCTTCAAACGCATCAAATCCACATTCATAGGGAGCATTTTTTTCTCGGTAAGGACGCTGACGAGTGATGATGTGACCTAGGACCAATAAACCACCACCTAATCCTAGCGCAAACGCCAACAACAATAGTATAGGACCATAATGAATTAACATATACCACCAAAACTTTACAGGTCTTTTAACTATAGCAAATTAACCGCATCCAAGAAAGGCTAAGTCCACTTAAATTATGATCTTAAAACTTGATAAAATCCAAATTTATAGGCAAATGATTGTATTTATTGGTAATAATAAGAACAATCTCATCAATACCTAACCACTAAGCCACTTAGATGAGCGTTCTAAGCCTATTAGACTTGATAACACTGGCTTCATATATCCCCAACTACTTTATCTGTGCCAATTGCTGATTGTCAATTTAATGAGTTAAGAATACTCACCACAGTTATAGTCTGTTCATAGATATCAGTGAACTATGATAGAACCTAGCAAAAATTATTTTGAGTTGCTTTGCAACTACAAAAGCAAATATTATGCAATGATATTCGATTCGAACGATAACTTATGTTGATGTATCATGCAGATAATGGTTCATTCGAACAATACAGATGCTCATCTCTTTAAATGTTCTTATTCCAAGACTCACACTGATTGGTGCCGAAGGTCGGACTCGAACCGACACAGCTTGCGCTACCGCCCCCTCAAGACGGCGTGTCTACCTGTTCCACCACTTCGGCAATCTTACTTCAATGATCAGGCTGTGAGATTGTTGGTTGAGATGGAGTATCTGGCTGTACGATAGCTGGGACTTGTCCGGTAGAAGATACTGGCAATCGATCAGGGATAATACTAGGCCATTGTTTAACTTGGAAAGAAGCCATAGCGCCTAAAATCAAACTTGTTGCAAAAAAACCAGCCGCCAACGTACTGATGACCTTAATCATAAAACCACTACTGCCTTGGCTACCAAAAACCGTTTGTGAAGCACCACTACCAAAAGCAGCTCCAATATCAGCCCCTTTTCCATGATGGACTAATACCAAGCTCACCAAGCATATACAAAATAACATGTGTAAGGTTAAAGTGAGGTAATACACGATATAATTCCCATAAATTCATCTGCATTGAGTGATGCACGACCAACTAATGCCCCATCGATATCGGGCATAGCAAACAATGCTTGAGCATTGTTAGATTGCACACTGCCTCCATACAGTATTGTTAAATTTTGTGCAGCATGGCTATTCAATGACGCAACCTGCTGCCGAATCCAGTGATGGACCGCTTGCGCCTCATCAGGACCTGCTGCTGTTTTAGCACCAATAGCCCAAATCGGCTCATAAGCGATCACCACGCCAACATGACTATCTACTTTAAACAAAGGTAACACAGAAGCTAATTGTTTGGCAATCACATCAAAGGTACGGCCTTCAGCACGCTCGGCTGCCGTTTCCCCCACACATAAAATAGGCTTTAGATGATGCTGCTCCGCTTGCAAACATTTGTTCAAAATTTTTTCATCCGACTCGCTTGCATGTTGCCGCCGCTCTGAATGTCCGACCAGGACATATTGACAACCAAATTCTGCCAACATACTCGCAGCAATATCACCGGTGCGTGCTCCGTCTGCTAACTCAGAAACATTTTGTGCCCCTAAAATCAACGGTGATGATTTAAGTAAGGTTTGAAGTTGGGATAAATAAACATAAGGAGGACATACCACACATTGAACATCAGAGTGTGACCATAGGCGATTCGCTAATATTTCTTGTACAAGCATTTCATTGGTAGTTAGCGAACCGAACATTTTCCAGTTCGCAACAACCATAAATCGACGCATAGAATATGGACCTATTAGTGGTTGACCCAATGCAGTTGCTCTAAACCTGCTATCGAACGAACCCAAGGGGCATAACACTTAAATGCAGGCGATAATGTTTGCACAGCCGCTCGCGCTTCTTTTAACGTAGCATATCGCCCGTACAGTAATTCAAACCAATCTTTTCCATCACGCGTAGTTCGATGGTACGAGAGCGGGACATCACCGAATTCGTTGGCT
>Ga0215265_1059_pt1 | contig 22261 bp, 33 predicted proteins | sample JAMX8_100Endo3_C_FD_182615 | JGI IMG/M metagenome (GOLD analysis project Ga0215265, IMG submission 182615) | Enriched cells of freshwater protists from Biology Centre CAS, Ceske Budejovice, Czech Republic - JAMX8_100Endo3_C3 | ecosystem: Environmental > Aquatic > Freshwater > Unclassified ... | reverse complement strand
CTCATCTGGCGGTAGGTGAGTAGCCCCGGGCCAACGACGGCCCGAGGACGATCAGCGTTTACCCCTCATCAGGCTGAAAGTCGTCCCACAGGCCGAGCTTTTGGAGGAGGGCCTTCAGTGCACTGGATGAGGCTTCCGTATCGAGTTTCTGCTCACTGTCGAGCACCATCTCGCGGGCCGCGCTTGCCAGCTCCTGCAGTTGAGTTCTCAGCGCATTTGGCGAGGTGACAGTCGAACATTCCTTGGGAGTATCGATGTCTATGCTATCGCCCTCTTCAGGGCTCCAGATAGCTTCGCTTGCCAGACACTCGGTGCCACTTTCATCGGCTAGATAGGTGTCGCCAACCATCTTCTGACACTCAGCATTGTCCCAATGCACGGTTGACCCCGCCGCGTCTTCGATTTTGATCTGACCATCACGCTTGAAAATTTCCTGGGGGACCGCAGCTGGAATGTAATCGATGGTTTGAACCAGGCGAAGACCGGTTGCGGGATGGTACGGGAATAGAATGTTGGACATGTGGTTAGCACCATTGCTTGATTGATGGTGCCATGTTCCCCCCAGCGCCGGTGTGGCAGAACCCCTCATCGCTATTGGTCGTCTGCCTGGGCCAGTAGAGGAGGGTGGATGGGCTCCTGACTGAGCGGATGGGCCATGTAGAGATTGCGGGCAAAAAAATACCGGGTGACCTCAGGGGGGAGGTCACCCGGCTCAACACGCGGGGGAACGCGATTTCTTAACACCTTGGAGGCAGCATCCTGCTGCTGGAATACAGAGTAACTGCTTGATTCGAAAAGACCAGCCAAAACACCCTATCGTTTTTTAGACACTGAGATGTCGCTTGGATGCCCGACCGACCGCCCCATTGAAGGTCTCTGCGATTACCGAGCAGAGCTCGCTGTACGTGTCAGCGATCAGAGTGATCGAGTCGGCGCTGAGCAGCGAAGCTCCTCCGCCCCAACGCTCACCCTCCTTCAGGCTGATCTGAGCCTGGCAGGAGTACAGGTCGATGTTGAGTTCGCCGTAATAGCCAGAGCTGGTTTCACCTGGTGGACGGAACACATAAGCGGTCAGCCGGCGACTACCGCGATGCTCCACCTGGTGCACACTTGCCGCAACATCAAAGCCGATTACGTGTCCTAGCGGCAGCTGAAGGTCACTCCTCAGCCGCGGGAAAACCAATTTCGCAACCTCGCGAGAGCTATCTGCAAGATTTCTGCGAAGTGTTTGTAAGAGAAGCCCCTTTGAGAATCGCCCCATCAGTGAAACAACAGTGAAACCACTGTGTTTGACCTTGGTGAAGCGGCCGTCCTGCTCAAAGGTGATCCCTGCAGCGGCGTAGTTCATGTCCGAGCAGGCGAGCGCATCGAAGCTAGCGGCACGAACGCGAGTGTCCAGCAATTCTGTTTCGCGCTCGTTCAGCTGAGGTGGGATGTTGCATTGCCAATCGCAAAGGGCGGCTTGTGTCATCTCATGAGTCCCGGTGGTGAGTTCAATGAGGGCCATCGTGAGGGGAAGGAGGGTGTGCCAGAACCCCTAAACAAAAAAGCCCATGCCGCAGAATTGGGCATGGGCCTAGTCTTGAGTCTTGGGGATGCCCGAAGGCTTCTGGCTCTGCAGCATCGTGCGCTGGGCATGAAGCGGTGGAGTCGCGCGCCCACCCCGGGGCAGTGAAAATTAAACCATCCCTCAAAGAGGTTGGCTATCCAAACGACGCCTACGAAATTCGGAATTAGCTTCTACGGGATGCCGGCACGTCCTTTGGATATCGGCACAGGTGATTGTCCATCGCCATCTTGGCCGCAAGAGCTATCTGGTCCGGTGACAGAGGGGTAGGTTGCATGATGGCCGTTGGTATCAGGACATGGACATTGGATCGAGTGAACCAATCGACCAGCACAATATGAAAGCCGGTGATCTCGTCCTGGCTCTTCAGTATTTTCCACAGGTTAGAGCTCTGGGCAAAATTGACCATTGCTGCAGTAAGTCGTTGGTGCTCAGCTTCTTTCTGGTCGGCGGGTGCACGTTCGAGCTGTTTGATAGCAGCCTTGTAGGCATTCCCTGGATCGGCAGGCAGGTCAACTAACGCCTCCGGCGGCACACCGTTGACAAAGACATCTTTGAGCAGCTGAGAAATCAACCTGCTCCCACTGAGGTACCCGTGGCTGTAGAACCAAACAGGGACTGCCTCAGGGTTGTCGGTTGCCAAATTTTGATCTGGCCGCCAACCTTTATTCGAAGCCTGGGTGGTGAAAGCTTCAGCGTGATTTTGTTTGGATTCGGTCATTTGGCGTTCCTGGGTGCGTGATTGAGCGCCCAGGATGTAGCCATTTACAACGTGCCAGAACCGGCTTCCAACTTAAAAGCGGTTAGCCCTTGCTGCTAGATCCGAAGCCCAATCTCGGACTTCGCCAGGCACGATTAGCTTGAAACGGGCACGGGTGCTACCTGTATAAATCTTTGACAGCGCCTCTGCTGCCCCAAATTTATCGCCTGGTTGAATCCTCGACAGCACGTCGGGGGCGAGCATTACTGTGTTGATTTCCGTATTGCGAGCATCAGCAACCCTACCAAGCTTGATGGGGGCTTGGCCTGAACTGTCGAGCCACTGCAAAGATGTTTCGAAGTCGGAAGTGTTGTACCCCTTATTCAGCATTCGCTCGATCCGGATGAAGGCTGTGTCTTTCGCCATGTCCTTGCGAAGCGATGCCCAGCTGGTGTACTTGAACAGTGCTCTGTGCCTCGGCCGGATTTTGTTATTGAACAGCTCCACGCAGTCGAGCACGAACCGCCTGAAATCATTGTCCGCCCCTGGAAGTAGACTGAATTTGGCCCCAGCATTCCCCAACCGCTGAAACCACTCGAACAGTCCCCATTCTGAATTGCAGAGGATGGTGGTGGGTTCATTAGGAATTTCTGCGCTGTCATAGAAAACAACTTTAGTATCCCTTTCGCGGCTACCTTCCAAATGGCTCACCCTCACAATAGGGTTCTGGTCGATTAAAGTATTGATCACACTCTCAATCTGTCGGCCTGCACGGATGGAGTGAACTATTTCTCGGTGTCTGGTGGCGGGGGCCCGTTTGCTTAACTTACCATCGAGTCGCTGGCACGCATCGCCCAAAGTGATGACTGGTAACTGGCATCGGTCGAGGAAGGCGCACATCGCCCAAGATAGGTCATGGCTCTCGTCAATTATGATGTGAGTGTAGACTGGATCAATGAACACATCCTCTTCGAGCGAGAGGTGCTTTATCCGATGGTAACCGCGCAAAGGCAGCTGGATTTTCCGGTCAGTGGGCTCAATCGTCTGTAGCCAGAGCCGATTTGCGTATTCAACCAAGGCGAGCTTGTCCAACTCACTTAATTCTTTGTCAAAAGCTGGGATGTGACGGGCACCAATTTCGCTGTCTCTGCCAAAACAGAAACCCATCACCATGCGCTGGCATGTCTGTGCAACTTCCCAGGGTACTAAAGGTCCGACTGGTCCCAACGAAAGACGCTGAGCAACTGCGGACGGGGTGAGTTGATAACTCAACCTGGCCCTGTTCCCGCCCCGGCGCTGGGGCTTGGTCTGATCTCTTTCGAGGCATACAGTTGCGAGCTGGCCAAATGTCATTCCATCAACACGACCTGCACCAATACGACTCATTAATGCTTGAAGCTGAACCTGTGTATATGCGAGCAGCAGCGGCCGGTACCGACTGAGGGTGTCGACCATGCGCTCGATCATGAATGTCTTACCCGTTCCGGCCAAGGCCTGAACATTCATGCTTTCATCGAATTCGGTCTGGAAGATTCGGAATGTCCGTGCCTGTTGGCTGGTCAGGGAGAAAGTCTTCCCATCACTCGTCGAGAACGCCTCAGTGAACGGGTTCAGCTCTTCAGCCAGCTGGGACTTGAACTGGTAGTTCCATTCGCCACTTTCAAGCAAGTAACCACCTGCCTGGCACTGCTCGTCAGTGAGAAGCCTGGCGGGAATCTTTGGCAGATCGTCTAACCCAGCTTTGAAGCTATCTCTGCTGAATCGAGCCGCCATCACCCTGGCAAACTCGCCCGGCGATTGCGAGGCTTCCACTTGCAGGCCGATAGATATCAGTTGGGCAAGGGCCTTTTCTGTCTTGTCCAAACGTTGCGGTTGATCAGAGAACGATAATGCGTTCTGGATCAGGGACGCGCTGGCAATCTCAGGTACCGACCATTGCGCCAGAACCTCGGCCGGCCGCGCATCATGGGCAGCCAAGGCATCGGCTTTTTCTTCGGTCAGTGGGATGAAGAGGTTGGGCTTGAGGGTCATAGCGGTTTGCTGTCTTGTGGTTCCGACGCTGCGTTTAGATCCAGTTTGCGACCTTCAACTTTAAGCGCTGCCAGGTGAGAGGGGCCATCAGCAGTGGAAGCCATCAGGATGGGCTCCAGTCGCCAGGCGTAGCTAAGGGTAGGGTAGCCAGCCGGTGCACGCAATCATGGCCAGTGCATTGACAACCCGAAAGTGAATCCGACCGCCAGGTCGGAGTTGGTGCACTGATTCCTGGAGGTGCTGTTGAGCGACGCAGAGTTAGACTTTGCATTAGGTCGCACAGTACTTGTGAAGGAAGTCCGTGGAGCTAGGAAACAATTTGAATTCCCGCATCATCAACCCAGTCGAGCAAGCTAGCCAACTGATCATTCAGCTCGTCCAGTGCTAGGTCTGGCGGGTCTGAGGGAAATGCTGTAGGGGTAATCGCTTCAAATCCATCGACGAGCTTGGCGAGTTCAAAATTGAAGGCCTCTGTGCCTTCAACCAACCATTTTGCTGGCAACTGCTGGCGCAAGAAGCTTGCAATCTCAGCAGCGGCTGCAGCGCATTCTTTCGCCGAGCGTGCACGGCTATGTCTTGCGAAAACCGGCCGAATCGGGAGCCGCCGCGGGACAGAGCGGGTATTGACTTGAACCAAGCAGATGCTCCTCTGACGTTGAATGTGCGATCCCATTGATTAAACCCAGACGTAATTTTCAGGTTGATCGGCGTGGCCGAGGTTGGTCAAGCGGGCGCGAATGGTGGCCATCTCTACGTTGAGACTCACCATTGCGGCATTGGCCGGCGAACTGGGGACAAGGATAGATGCTTGGGCCTCCTGGTTCTCCACCATTTCAGCTGCACGCCTCGCAAGGTCCTGGAGACGCAATTTGAGTTGATCCACGCTCAACTCTTCGAGGTTTGAACTCAGAACCTTGGCCAGGTCTTGTTGGCCTATCACTGCGAAGCTGCGTACAAAATGATGCGGATGCTGGAGCAATACTTCCCGGGCCTCGGGCGTCATTGACCCCCAGTTACCGATAGCCAGGCGGGTCAACACATGTCGGTTCCGCCCACGTAGATCCTCTGCGGAGATTATCGACTGCTTGATCAGATTCTGAACGACCGCTTCGTTTTCGGCATGAAGCGCGGGCGGTTTGGTTTGATTTGGACAGGACATGACGGGGCCCGTTGAAAATGTTCAACCAGTCTGTAACAGCCTGGCGCGTGCCAACACCCCACAGTCAGCAAGCTACCCGGAAATTCGAATGCCAGGGGAGGGGGGGTGGCCTGGCCAGGTGAATTAAACCCCGCGACGATAGGCGGTTTAGCCCTCCTTAACAAAACCGCAATATGCATGTAACCCGCAGTACTCATAGTCGCCCAATTTCTGCGGGGCATTTCCATGCGGTCATTTTGGGTTGTGAACGAACTGCTCCGAGGCTTCATCCTCTCAGCGCTGATGGTCAAGGCGACCTTCGCATCGAGCTGGCAGCCGATCCAAACCGCTCCTGGTACAGCAACTGGCAGTGGGTGGCAGTACGTGACTTGTACCGGTGGGGCAGGATCTGGCTGGCAGAGCTGTGAGAATCCCGTCAAGATCGTATTAGCGGCAAGCCCTGCATCTTTGGTGGCCGTTGGTGAAGTTGCGTCTATCACGGCTACAGTCACGGATATCTATGACAGCCCTTTACCAAATGTCCCCCTGAACTGGTCGACAACTGATGGGGCTCTATCGGCAGCTAGCAGCGTCACAGACTCCCGTGGCAGCACGAGCATTCAGATACGATCATCTGGAACCATCGGTGGCGCAGCAATCACAGCAACTGCAAACGAACCAGGCGGAACAGGTTCGATATTCGTTCCATTTGTTGATAAGTGGATAGCAGCGCCATCAGTTTTCACTGCCTTGGCCGCATATGGAAATGCCTACAATTGCACAGGTTGGACACCTGATCCTTCCACCGTTGGAGCTGGAGTAGCATTTGTCCAAACTGCAACCTGCACCCAAAACTACATTCAGTATCGTCAGGACCGCGAGCAAAGCGTGGTAAACGGTCAGATCCGAAATGTAGGCGCCCAGGCTCCTCTTTACACCGCGCAGTCCGTAACATTGAGCCAGAACAACGTCGGTACCAAGGCTGAGCCTGCACAACCTACCCAAGCCTGCTTTGATAACTCGGACCATATTTATGAATACCTGAACCAAAAACCAACTCAGACAATACTCAAGCTTGCGGCGCAGAGTACTGATGGTTCTGATACTTACATCGGATACTACAAGGGTAACACTGACCCAATAACCGACGGGCTAAATCAGTTCATGTATCCGCCCCTTGAAAACTTTGTCATCAACATGGATGAAAAGGGACTAAATTCCTATATTGAGACAAACAAGATTCAAATTATCGTTCATGGTAGAAATGGTGGAGTCTATCGACTCTACGACCTCCACGTTGGATTTGATAATTACAGGCAGAAAGGAATTATGGACTACTCCGGATTATGTGTTATCACAGAGCCCAGGAAGTGAATTAAAAGCTCAGGGCCGGCCTGGAGAGTTGTGGAGTAGCTGGGATGAAACCTGCTGTCCAGGGTCATTGCTGCGGAAAGGTGGCATACGATCACCCGAACAGTCTGGGGCTCCGGGATCACCTCACCAGCCTTAGGCCTTGAGTGAGGCGAGCTGCACGTATTTGGGTTTGGCGAGGCTGCTCCCCGGCCTCGACAGATCGGCGTGTGGCAATGATGGCCGATGCAAGTGCATGTGGGTCGGAGATAGCTTTGGCGGCTTTGAGTTCTACTCGTACACGATCCATGAGGCCCCATACAATTGCCTGGATCTCAGGAGCGTTGTCTTCCAGCCAATCATCCTCTACCAGCGAAGATTCGACATCGAAGCCAAGCGCCTTTCCTAGAGCTTTCATCCAGCGGCCGTACCTACGTACTAAGAGATGAATGCCCAGAAATTCATTCATGCCATCAGCCCAATACCACCCGCCTGCACGTTCGGGAAAGATGGCAAGGTCACTGGTGAGTTCCGCGGTCAGGTCCTGAACCTTGAACTTGAGCCGCGCGGGAAGGGGTATCGCATCGTAGATGGCCTGGGCCAAGTGGCCCACATCCACGAAGTAGTAGGAAACCAGTGTCTGCGACCAGGTTGATCGAGTGGCCTGAATATCCAATGCTTCCATGTGAGATCTCCTACCCGTGAACGCTATGCCGGCAGCACGGCAGTATTGTGGTTATCCCGCGGAACCCCATGGGCCAGGCGAAACAGGGGATGATCGCAGAGGTCAACGCCGGTAGCGTAGACGTGGGCCTCTAAGGCTTGCAGGTCACGCTTCGCCATTTGGGCTGTTGCCCGAGCTACGCTTTCACTTCCGCCGAGGGTTTTCGCTAGCAGTTTGGATGTTGCGGCCGACGTGGCCGCCGCAAGCAATAGGGTGGTGGTACGGTGCATCTTTGAAACTCCTGAAAATCTTGAGATGTATCTTCCCTTAGGTGGTCGCGTGCCAACAGCGACAAGGATGGGTGCACGATTTGCTGACGTGGGTCATGGTCGAGCTCTCCATTTGACTTATGTCCAGTGAGCCAACTCCTTCACGAATAGCCGCTTGGCAAAGAGGTGTGCAATGTTGTGAGAGGCCCAAACAATAGCTACTGCACCCAGGACAATGGAGGCCTGGGTGGAATTTGAAAAGCCCTGGACCAGGTCCATTAGACCGAAGAGCATTTTTGCCAAGATGAAGTAAGCGGCGCTTATTGAGATGCCAACCCCCATCCCGATCACACCAATAAAGGGCCTTGCAAATGCCGCGATTAGGGTCCTTCTCCATGTGTTTCCTGCCATTACCGCGACAAGGATCCAGCAATGAGACAGATAGCCTGAAATGGAGCTTGGGACCATGGTGCCCAGGGTCAGCGCTAGCCCCAAGAAGATAACGGCGTAGGTGAGGATGCCGGAGATAAGGCTGCTCGCCGGCGTGTGCATATGGTCAGTTGTCATAATTTGTCCTGTGCGGGGCTTAACGGCCCTACGGGCCGCTTGAGGGTGTGGATCACCTGCAGGGTGAAGAAAAATTGTGCGTAGAGTGGAAAGGCCGCAAAAGTTTCCGCATGCAGAAACTTTTGGCGACTTCGAAGGCGTCCCGGGAAATAGCTCAGTCCCGTAGATACAGGCGTAGCGAGCTATTGCGCTTGACTGGTAGGGTTTCTAGCGGCACTAGCGCCTGGACACTAGAGATCGTTAGATCCCCCGCCTTGGATTTGAGGCAAGTGCGCTGCTCAGCCTTGATCAGCCAGCGTGCTTCTGGCGTACCCGACGCCACTTCCACTACATGACCCATGTAGGAACATTTGGCAGCTGAGCCATCGACCTTCAGCACCACTGGGGTGGCCATGCCGGCCGAGATAGGTTGGAGGTTGACCACCGCGATGGGCTGCGCGACGGCGTATCCCTCTGGTAACCAAACCAGAGCGACCAGCGCTACGGGAAACCAGAATTTTGTCATTAGGACGCCACAGGGTCGGTTGAGTTGAGCGCAAATATCATGCCCCGTTGTGCTAGCTAGGACTAGTCAAAATGGGGTCTCGAAATTCAACACTCTACACTAGCTGTGTCGCGGTCCTTAGCCACGAGCACTCTCCGATGAAATGGGGCTAAAGTCCTCATTCTCAATGCGCACGATCCTGGTTGGTGGAACGAGATCCTCGCATGCCTCCTCATACTGGCAGGTCGAATACATCTGCAGGCCTGTACAGTCTACTTCCAGGATCGCAATGTCTTCGTCTCCCAGGCTTTCGCCAAGCCAGTTCAATAAAGCCGTTTCAACAGCCTCTCGCGTGGGGAAAAAGTAAACGCGCGCCACCGACTCGCTCAATTCAATCGACCGGGGCCCGATCGCAGGCCGCAGACCTTCCTTGAGGATCGAATCCAGGCAAGAGAGGGTGGTTACATGGAAACTCATTGGCAGCTCCTAACGAGCAGGGCGCAGGCCCTGCTGAGATAGTAGGTAGCACCGTTTTTAAACGGCTTGGTACCAGTTATAAGGGCCGTTCTGTCGCATGGTCGAACGGATCGACTCAAGCAACTGGTGCGTATCCCAGGCATCGTTAAGTGAGGGCTCAGCAGGGTACTCGGTGGTGTAACTCACTGTTCCCCACTTGTTCTCCTCCGGGGAGTAACCTACAAGCCGGCTGATGGTCACACTGGGGAAGGTGTTCTCCACAGGTACACGCTTAGCTCCACGCTTCTTGCTCTCTACGGTCAGGCGGACCACTAGGCGCAACTGAGCCTCGGCATCTTCCACGAATACGGTCGTTTGTTCACGGTAGGTGATTGACCGTTTGTGGATTTGAGGTTGGGAGTCGTAGCTTTGGCTCACAATCTTGGAGAGATCGTCGACACCAAGGGATGCCAGGAGAGCGGAGGCGAAGAGCGGGGCTTGCTGACTTGCGTTTTTCATAGCGGGACATCTCTAAGTGGATGGCCCTAATTTTGGAGAAATGTAGCTGTGCCAGAAGCCCTAGCATGCAATCTCTGGCCCATTCGACCCACCGAGGGGCACCCGAAACCTATGGCGTGATCTGCAGGCGATAGGTCGCTGACGGGGTTTGAAAAATCACGTTGGTTACTGTCACCGGCCCCCTGACAGTCATTCGGACCCGGTTATAGGGAGGGACTACCTTGCCATCCCAGCCACGGGCGTCACCAACGCTCAGATAGCTGATGGCTTTCCCATCCTGGGTACAGAGGTCTCTGGTGTCGAGCTCATGTGCGCGAAGTGTGTTTGGCTGAACAGGGTTCAACATGATGCAGCCGCGGTCGAAGCTTTGTGCCAGAGAGGAGCTGCAGATCAATAGCAGTAAAAGGGTGGCGGCATTGACATGATCGGTCATGGGAGCCTCCTCGAACTTTGCGTTCGCGTCTCACCCTATGCTGGCACGTGATAAATCCGAGCGCTACTCATGCTTGGGGGCCACCTACGCGGTTACATCGCCCCCAATTAGGCATCGAATTCAGGCTGCCAGAGGCATCGCGCCCCTAAGCTTGGCCAGCGCCTGCTTTTCAATCTGGCGGATACGCTCAGCTGACACTTGGTACTGGGCTGCCAGGTCATGGAGAGTGGCTTTGCTATTGCCGAGGAAGCGCTGGGCCAGAATGTCACGGCTTCGCTCATCCAGGCTGTCCAACGCCGCATGTAGATCACCTGACATGCCATCTGCATCAGACGCGGCCTCATACTGACGTGCCGGGTCGTATCTGTGGTCGCCGAGCTGATGCGCGGGGGACAGGAACGCTACTTTGTCATCTGCATCAGCTGCAGGATCAAACGAAGTGTCGTTTCCCGCCATACGGCATTCCATCTCCCGGACGTCACGGACGCTCACATTTAGAGTCTCTGCAATATGCTGCGTTTCGTCTGGTGTGAGCCAGGCGCGTGACTTCTTCTGCTTGCGCAGGTTGAAGAAGAGCTTCCTCTGGGGCTTCGTGGTAGCCAGGCGGACCATGCGCCCGTTTCGTAGGATGAATTCGTGGATCTCGGCTTTGATCCAGTGAACTGCGAAAGAAATCAGCCTCACCTGAGCAGCGACATTGAAGCGTTTGACGGCTTTCATCAAGCCCACATTGCCCTCCTGGATCAGGTCACAGAGAGGCAACCCATAACCCGAGTATCCCTTGGCGACATACACAACAAACCGAAGCTGCGATACAACCAGCTGCCGAGCGGCGTCGAGATCGTTGTGCTCGGCCAACCGGATAGCAAGCGCATGCTCTTCATCGGCGCTCATCATGGGGATTGTATTGAGCACTGCGAGGTAAGCGTCTACGTTCGACCCTGGAACCATAGGGATCTGGGCAGCCGCCGCGCGAGACAGGGTGATGGCGTTCATGTAGCTGTTCCTTAGAGAAAGGGTTGGCCCGCCTTCCAGGTGGGCTGCGGTGAGTTGATGAGGGAATTTTGTGGGTGATCGACGTGTGCCAAAAGCGGCTCGGCCATACATTCAGCCTTTACCCTACTCCAGAATCGACCTGGGCAACTCGACTGCAGGTAAGCTGGGATGGGCCTGGAGTAACGATAATGGGAGTTCGAGCGCCCACCGAGGATACGGACCATTAACCAACCACGGCCAGTTTATGGCCGGGTTGGTTACAGTGCTACCCAAACCGGGGTATCCAAACAGTGAGGAGCTCGCAACTCAGGCAAGCGTTTTTGAAGGAACAATACGCTGCGACAGGTAACGACCGATCAATGCGGCTGCAATCACATAGGCTGCTAGCGAGATGCCATAGCCGACCAAAGGTTGAAGGTCGGCAAACGAGGCAACCGTGCTATGGACGAGCCAGCTGACGATGCGCGCCAGGATGTCGAAGACGATTGCAGTAGTCACCGCCCGGAGTCCAACCCACTTCAGCGTCCATTGACCTTCCTCATGAGCTTCTGGGTACCAGCGCTTTCTGGCCAAGAACATTGCTGGCGAAATGATCAGAACTGCTACGGCCAGCGCCAGTGATGGCGACGGCGCCTCGTGTATAACGTTGAGTTTCAGCAAAGCGACGACCACCCAATTCGAAACCAAAAGGCCTAGGGCGAAGTGTGCCCAGTGGTAATTGATACGGTTGCAGAACAGATATTTCATGGTATTTCTCTCTTAAGGGTTACTGTGTGGAGTTGTTAGGTTGAGGGGGGCTCGCCTGTGCCAGACCCCCCCACTCTTGATGTAAATCCAGGCACCGTCCGTGCCGGCGAGATCCCCGGTAGTTATGCAGCTACCGCCGGCGCGTTTTTCAGCCACTTCCCGTTCTCATAGGCGAAGCCAGCGGCGGAAAGCATCCGCCGTCCGGTTCTGCCTGCTAGCAGGTATCCATCGTCTTCAATTCCGTGTGGATCGACAGTAAGCCCAGCTTTGAAGAACACATGCCGCGTGTCATCCGAAGTCGGTTCCCCATTGGCCATTCCTACGAACTGCCCGAAGTCCACGCCATGCTTCTCCATAACCTGATTGGCTTGATGGGTATCGAGGTCGTCAACGATGCGCTGCTCGAGTTCCTTTTTGGCCATGTAACCCATTCCCTGGATTCCCAGCTTGGCCTCAGTGATGGAGCAAGTGCTGTGCATGTACCGTTGGCCGGTACCATGATCAGTTGCGGTCACGAAGAAATTCTCGCCTTGGCGATTAGTGACTAAGCAGGCAAATAGGGCGCCTTCGAGATCAAAAAAGCGGATACCAGTGGGCAAGCGTTGGTAGAAACCAGTGACAGTGGCGTCTCCATGAGCATTTGTCTTGGAAACCACTCTGGCCGCGGGAATCCACTTCTTGCCAGGGGTAATGATCACGTGGGTCATGGTTGAGCTCCTCAGTAGTTGATGAGCTCATTAGAAGGGTAGGTGCCACGTGCCAGAAGCAGCCCTGGGAAGTTTTTTTAGGGCAGTGGGCGAGGTCGTTTGGACAGCCAGATCAATGGGTTTTGGCCAAGGGGCGCTGGTCCTTCTTTTGACCTCTCATCACGGCTTTCAGCTCCTTGAGCTCAGCCTTTGCATCCCCGTAATAGTCGGCGATGACATAGCGACTTCCACTGCTTGTCGTTATGACATCCAGCCCGACCACGGTGACCTCACTGGTGTGAATGGGCGTTTCGTCTTCGAATCCTGCCCGGCCAAAGGTGTACCCGCCAGCCTTACGCCTACCGACACCATCAGCGTCTAATAGGCGGAATCCCGAAAGTACCCCATCCGCTTTCTCAACTCTTGCACGTTCAAGAGCCTCGATGATGTGAGGGGCGTGTTTGGGAAAAGGTGAATGAGTCATCCGCATGGATATTGATCTCCTCTGGAAAGGGGCCGCAGAGGGCCCCGGGTCGCATGAACCTAGGCGGCGGCCTTAAGTTTTTCGTAGCGCCAGTTTTCGTGCTCGCCCACTGAAGCCTCCTGAGCCAGGCGCTCATAGGTGAAGGTCGTCATGCCCTCAGCAAGTGTTTCTCTTACAAGAGCACTGATCTGGTCAGGGGTATACGCTCCCTTCATCCCTGCAACTGTTTCGTGGCCGCTGTAGAGACTTCGGCCTTTGATGCTGTTCAAGGCCGCGCCCAGGAACCCAAAAGCTGTAGAGCATCCAGATAGGTGGTCGACGATCGCCTCGTCTGATTGGATGCACACCGAACGGTCAAGAGCGATCAGGTTACACAGGGCCTGCATTTCAGCTCGCTGGCCTCGAGCTGGTGTGCTTGCGCCGTGTTGACGGATCGCACTAGCAACAATTGCTTGGTAGGTGCGTGCGCAAACGCCATCCAGTACAAAAGTCGCAGCTACGGCATAGGCGCTGGCCAGGAGAGGGTCCCAGTAGGTTGTTTGATAGTCGGCCAGGAGGATGATCTTGGCGATTTGGTTTTTGTGACCCTGCAGGCAGACCCTTGCACGCGGCCGGAGATTGCGGATGACTCCTAGCGCTTGATAGCTGTGGAATGCCTGGTTGAGATTCAGGACGGGTTGGGCGTGTTCCATGGGAGAGCTCCACTGAGTTGTGTAGAGCCATCGTCCTGCGACTAGGAGTGTGCCAGAAGCGGAAAGCGTGATGCCGTGCAGGCGCTGCCTGCAAAGGTACTAGCCCGACCAGTCTCAGAGTCAGGCTCTGGCTAGCAGGCATGAAAAAGCCCGGGCAAGCATACGAATGAGGTAGCTTGGTACCCGGGCTTTCTGCGAAGGATCAAGCAGCCTTGGATTCGCTCACTTGCTCAGAGTCCTTCGAAACGGGCTTTGCCGAAATGAGGTCCACTAGTGCCTTCTGCTGGGAAGTAGCTAGCTTTCGGAAGGCACTCAGCATGAGCTTCTCACTAGTCGACAGACTGTCGCTGTACACCTGGACTTTGGAGTCGTCAGTCTCATTGGCCAGGCTTTCCTCAAGGCGGGCGATGATCTCGGAGTTCATGCTGCGGTGGCGCGCCTTGGCAACCTCCCCAATCTTCTCGCGCATCCCCTCAGGCAGCCGCACGACAAATTTATCTGCGGTACGGCTGCTGTAAACTTGGTGATTCGATGGTCGCATGTGTATTCCTCTTTGTCTTGCCGGCGGGGCCGGATCATTCCGCTCAGATTTGTTCATGATTGAGCGTGCCACCAGCCCCGAAATCCCTAATCTCGGTGGCGAGTTGATTGATTCTATGGGTATGGCTGCCGAAGGCTAGTCAAAACGCCCACTCCAAATTCAAGTGCTGTGCTCACAGGTGGCCCTATCGCGGGCCGAGTGGGCTAGTGAACCGTGCGCTCATTGAGCACCTGTGCAGAAAGACGGTTGTTCTTCAGCACCTGGGCTACAGCTTCAGCGCCGCGGGTTTCGATTAGCACGGTAAGCGCTGCCTTTGCCTGCGACACAAGGTGCGAGCTCTGGATCTGGGGAAGGCCCGCGATTGGGATTTCAGTGATGCCCATTCCTGTCTCCAAATCGGAGACCTTGACGTGGGTATTACAGGAAAGGTGGCGATGAATGGCAAAGCTGAAAGTTTCGCCGGCGATGCTGCTCTCAAAAGTGCTGAACAACTCGACCGAGCGGATGCCGTTACGAGTGGCCAGGGTGATTTGATTGTTCATGAGGAGCTCCAGTCATAAGTTGATGGAGCCATCTTCGAGGCCAAATAGGTGTGGCAGAACCAGGCCCACGAGAATTTTTCACGTAAAGCTCGCCGTCAGCCGGCCGGTGTCGAGGTGACCGTTCCAAACCTGACCTTGGGACTTCTAGCGCGCGGGATGGAGATCCTGCGATCCAGGGCCAGCTGGTTCCAGGCCTCACCGAAATTCCGGCTCAACCATCTCTTGACGAAAACCTGCCGGTCTTCCACTTCGAGACAGGCTTCCCCGCCGGCTTCAACACTGTAGGTCCGGATGCAAAGACGATTGTCGTTAGAGATGGTTGCTACCCGTAACCGCATTCTGGGTTGAAACTTTGAGACCTTGAATGCGAAGGCTTGGTCCTCAGGACACTCTCTGCCGAGCAAGGACTGAATCTGCAATGCAGACGCCTTAGTGGCCTTCGTTCTGTGCATGGCCGACCGTACGGTGGGGAGGGTGCGAGCGAGGAGGAGGGCGCTGATCGAGGAGACGATCCATACAGCCGGCAGCTGTAAGCCAGGTAGGAGATTTCCGAGGGCTGCGATTGCTGTGATGAGCATGAGGAAAAGGTGGATTCGCGCTTTGCGCCTTTCTCTCCTGGATTCGTACTTCAAGTCCAGGGATGAAGCTATGTCGACCCCTCTTGATAGGTCGATGCTGTCGAGAATGCCTTTTCTACTCATTGTATTGCCGAGGGCATGTGCTCCCGGCCGATCCTAGTGGCCCACGTTGAGTACAGGTATAGCGAAAATAGACTGCAGTTGCTACCCGTAAATTGGATCTCGAGGCCGGGCACTCAGCCGACGGCCTCTAAAGCCCAGCGTTCACAATTGGCTGGATGGTTCGGCTACGGGTCACGGGGCCGAGATGTCCGGCCCGCGGGTGTCTGGCTGCAGCGCATTCGAAAGCAGAAGAGGCAACCACGCTCAGTGTGCTACTTGCAGCGAAGCAAGTGCCTGGCGATCGGGCGACCAACCGGCCAGCTGGCAGGCCTGATCGAAGCTCGCCATATCGCCAGACAAACGGAACTCAGCGGTGATGTTTCGGATCTGGCTCGCGCGCAGCTCCATGCTTGTGACAGTCTGGAGGATGGCATTGCCGGCTACCGTGGACATAGCGGACTCACGCAAAGTGCCGGCCGATTCGACCATCTGAACGGCCAGTTCATCCATGCAGGCAGCATAGGCGGCCACGTTATGGGTGGTGGAGGTTGCGTTGATGGCTGGTGTCTTATTCATGATCCATTCCTTTCTATTTTTAGGGTTTAGTGAGTTGCAGGACGAGTGCTGCCCTGGGGCTTTGACGTGCTGAAATTCCTGAAGCGCCGGAGCTCATCCGCGCAACGAATGAATTCGGCAGCCTGGTCGTCGGCCAGTGCGAAAATGCCTGTGCCACGGAGTGTTTTCAGCCCCGATGCGGCCGCCATAGCTTCCGCGTAACTCAGGGTACTGATCACCGGTTTAGCGAAGCCCGATGCGTCAGTCAGGTTGACCTCTACCAGCAAACTCCCAGCCTGAGCTTTGAAACTGACGATCGCCTTATAGTCCGGGTTGAATGCTGGCTGGCGCTCTCGAGCCGCTTTCAGTCCTATTGCTAGGCCTTCAAAGAAACCCTCAAGCCAGTACTGGCATACCGTTACACGGGTGAATTCCTCCCCGAAGTGGCTGTGAGCATGCTCCGCAGACGCCACGGCGAGCCCAGCTCGATGGAGCGCGGTTGTGAAAACCGTTCTTGTACCCTTGAACATCCTCAATACCTCTCAGTTGATGACACGAGGCGTTTCGACAGTATTAATGCTGGGGCCGCTTTGTGTGTGCCACAAGCCGTGACCCAGAACTACTCGCCTTGCTCTGCAGTTGGCTGCTTAGCCGCCCGGCGCTTTGCTTTTGCAATTGCCGCGGCGCGTTTGCTTTGTGCTGCTTTGATGGCAGCTTTCGAGGTCTCTGCCTGGATTCGAAATACCTCGCTGTTTTCGTAGTCGGGGTCTGTGGGTTTCCCGCCGTAACTCCAGCTGCCATTTGGGAAACGTACAACGGTCCAGGTTTGGGTCATGATGAGTCAGTCCATTTAGGATGTGAGAGGGCCTGCTCAGCAGGCATGGGCTAAAGGACGATCCTCGTAGGACCAGTCCGCAACGTTTCGGTAGGTTTCGGATATGGCGAACCGGCCCGGGGGCAGGATTACTGGAATGATGCAGCCTTTGCCAATCCGAACAGCCCTCAGTTTCGAGGTGAGCCGCTTGAGCATTTTGCGTATGCCTGGTGTGCCCAGTCGGCGTCGAGAGTCAGCCCAGTTGAGGTCAGTCAGCTCGCGGTGGCGGCACATTTCTCTTACGGCATAACGGGCCTGGTTTAACACATCTCGGGCCTCTGGCACTTCCTCTGCCAACTCATGGACGGCCAACCTGCAAGCGGTGTCGAGGCACAACCAGCCTGCCTCGCGGAAAAGAACTTCTGCAGTACAGGTGGTATGTGTCGGCGACATTTCCTGATGAATCCAGGTGTCGTTCATGTAATTGTGCCGTGCTTCAGCGTAAAGCGCCGATGGGTATTCGCTGTCCACCCGCCCATACACATAGGCCGGTCCAGTGTATTGAACGACGGAGTAGTAATCCTGGACCCGCTGCAGTACCAAGGCGGTGGCGCGTCGAATGTTGGCGGCAGTGATGTCGTCAGCCATCCCCAGCTGAGCTCGCAAGCGAATGCGGTTCATGGCCGGCAGGGTGCCGTCCTGAGTAGCGCCTGCGATCGTCTGAGCTGTTGCTGGTTTATCCGCCATGACCCGTCTCCTAGTTGATGGGCCCATTCTCAGGCTGGTCATTCCGTGGCAGAACCACCCGATACCGCTTTGTGCTCAGAATTCTTCGGACTGGTTTAGCAGGGAATGTGGTGAGCTGCGGGTACGGATGGCAAATCAAAGCCCTCCGAGGAGGGCCTCATTCCTACAGGGTCAATCACCCAGGTGTAGAGCTGCTCGCTTTTTGAGGTCTTCGAAGTCCACTTGGTCGAGTTCACCAACCGTGAAGTTCAAGGCTTCCTTCAGCAGCCCCCGGAGGACTTCAATATCTGGCTCAGCAGCGTTGTGTTGAGATGCCGGTGTTGCTTCGAGCGGTTGGCTCTCGTAGAGGAACTCAGCGCCTTCAACAGAAATGTGATGGAGCGAGAGGTGCTCCTCCTCGACGTCACCCTTCACCTCGTCCAACTCGATGGTGAGCCCGCTAACGGTATAAGAGGCGCGGAGGTCAGAAAATGCCTGCTCGCCAAGTACGTGATTCAACAAAGTCTCGAGGGTGGGGAATTCTTTTTTGAAGCCCTCCCATGAAGTAGACACACGGCAAAACGTGTCGTTGTAGTCATCCATTGCCACATAACCGCAATGGGTTTCGGAGCTGCCCAGGGTCTTGAATTCAGTGAGGGTGATGGTGAGTGCGTTAGCCATTGCCTGCGGGTCCTTTGATGGTTGATGTGTCCAGTGTCGGGGTAAGGCAGGGGTGCCAGAAGCACCCCGGGGATCACAATCAGCCAATCAATGCAGGGGTAGCGTAGAAAGGCGCAGATTTCAGCCCGCGCGGTTGCCGACACGGTCAAGCAAGGACGGCAGAGGAGGAATCTACTCAGCACCTTCCGAATTGTCCGTTGTAGGAGGTTTCTGGTCGCTCTCGGCCTGCTTGCACCCACTCACGTCACGGCATTCTTTCATGGCAGACGCCATGAGTTGCTGGCCAATCATGCGGGCAGCTTTTTGATCCATTTGGGTGATGGACTCCTCGTACTTGGACAAGGCCAAGTCTTGCTGCATTGCCGTGGCATGGGTTGAGCGTTCATCCGACATTCCCATGTTGGAAGTGAAATTCCAGCCAATGTTGGCCGCGGCGGCCCCCAAGAATCCTACGACCAGCGCAGCTCCGCAGAACTCGCCAAGCGATAGCAATCGGTCTTTCCACTTCCGTGGTATTTCGACGTATGGATTTGGAGCGTTCCTCTTGCCCTGAGCCGCCTGTATTGCCTCGATCAGCTTTTCAGCTTCAAGCCGGCTGCTGAAATGGACTACGGTCGATTCGAAGTTTTCGCATCCGGTCACCACGTAGGAGAGGGGGCCATCAAACCCGGGCCGAGTCTCGATCTCATCACGGGCGCGCAGCACCATCCCCGTCCCCCCAATACCAGTAGTTATTTCAAAGAAATAGCCGGGTGCAGAGAGTGCAAGAGGCCCCCGTTTATTAGGTACAACGGTAATCTCTGACGCCGCGTTGAAGACGGTTGGTGTGGATTTCATGGCAGGGCTCGATGAAGAATGAGGCCTCATTGTCTGCGATGCAGAATCAGCAGCAACCCAAAACACGTGATCGGAATTCAAAGCCGGCCCCGTGCTCATCCTTGCGTGAATAGTCGCTACACACCCTGTATGGGGGCCTCATAGTCGATGCGATTGGGGTTCTGGTTCCAGCCCCGCGGCTTCCTGTCTACACGGTACTTCATGCTTAGCATTGCTGAATGGCTTACTGACTGGGCGGCGCTGCTGAGCTTGGCAAGATGCGCCTGGGCGTCGGCATAGGTCATGAGCTTGCACTCTTCGATCAGGATTGAGGCGCTGCCAGCGGCCGGAAAAACCAAATTGCCTTTGAAAGAGGCCTTGCGGAGGATGAATCGAAAGTCGTGCAGTGCGGCCATTTTTGCTGCTCCATTGGGTTCAATGGATTTCATCATCAGCCGAGCTTGGATGTGCCAGAAGCTGTAGTGGGAGATCTAGCATTGAGGTGGCCTGCCCATTCCGGGCAGGCTGCTTTCGTCAGTTGCCTGTCGCGATAGGGGGCTTAGCCCTCTTGCGGGTTGGCTTCTTAGGAGGAACTGCCGGCGTCAGCATCTGAACTGCCTCAGTGATCGAGCCTTTATTGAGCTCGATCCAACTTGGCGGGATAGCAGGTTCGGCATGGGCTGGTATGGACACTTCTTCAACCAGGTTCTGTTTGAAACCCCGCGGCAGACGGATGTCTGGCGAGATGTTCAGCAGGTGGCGGGTCCAGTACTGTTTCCAGTGCCCCTTCGGAGGGGATACCTCGTGAGCAGCAATCGCAACCTTGGATTTTTTACCAGGGCCAACGGCGCGGGGGAAAGGAATATTGATTGTTTGCTTCAAAGATCGTCCCTCAAATCTACGGGCTGGCGGAGAGTTGATGCCCGCCAGCGGGTCCAGTGTACCGGATTGGTGCGCACCTTTACGGAGGGCAGGGCAGTCAAAGCCCTGCTCAGGATCTAAACGTATGGCATAGATGGAAGACCGATCGTGCTCTCCCCCTGGTACAGGGTGTGCACAGTGCCGTCCATGAGTTGAAGCTGGACCCAAGAGTGGCCATCGCAGGAGTAGTTGTAGGCCTGCTCCTCGGCGACCATGGTCTTGGCTTTGCCAAGTGCTTCGCTATAGCTGATGGTCCCGGCGGCAGGAGCTTGGAATGTGTGAAGGTTCGGAACCGCTTCACTTGGTCCAGTGCAACCATGCTCGACGTTGTACGGCGGGAGGAAGACTTTCTTACTCAGGTGTGTGTCCTCAAACCACTCTGGAAGATCTTCGCCTAACACGCAGCCGATAATGGCCAGGGCATAGGCGTGAATCAGGTGTGGGGCCATGTAGCTTCGGCCATCTGGGGTCTCTACGAGCCAGGTTGCGTTGCCGATCGGGCGACTTGAAAGACCCCACTTGCTGACGATTGGCATAATGGCCGCCAGTGCGTAAGGATTCTGATCGGCATCCTTGGTATCGAATGGCCCGAACTCGCGACCGTCGCAGATCAGTCCACCATTCCAGTAATCCCAGGGAACGCGAAGGGTGTCTTTCTTTTCAAGCGAAAGGGCGAGATAGAGGCAGAGTAGGTTGCCCTTGAGGGAGTTCGAGCGCATTTTGGGTCTCCATGATGAGAGCCCATCATCAGACAAGACTTGACGTGTCAGAAGCCGATTTGAGATTGGTGTGAGGACTCCTCTCCTTCAACCGCAACCGCCTTGGCCAGGCCGAAAGCTTGAGCTGCTAGGCTCTGGCGTGATGCCCCGGTTCCCTCGGACTGCCTTTAAGCAACTGTTACAATTAGGCTTTTTGGAAGGAATCCATGCCGCTAGCCATAATTTTCGCCCTTTTGCTCCTGGTTGCCGTGTTCCCCTGGGCGCTTGCGGTCTATGGTGCAACCATCCTCGCCTATGGCCTATGGTACGTGGTCAAAAGCCTTTTCATGACTGCGTTGCTGATCTTCGCATACTGGCACTCGGCCAAATCCAGCGAGCGTTTTGCTCGCCGCCGCGCAAAGCAGCTCGAGCAAGCAAAAAACTGAAAGTTGGCCGGCCAGGGACAACGCTGGCTGACTGAATCTTGTCAGCTCCCCGCGGGGGTAACCGCTATTGCGCCGGCCGCTGTGTTGTCGCTTGGAGTAGCAGTAGAGCCCGCAAGCAACTTGATATCGAAGGCGTCAGCCGGGACTTCGATACCCCACCACTCGAAAGCCTTTTCGCGAAACAGAGTCCAGTCTTCGACGGACGTTGCGCCATGTGTACACAGCCTGCATTCCCCAAGGCCGGCCATCTGCTCGGTTATCGTGTTATGCAAGTCAATGCCCCGAGGGCTGAAGCGTCCAACGGTGCTGCCATCAGAGGCCTGGAGCCACACACGGTCACGAAGGACACTCGTTTCTAGCCAGTATTCGAGGGCCATCACTTTTCCTTTAGTCTGCTGATCTGCAGTGATGAATGAGCCGAAGGGCCAGGGCAGAACCACTGCCGAGGTCCACAATTAAGATTCGTCATTGTGATGCATTAGCACGAGTGCCAGAAGCCTGCGAGGGTGCCGTTCGCACATTTTGAACGTGGCAATTGTTGCGAGGCAGACATCTGGTCATGCGAGAAAGTCGGATTGACTGACTTGGTGTGGGCGATGCCTCTACCCGGCCACACTAGAGCGGCCGTGCTGGACACGCCGCTGGCAGTGCGAGGCTTACCGGCACTGGATGCCAAATTTGCTATAGAGCAGAGCAAGATCCCGGTTGTAGCGCCGGTACGTTACTTCCTCCGCAAGACGGTCATGGTAATCAGGACCAAATTCCCTGGTCAGGCCGCGACGCAAAACCCAATCCACGAATAGCGGTCGAACCACAGTTTCAGCCAGGCCCAGAGTCTCATGTACCCAGTTGAGTTCCGCAGCTGGTGTACGAACCTTGACGTTGTTGTTCTCCCCCAGCAGGTACTCAACTGCCCAATTTTCCCCGGTATCCATGCCAATAGTGAACCAGGTGTCGCCGCTCGGTTCATCACTCAGCTTTGTGTGCTGGCGCTGGCGGTAAGCGTTTCCCACCATACCCTCGAATGCGAAGCCCGGGGTGAAGGTGGCTCGATCTGC
>Ga0215265_1056_pt1 | contig 23689 bp, 45 predicted proteins | sample JAMX8_100Endo3_C_FD_182615 | JGI IMG/M metagenome (GOLD analysis project Ga0215265, IMG submission 182615) | Enriched cells of freshwater protists from Biology Centre CAS, Ceske Budejovice, Czech Republic - JAMX8_100Endo3_C3 | ecosystem: Environmental > Aquatic > Freshwater > Unclassified ... | reverse complement strand
AGTAAGTGGGTCACCCACTACAGCGCCCCGCTCAAACTCCAAAGCATGCAGGCTAATCGAAGCCCCAACCGGCCATAGGTTCTCGATAAAATCTTCTGGAGAGCGGCATCGTTTGGCTAGCAGGTAACTTGGATATCCGAGTGCTTTCGCTATCATCTCTAACACCGCACGTTGCTTGATCTTGCTATCTGCCTGTACGGTCAAAATGCGCAGCCTCGAAGCGACGCGCTTAAAGTGTCCCAGGTACATACCGGTTGAGAGGCTGATCTCAACGAGGACGTCTGCAAGCCTGTCGTCTCGAAGTACGTAGTCTTCAGCGGGTTTCCACCCGCTCAAGTTATTAGCTGCAAGAAACGCAGTGTAATGTTCCCCCAGCGTTTCGATTGCATGGCGGGCAGTCAGTGTTTTAGGAGCCTCTTGAGGCTGCAATTCAATAATTTCGACCACTGCATACCTCCTATTGATGGTGTGAATCTGTTACCGCGGTTCAGAGTTGAACAGCGGCTTTGAGAATTATTGGGCTTCAGTATTGACTGTGTCTCTGTGTTCATCCTCGTTCAGCTGATTAAGCTGGCGGGATAAATCCGAAATTCGAGCACCAAGATTTTCACCACGCTCTTCAAAACGGCGATCTTGCGCCGGGCTTCCATCCTCACGGGTGAAACGTTGCCGCTCCCAGATGTCCAGTTCCTGCTCCGCAGTATCCAGTTGCTGTTGCAGTTGCTCCCTTGTCACATTGCTCATAAGTCACCTGTGCTGTTGAGGGTTCATCCCATTGATGCGTTCATGCAATACCCTATCCAGCCCCGCAAAAGAGGGTGCTGAGTCGAGGAGTGGTAGCTCGACCATTTTAGCGTCTTTGACCGGGTTGTACCTTTGAATCTGCGTGTCCTGGCTAGTGCGGTGATGCTGCTTGGCTCCAGATTCAGTTTGGGCCTGGTCAGCGGGTGCGAGCCCCTGCTAGCCAGCCGTCAAGATAGGCCCCGTATTCCTGGCGATTCCAGTATGGGTATTTGCCCGATACACCCATACGGGCTGATGTGAAGCCAATGCGGAAAAGGTTAGCGGTGCGCTCCTCGGTCATCATCTTTTGCCCTTCAAGGAATATGCGTCGGCGAGATCATTTAGTGGTGCATGGTGTGCCACCAGCACCCGTGGGGAGCGACTGAATGTGTTCGAGTACCTCAACGGGGGATTCAAAGTGGTGGGCAAGGGCAAGCCGGCGGGCACATGCCGCCGGATTGCGAGGGTTAGGAATGTCCAGGGCGACTAGCTGGACAACTCAACCCAGCAGACTCAACTGAGTCATGGTTGCCATGTCACCATTCTGGTTCGTATGGGCTTGGGCCGATCGCTCGGTGATGACCCATTTAGCACAAGACGGTGGCAGGCGAGTGAGGTAGTACAGTTGGTCACGGTCTTCAGGCACGACCAAGTGCAATTCTTGTCCTACGGCCTGGTGGGTAAACTTCTGAACAGCCTCATCAACGCTGGTCTGCTCGTAGGAGAGCAGTTTGACGGTCGTGTCTACAATGACTTTGGCGTCCTTCGGCATGCTGACAGCATTATCGATGGCGGCCCGGTACGCTTTCACCCTTGAACGGTAGCTGCCAGGTTCGCGCAGCTCTGCTTCCCAAAGCGTCCTCACGAACTCTCCAACGATGCTGTAAGCCCACCCAGCGCAGCGCCAGTTTCCTTCCTCATCGGGCATCAGAAGGCTGCAGTCAGCTTCATGAATTTTCATGACCTGAGGGACGTCTATCTGATAACCCTTAGCTTTTTGTGGTTTGTATCCGAGGGTAGCATCCCGTAGGCCGTGTACTGGAACATCGTACGCGGGCATGACGCGCTACAGTCCAGCATTGCGGCCGTCATAAATCGCCCCCAAAAGTGCGTGGTCTTTGTGAAGGGTGACAGTGACTGACTCGCCAGCTTCAAGCGATGTCACGATGTCATGCCTTCCTAGATCGTTGAGTACGGTTTTGACCCGCTCAAAGTCACCGTTGGCGATTGGGGCTTGGTAGGTATCAGATACCTTCAACTCGATATCCCGATCGTGCATTCGTACCGGGTTCTCAAGTTCCTTAAGCCAGCTGGCAATGTACCCTTCAGGGGTAATCGGCCGCCCGCCGGCACCCTGCAGCATGCCGCCCTCACACGACGATCCATAAGAGAAAATTGCCTTTATGGTAGCGGCAAGGTCGCCTACCTGCATGGCATTCCAAACCGGGGTATGAGGGTGGCAATTCTTGGAATACGTCTGCTCGAACAGTGCGTAGCAGAGTTGCCCGTCGTTGCCTTGAAAAGCCCCTACCAGCTTGGCGGTGGATACTGTTGAGCCCATGTGGTTTCTCCTGGAACTGAGGAAGGTGTGTTCGATGGGCTTAGTTTCAAACCGATGTGCGCGTGCCAGAACCTCCACGTTGAAGGTTTCTTCTGTCCAGGGCGCAGGCTTTAAATCTTCAATTAGGCTCTGAAGGTGAGCGACTGGTGATCTGAGGGAAATGCAGCGGCTGGTCCCCAAACATAGTGATTCGATGTGCTGAAGCCACACGTTGGACTACTGCTGGCTGGCCCCAGCAGTATAATCAGCGGGGCCGATCACCTCGGCCACGGTGGGCTATCCGGCCTGACTATTCTCGGAGGGATGTTAATGTTTGGGTGCTGCGGCGCAGAGAGCTTGAAGTTCAAATCCCCGAGTGAGGAGATCGATCATCGCCGCTTGAACGAACTGTTTGCGGCCCTGAAAGGGCAGGGCTGGAATGTGCAGCAGGTCGCGGAAGTGGAAAAGTGCAATTGCCCGTGTCATGTCGACGGAAGGCAAGTGATGTGCTGAATACCCTACCTGCCTGGCGTTGCGCCAGGCAGGTCATCGGTGCGTTTTTCGGTAATCAGCACCTGAATGGCCGATCATTCCACATGGCAATCCCAGGATTTCGTGAGCCAATCTCGGCTTTGAAGCGGACTACTGCCGGTCTGCAGCGGCTTGGTTGACCAACTGCTCTCGTAGTGTGTCGTTCTCGTCCTGCAGCCTTTTCGGCATTGCGTTAGCGGCTTCGTGAGAGATTGTCAGCTTCTCAACCTCAGTACGGAGTCGCTCTACCTCGCTCCAACCTTCATCGGCGTACAGTGCTCGGACTTCGCGCATGAGGCCGAACTTGTTGGACTCGGGATGGCCATAGAAGTCGTCGTAAACCTCCTTGGAACATTCACCCCATTCCCGCCATTCAGCGTCGGATTTGTGCTTCATGCGTACCTGGTAGATCGTCGGCTGGCGCTGAACCTGGTCACGCGCCGCGGCCAGGGCCTGGATAATTCCGAGCAGGCGGCCGGCCCCGACTTCATCGGTATCACCGAGACAATAGCGGCCATCAACCTCCCGCGTACACTGGCAGTCATCGGTCAGTGCTTGTGAGCTGCCGATCCAGCCGCAGCGGATGCATTCGGCGGCGTAGAAGCGCCCCGTTAAAGGGACTTGTCCAACGTAGCGTGGGATGCAAACTGCTTGCACGTCGTCGCTCATACCTTCTCTCCCTGGCCGGCGGTGGCAGACAGCGCATCCTCGATATCGTACCGCAACTCTTTGGGAGTGGATTCCAGAGCGCGCTTCAGAAGGGCCTCGAGCTCGGTCAGCCGTGCTTGCTGGCGCTCAGACTTGTCTTTCGATTCGGCAAGTTCTGTACGCATTTCCTGAACCTCTGCAGGTTCGGCGTAACCACGGAGCGCTGTCACCTGTAGATTGCGAATCCCTCGCTCTCCAGCGCAGTTGCGAGGGCGGTCTGTAGCTTTGTCGCAAAACCCTCGCCAAGGTTTCCAATTGTCAATCCAGTGGATTTCACCTGCGTCAGATCGCGACTGTGACTTCGACTGCACATATTCGCACTCGATCAAATAGCCCAAAGGCTGGCCCTTGGTTTCCTCAACCTGGCTATTGATGAGCTGGCGCAGTTTGGAGCGTGCTTCGATCATCGAAGTGCCAATGTCATCAGCCAGCGAGACCGCTAGCGAACACGGGATCGCCAGCATGTGGTCGGGTGCTTGATGTTGTTCGGTCATGCGGCCTCCTGGCTGCGTTGTGTCGTTGCTTGCTAGCGGTGGGCGGGAGTGCATGCCAAACGCTGGTCCGACTCCCGGCCAACAGGTTGTGGAATTAGGCTGCGAGTTTGTCCTCAAGCCCCAGCTCGGGTGGCACGTTTACGGTTTCACCGAACTTGGTCACCACAATGGCACGGCACAGAGCGATCAGCTCGTTACGGCAAGGCTCGGTTGTGTACTGGAGGCCGCCCTCGTAATAGACATTTGCTACCCAGCGTTCGGACATTTCCGTACCCTCACGGCCATCATGGGCTTCTGGGTAGAGCGCAACTTGGAACTCGCGCAGCAGAGGGCCTGCATCAGACCAGTCGCTGCTCGGGCGGAACGATCCGAAGCCATGCGGAGTTACCCAGTGCGCCCGGACCACATCTTTGGCAACCGCAGGCAGGATCTTAACGGGGATCCCGGCTGCCTGGGCGACTGCCCAGTCAAGCGCAGGGCCATCGAGCTGGTTGATATCGAACGGGACAAAACCGGTTAGGAGAGCGACTGGGGAAGCGGTGGATTCGTGCTGAGTGTGCATGTTTGCTCCAAGCATATTCTTTAAGTGTGGTCATCCTGCCGGGCTATTCCACGTGCCAGAAGCCCGCTTAGCATTTTTTGTGGATCTGCCTTAATCAGGCGGCCATATCCAATTCCTGACAGTCCTCGCGCCAGCCAGCCCACAAGTCAGCCTCAATAAACGCGTACGTGTCCGCGATGTCTTCGAAGTGCCGGCGGTAGGCTTCTTGGTCCTCCCAGAGCCTGGTTTCCTCAAGGTGCAACACATGCTCTTGGTGTACCTCTGCCGCAGCCTGTGCTGCAGGAAGCCCATTGCTCCAGGCGATGAACAGGGTCCTGGTCTGACCGCTTGTAGCCTCTGCTACTTCCAAGGCTGGGACCTGCATCAGCTGGCTTAGGTTGATCGTTACCCCTGCCAGCCATTCGCAGTAGGGGATAAGAGAGGGAGAGTTGTGGAGCGCTTCGCAGGCCCAGTTCGTGCTGTTCCACTCACCCTGAGCATTCTGGAAGTAATGGTCCGTATAGACCTCATACGCCAGGGTGTACTGTAGAGCCAACTCAGGCACATCCTGAAGGATCATGGGAGGCTGGGCCCCGTAGTGTCGGTAGCGCAAGACATCACTCAAGGCCAGCGACTGCACTGCCTCGAATGCATCCTTAAGCGCCTTCAGGGAAAGGTCTTCACAGCCGGCGGTCCGCTCAAAGGCTACGACATCAACCCAGCGAAGGCGAACGGCGAGGGCTTCTTGGAATGCTTCGTTCATGTTTGAGGCTCCGGTCTGCGTGGACAGTGGAGCCATCTTCAAGGCGGATCAGGTGTGGCAGAACCATTTTTCCATGGTGAGCCGGTGGTAAATGGTCAGTCCTCGGGGAGGAGTTCAAGCCGGCTCCAAGGCACCTCAAACAACTTCACTTCCGACCGCCGGCCGCTCTTCGGGAATAGGACGATTGGCTCAGGAACTCCAGTTCCGAACTGTCCCCTGTAACCGTTGATGATCCCCTTGCGGTTGGCGAACCGCTTGGCCTCTGCGGGGGCGATGCGGGCGAGCCACTCGCTAGTAAACTGAACGGGTGTCCCTACCGGGAGCTTCGCGCTGACTTCCATGGGATGGTTTCCGTAGGTGTAGGATTGAGACCCGGTTAACGACTAGCGCCTGTGCAGGACATTCATGATCACCAGAACCAGCCCAAGTGCTATTGATGACCCAGCCCAGGCGGACTCGGGAATCCCAAACAATCCGATCTGGTCGGCCGGTGCAGCACAGAGGGTGTAAGCACCGTAAGAGACGGCAGCTACCCCAAGGCCGATTGCATAGATAGAGAAAGTCTTACGATTTGCAGCCATTTGGGTATTGGTCCTGGGACATGGATTTCGAGCGCTCTAGTGTACTGGATGGTGCGGCCGGCGAGCTTCAGTCATCGTCACTGCAGCTGAAGCGATCAGCATGCCGCGGCGTCATTGTCTGTGACCGATAGCAGTTCGTAGCCTTCAGGCGTCCACTCTGCAGACGATGCTAGTCTGCGGACGACTTCGATGTCTTCCGTCCCCGCTGAGGCTCCGTTGGCGGTGTAGATTATCTTCCCCCAGTAAGGATCTGGGTTGGATGCATCGGCAGGGCTGTAGCCCTTGATGCGGTAGATGATGACGAAGTATGCCATTGGCCCTAAACCGAGGTGGCCGGGCAAGATGGCCCTGGGCGGGATTGTAACCCAGGGCGCTTGATGAGCCGGATCAGCGTTGCTCCTCGAAAACCTCCTCATCGCGGTCGTCGTCGAGTTCGTTGTAGTCAGGCCGGCCGGCCTTTGTCTTGTTCGAGGAGATCGCGAGCTCTAGTGCGTCAGGAACATCTTCGGTCTTATTGCCCAAGGAGATCGCGAGCTCAAGGGCATCAGAAACATCTTCGCTCATACCGCCCGCGCCCACGAATTCAACATCGTTACCAGCATCGTCAATGACTTCGACTCCGCCCCCTCCGTGCTCCACTGCAACACGGATCAACCATCCTGCAGGAAGCTGACCCGCCGCACGCTGAACTTGTACATAAAGCTCAGCCTTCTCCTGAAGTGACTCATTCTCGGCTTTCAGCTTGGTGATCTCCGCCCGCAGGCTCTCGACTTCGCACCCAGGGCATTCGCTGTAACCGCGTACAGGCTCGGCCTTGTGTTTCTCGCATGCTTTCACTTTGTGTCTCCAACTGCTTTCCAGTACGGCCCCGTGTTCATCACCAGACCTTTTCGTTTCAGACGCTGGCAGGCCTCGCTGATCTCCTCCCGAGACGCTCGAACGACGGCGCGCATGTCATGTGCGGTCGATCCCTCAGTCTGGAGAAGATGCCCTAAAACACGCTCGTCTGTATCGCCGTCCAACATCCCGTCGCCATATTTTGCTGCAACCGTGGCCACCGCCAGGCGGAGGGCGTCCCGACGCGCGCCAGGTTCGTCTGCGTGCGGAGTCTCGCACTGTTTGAAACCGACCCACGGCACGTATACCGTTGCCCGGGCAAGTCCGCCCAGCGAGGTTATGTCGACCTTGAGTTTGGCAATTATGAGAACTACCTGCCGATCGTCCTGCATTGGCAGCCAAACCTCTCGGCCCGTCTCAGGGTCATCGTAGTAATAGGCGTCGCTGCTGCGGCGGTATTCTAGTTGGAAGCCCATGGCCTTGGCTGAAAGCTTGATGATGTCTTCTTCTATCACAGCTCATACCCTTCATGAATCCAGCGTCAAGACGCTGTCGGTAAGTCGTCGCCAGTGTTGAGTGAGCTGGCGGGGCTAGCGGTTTGCTGCGCTCGCCAGCGCGGCGAGCCTGCCCGATGTATGGGGCTCTGTTCAGCAGAGGCCCGTGATCAGAGCAGCTCTACCTCAACTCGAAACGGGTCACCCTTAACGTAGAACTCGCACCGGGATTTGGCTTCGCCAGATTCAAGGCGAGCCTTGAAATCGAACGCGCTCTGAGGGTCCAAAAAATACCCTTCCACGGTTTCGAAGTGCTCCCGGTCATTCCCTGTACTCACAACAACGCTGTAGCAGTATTTGCTGTCGATCGGGGCATTCGGATAGAACCGGTAAAAGCCGATGCTCGACGAGCGCGCCTTGTTGAGCTTGGCGGTCGTGAACTCGATCTGTTCCTGGGGCATGCGGGGATCACGATGAAAACCGTTCACCGTGGCGAGAAAAGGTGCCTCGTGCATGAATGACATGAAGAGGGTCTGCCCGATTTCAGGGCGGTAGTCAGGGGTGTAAGCGCTCATTAGAGTTCCTCAGTGCGAAGTGCCGCGATTCATGGGCCTTATCTTCACTGCGATTCAGCCGTGGCAGAATCCCGCCCCGGGGCAATTGCTTTGTTATGAGAGTGGCGAGATCACCACGCCCGGTGATGGATCTCTGTTCAGATCCTCCCCCGGACATTGATTGGATACAGAATCTGGCGGAAATCGGTTTGTAGGCTGGCGCTTGTAGCAACATCACGATCTAGCGAGCCCTCATGAGTTGAGCGGCTCAGCTAGCGGTTTGAAGCACCTGCCAGGGCGCGAAGCCTTTCAAGCGAGCTCTTTGTGCCGAGACGCTCGCATTCGGCCGCGAGCTTCAACAAGTTGATGGTCGTAGCACGGAAACCATCAGTGTTAGGAAAGCCTTCCAGCTTGTGACCTTCGGGATAGGCCTCAAATGGGCCCTGCCAACACCAATTTTTCTTCCACTCTTCCCAAACAGTACGGATTTCATTGCCGCCACCCACACTCCAAACGTGCCTCACCCGTGTGTTCTGCGAATAGGCCAATTCGCTTGGCTCGAACCAATCAAGCCACATTTCATCAAACTGGGAGGGGGCGATCTCTTTCAAGCGCTTGCTCAGCTTCTTTTCGATCCGGGCCTTCATGGCTGCACCTTTTCTGGGGCGATAGCTTCGGTACCGAACTTCAGGGCGCTGCTGTCGGTCACCAGCTCATCCTCGAAGGCGCATTCCTCTGAACCGTCTGGGAGCTGGATGTCGTACATAGGCCCGACGTCATGCCGATCATAGGTGCTCTCGTCGGCCGGTCCCAAGATAAGGACTTCAACAGGACCCTTGCTCGCCGCCGCGGTGCTTGTCCAGATTGCCTTGGAGTTAGGCCCGAAACTGCCTTGTTCACGATCGTCACAGGCGGTACCGGCCTGGCCTTCCTCGCTCTGCGCGTGCACGCCCATGTAAGCCATATCTCGAGAACCCCCGCAGCAGACCGGTATAGGTGTCTCAGGCGGGGCGTCGACGACAATTGCTTGCAGCCGATCGCTATGGCAAATCCGGCAGTGGTATTTGAAGTGGGTGGGGGTGGCAGTCATGTCGGTGTCCTTTTCATTGATCCAGCTCAGGCACGGCGTCGCAGGAATGCTGTTTAGAGGTTCATCCCGGAGGGGCAGGAGTACGGGACGAACTCACCATCAATCCACTCTTTCCCCATTTCGCCTGGGACCAGTGGTATTCCCATCACCTCGAAGACTGGCCGGGCGGACACGCACGTTTGGACGTAGATGACAGTGAACTCACATCCCAGGCTTTTAGCTACCTCGGCTACCTCGTTCACGCTCAGGAACTCACCGGTGCTGAATTCATGGCACAGCTTGGTCCAGCCGTGGCCATTGATAACGCTGGGCTTCTTGCCAGGTCCTGCATGCAGGTTGAACAGGTGCTTGAGCACAGCGTCCCGGCCGGCGCTGTTCTTCTTGAAGTCGAGGTAACAGTTCAGTGCGGCGCCGTCGTACCAGCCCATCTTGATCTGATAGCCCTGCCGCCAGTTGACCCAGCTGAGCCGCGTCACGGGATTGCGATTCCATTTATTGAGTTGGTCGATAGCTGCCTTAAGCAGTTCTGCGGGTACCAGGTTGGGGAGGGTGGTGTAGGCTTGCGTCATGATGCTGCTCCGATCTCGTGATGGAGTGAATCATGAGGTTGAGGGGCGCGTGGCAGAAGCATCGGCACGCAAAATTGTTGATTCTAGTGATGGCTCTACAATAGTCGAGGCGGGAGGACTGGGGGCCCAGTCCTGCCCCTCACAAACTCGTGGCGTCAGCCATCGTTAGCCAAGTGCTCATCAGAGCGTGCATCAATCTGTTGGAAGAAATGGCCGACGATCGCGCCAGACTCACCCGTAAAGGGGAACGACCCTCGCTGCAGTCCCACCGGCTCGCCCTTCATGCAAACATGGCCATTCGACCGCTCTGCGGCGTCTGAGGAGAAATCAGCCATTACCACATCAATTGGTGCATCGCCGGTCACATGCAGCAGTCGGCCACCATCGTGTGCAACAAGCACTCTTACAGGGACTGGCGCTGGAGCAGGAGGGCGCTTGACGCTGCTGGCCATGTGGGCCTTCTGCATTACCTCGAAGGCGGCATGCACATTAGCCGCATGGGTCATATCCTCGTCGACGATGAGTTGGATCCCGGCGCTCGGGTTCTCGGATAGGTATCCATAAATTGCCCATACGATGCCGTTGTACACACCCAGTGAATGGCTGGATGCCTCGTCGCCCGGATTCGCCATGTCTACCAGAGATTCCAACTCACCATCCTCCAGATCAACCACTGCGTAGGCGGTTCCTCGGTGGGCAGTTTCAAGCAGCGTAAAGCGGTTGGTGTCTGCGCCTGCTTGGTCCAGGGAATCGAACTCCATCAAGGTTTCCAGATTCTGCCGTGGATCAACTGGCAGGCAGTACGTGCCGCCCTCGCTGGCGATGCGAATGCAGCGCACGAGAGAGAACCTGGTGAAGTGCAGGGTATCGAGAGGGTTGCTGGGGGAGTTCGTCATTTCGGGCCCTTTATGCCACTGAATAGTCGGGCATATGCTGGCTCAGTTGAAAGCGTGCCAGAATCACTGAATTTTGTGCATGCGTTTTGGGAGGGGGATTTTCACTGGCGCGGCAAGCAAGGCAACCGATACCATGTTTGCCTACATGCCAGGCTTGTAAGCCGAGAACCTTTTAAGGGCCAGATAGACATGAACAATGCGTGTGAAATTGTAATGACCGTGAGTATCTGGGTGCTTATCTTCTCCGGTCTGTTAATTTTTTTGAAACCGGCATGATCTGATGGTGCAATGATGTGCCGGGGCTATGATTCATCACCTGTCTCTGGAAACAAATGCCCAGCAGGCAGGCAAAGAAAAGCCCGGAGCATGCCGGGCTTGGGAACGACTGGAGAATCTAGCTGCTATATCCCGTCAGCGTGTAAATGGTCTCCCACTCGCGCCCGCAGTCGTCACATGAGGTCGCCTGGCCGATGGAGTCGCCGTGAAAGGTGAGGTTGGTCCCCGAAAAGGTGATGTTGCCCGAGGCGCACCATGGGCATGCGAAGCCATTTGGATGGTCGATGTAGGTATGATCAGTGATTGGTTTGGCGACCTTCGCCAGACTCGCTGCAGGCGCGCTCATGCTGCCACCTGGAGGTCGATCCGGTTATCGATCTGAACTGCCTCCGGGATCAAGACTTGGAAGCTGAGTCCAGGATCACTACGGAATGATCTCGTGTCGCCGCGCGCAGCTGCAATCCGGCCTGCATACTGCTGCGCTTGCGCAAGCTGGTACAACGAAAAGTACGCGTCCTCCTTGATGTTGGAATTCGAGTAATCCGTGCACAGCACCGAAGTCCCGCCGTGGTTGTTGCTGAGGCCGAAGGTCATCACCACATAGCGGGGCTCGCCGGCCGGGCGATAAAGCTGCCCATCGATAAAGATCAAGCCTCGTGCCCAGTGCTGCAGGTACTGACCGATGGCCTCTTGTCCCACGCTCGAGGACACATAAATACCCAGGCGGTGATCGGACAAAGTGGCGCTGTCGGTGATCAGTGAAAGCTCGGTACCGGGACTTGAGTATTCGAAGTCGGTCCCACCAGAAGTTTGCGCCTGACGTTGGCAGGCAAACACGCTGCAGCTGGTCCATAGCTGACCCTCAAACCATCGGTACTCTATCCGCACAGGGACAGGCTCATCCGCTTTTGTGCTGATGATGGCCACAGGTGCTGCCAAGGCTTCGATCTCTCGAAGAGTGACCACCTCAACGCCATCGTCAAAGCGAACTGGTCGTGGGTTGCGGCAGCGGGGCGGGATGACATCTGCGATGTAGCTGAAGCGAACAGTCACTAGCATGGTGGATCTCCTATGTGAGTAGAAATCCAGGATGTTGGAGATTTGTTTGTGCCAGAACCCTCTGCCAGAGCCATGTGTTCTAATGCCGAACGCCGGGCGGAAAAGATGCGCATGGGGCTTCTGGTACGCGTAACAAGGACTGAACATAAGCTCGACATCACTACGGAGGTCTGGAAATGAGAGTTGGTCGTTTTGTATTTCGTGGATGTGACGAAGATGACGGCTTGATTGTCGGTGCTGCTATGAAGGGCGCTAATTTTTTCAAGCGCAACGCAGTCTACGAAATCCGAGAAATCCTCGGGGAGTAGACCATTCACGAAGTTGGCGAATCCATTGTGCGCCACGTAGGCGAGGAGTCTCCTAACTCCTGCCCGCTCACATGGGGCTCCTCGGTCAATGAGCTCCTTGTTGAATTGGGTCCAGATCTGGTCCTGACCCGCGAGGAATACGAAGGCGTTTTGTACCAGCGCCGCCGCCAGGCTCTGATTCGGGAGCACGGCGCTGACCGTGTGGCCGAGTGGGAGCGGCAGGGTCGAGACCTGAACGAAATCAGCTAATGGCCAACCAGTGGATGTTTTGAGGTCGATGTGATTCTGGCACACGCTAAAGGCGTGGACGATACGCTCAACATCCAGGCCAACGTCCAGAGGTCTGGACCAAATTGGAGAGTCGCCACCAATGAAAATCGTCATCCACCTTCGCCCATTGCATGTCTTGGCTTTGTCCGCAGCGATCCTGGTCGCTGGTTATGGTTGGCAGCAACACGCCTCTCAGGCCGAAGCGCAACGCCAGGCCGACATTGATGCCAAGTGCGGTGCTCAGGCTGCTTTGCCGCCTGAACCGCTGAAGCGATCTCTGGTGTGCGTGGGCTGGTCGCCTAAGACTGACCAGCAATTACCAGCCCGCGGCTGAAGTCTTCACGGCCAGTGCTGGAAGGTAGCCTGGTCGGTCCAGTTCCTCGAAGGTATTCCATCTGACGATCTCTAGCGCGCAGCACTTAAGCAGCGCGATCTAGTTAGGAATCTACATGACACCTCAGCAGTCTGAAATTGACCAATTGGTGGCCAAGCTGCGGCTCGACCACAGTGACGACGGCGGACCAAGCAGAATTGATTTCCTGCGTGAGCGGCAGGCCGCTGCGGACCTGATCGAGGCCTTGGTCAGTGCACTGGGCAACGCCGAATCGACCTGCGAAAAGGCGCTTGCGGGTTTTAGCCGCTGGGAGTCAGGTCATCCATTCGATCCCTCAGGTCCGGAGGCGGAAATAAAGGGTCAGCTTTATGATGTGATCCGGCCGGGCGCACGCGCGGGATTCAAAAAGCTGGCGGCGCTGATGAGTGACGGTGCCGCCGCTACCTCAAGGAATTAGAAAGCCCCTCATGACCAATGAAGCCAGCATCTCAAACTACTACCGATACCGCTCCATGGTTCAAGCTGTCCGTCTGGACGAGGACGGCAAAAGCGGACCCGAAGAGGTGGAGCAACAAGTGCTGTCGGTGACTGTTCCGGCCGCTGGGCAACGCGTTTCTGGCGCCTTCTTTGGTGATCTGCCAGGAACATACCTGGTGGTCCAGGTCAGGGATTTTGAAGTCCTGCCGCAATCCGATCATTGAGATCAGAGCTGAGCTTTGGATTTGAATTTTGACCCTTCCCTCTTGGTTTGGTCTTCGAAAAAAGAATGCGACAATCCCCGAGATAGGATTTGCCTTCCAACCTCGGCACCTAGCTCTGTTGCTTAAGCCTGAGGGTACCGGTTGACCGAGGATCATGTGCCGGCTGGCATCACGATCATAAATCAACGGTGCGGGCTTCTGGCACGCGCTAATGGCGAGGAAGATGCGCTCAACCTCAAGGCCAACATCCACAACCCAAGGAGTGCCCGACATGTCTGCTCAAGTACATCGACTTGCCGCCCGCGGCTTTACTGAATCGAACCTGCCGGCTTTGGCGGCCGATATCCTGGCCTGGCGCAAGAATGCGGTTCTGGCCGAGGACTGCAAGCTGCACGAGCTTGCAAAACTGTGTGTGCCAATGGCATCGGAAGGCGACGAGTATCAGGAAGCGGAGCGCATGGTCATCCGCTTCGCACTGGAGAGCGCCGCGGCGAAGTAGGCCTACGGCCATGGCCATGCATCCACTCACATGTGGATGCAGGCTTGGTGCCCTTGCCCAGTCCGCGCGGCAGGCACTGCCACTACGCACAAGCGACGCTTTGAATCCTGGTAAGTCTAATGAGCCGTAAGCTAATCAGAGACGCAATATCGTGCTTCTTAGACAAGCGCATATTCACCCAGGTTTTCTTGCGGACGGCTCCAAAGCTGTCTACTCAGCTTGATCGTCCATTGACTGTTGCGCTTTTCGGTAGTGCCGCCTTTTGCGAGGCCGAGTTTTACCCAACTTTGTTTATGTTCGCGGTTGTTTGTCTCGGTATGTTTCTCACCTACTGGTCACGGCAGGGTGAAGCCAAGCTAAACGCCATTGAAGCTGCTTACGGGTCGCGGACAAAGGAACAGGTTTGGAAAATCTGTAGTGTGCCAAGCTCGAAGCTTGAGCCTATTGGTGTGGCCCTTATCGCCAGGAGGGTTGGCGAGTTGAAAGAGCTTAAAGAACCATCTGAGAAATAAAAAGCGCATTGGACGCCAACGACGATGCCAGTAAACATTCCAGTACCTCGTTTGAAAGGCCATTGCAATCCGTATGGCAATGAATCGCCATGGGGAGGGCCAGTTAGGATGGGAGACGTGCGAACCGCGCTCCAAACACAGCGCCTAGCCCCACTACCCGGTGGCGATGATCACCCGGCACGTATCGCCTATCTGGTTCTGAACCCGGCCAGTGATCCGATCGAACTCGATGTGGGCTGCCCTGGCCTCGGGTTCGGCGGGCCAAGCTGGCCTGTGTTGGATGGCAACCATAGGCTGGCCGCCGCTATCTACAGAGAGGATGAATTTATCTCTGCACAGGTGAGCGGCGATCTTGATCATGCGTTCGAGCTCTTCCAGGTTGACTGTGAGGAACCGGACTTAAAAATTTCTTCGGATGACTCCATATCCGAATGCACTCTCTGAACTGAGGATGTGAATCTCTTGAAATTTGTAAGGTATTTTGTTGTGGCGGTTGGTTTCATTGTCTTGTGGTTGATGTTCAATTATCTGCAGATCGCTATTAGTTTGATCGCTGCTCTAATGATCGTCGTGGTGCCGGCTGCTCTTAACAGGCCCCAAAAGGGTGAGCCATTTGACTTTGCCTCGTTTGAGGTGTCGATCGGCGTTGCAGTTGTTTTTTCCCTGATGTCCTGTGCTGTCATAATCGGTTTTGTAAGCGCTGAGACTAAAGCACATTGGTTAGCTGTATTCATCCAGGGGGTCTTCGGCGGAATCGTTGGTTTGATTGCTGGCAAGCTTTGGCAGGAGCGCCACCGCCCGCTTCAAGACGTGCAAGAGCGCAGTGTTGATGCCGCCCGCGTAAGAGCCCGCGGCTGATCCCCATCTGAACTTGGAGAAGTGCGATGAGAAACATGACCGGTATCCAGCTGATCGCTGCTGAGCGCCAGCGCCAGATCGAGACTGAAGGTTGGACGGCTAAGAGTGACGATGAGCTGGGTGCAGAAAGCCTTGAGCTTGCCGCGCTGAGCTACCGGAATGCAGGTGATGTCAGCAGTCCGCTACCCAAGTCCTGGCCATTTGATTCCGATTGGTGGAAACCACAGCACAGAAAACGCAACTTGGAGCGCGCTGGCGCTCTCTACCAGGCTGCGGCCGACACGGCAGAGCGCTCGAAAGATTACGCTCTTCGCGACCGCTTGCTTTACCAGGTGGCGAGCTGCTCCATTCTTCTGGACAGCATCCTCCCAGCTGGTACCGCCGGCAGTGCCTCCGTCGAGCAATTGCCCTGCAGCGCCGGCACATGCAAAAAGATCATGGTTGACGAAGCGAGTCGAGCCCCGCAGCTGAGCGCCAAAACGATTCAAGCCGTGCAAGAGGCCATCATCAAGAACTGATCGCCCATCAGTCGAGGGCACCGAAGTTGAACGAAGGGTAGGGCTGATCATGGATAAAGGAACTCCGATTCTCTGCCGGTGCCCAGCGTGCGGTGGGCTTGATATCAACCTGAGCGAGTTTTTCATAGTCAGCGATGTGTACGAGCTTCGCGATGGTGTTCTGGTTGATCGAATCGCTGGCATCAACCCTCAGGCAACCGGGGGCGTCGATGGCGAGTGCACAAAGTGCGGCCACCGCTGGCGCCTTCGCAAGAACCCCATTCAGGCGGCATACGCGGCCGCCAATTTCTCATAGGGGTTGCTTACGCCTGGGAGCAGCCTTTACGGCTGACCTTGGCATGAACCGCATTGAGCACCGATCCCAACGAACTGAACGAGTACACTACATGGCTATGATGCTGCCCTGGAGCAACCAGACGGGACGATCGAGGTGCGCTGCGGTGGCATCGCGACGTTCACCCTTTGTAGGGCCGATGGGGTAGGACTGTGGGAGCTGCGCCGTGTTGGCGAATCTGAGGTCATCGAGGCTGACCAGTACCGGCACGACCTCTTCGCCAGCATCCAATCAGGCCGGATCAAATGATAGTGCTGGGAGGTGTAAACATGCGTCACCAGGGTAGTCAAACCTTCAAAGATTGGCTGGTACAAGGCGGGCCGGTTACTTCCATTCCAGGTTACGACCTGTTCGCTCTCATTTTTGGAATCGTGACAATGGGCATGGCTTATCGCTTCATATGGGGCTCGGACACCTTCGGGTCTACCGAAACAGCTGTTGCGATTGTCGGCGCAAGTATTGCGGCGTTCTGCTCCTTCAAGTCGCACACAGCTGTCAGGTGATTGCGCGATGTCGACACAGGAAATGAATGGCAGTCCAACCACAAAGGTTCCCCCTGCGTTTGCTTCACCAGAGGAGCGTTACCTGTGGGTTCATACCGAATATGCGAAGGGGCGGACACTCAGTGAAATTGCCCAGGCGCTCGGTGTAAGTCCTAGTCGGGCGGGCCAGATGAACCGCAAGGGGAAGTGCTTGGCCAACCCGGTGACCTACTGGCATACCGGGTTGAGCAGTCAGACTGCTAACCGTTTGGTGGAGGGCGGTTATGTCAGCCGGGAACAGGTATTGGAGGCGGTACGGTCCGGCGAGATCACCGATCGACCTTCGATCAGCCAAAGGGAGCACTTTGTGTCTGAGGGTCAGTGGACGACAATTCCAGGGCTTGGAAGGGTAGGCTTCCTTGAATTGCAACAATGGTTGAAGCGTGAGCCGGGCAGGATTGAATGATGAGTATTCTTGGTGAAGAAGGATTCCACCCACGCGTGAAGGAAGACTTGCGCCGTGACGTTGGAGGGTATTGCTCTGCTCCCTTCTGTGGGGTCCAGACTGCTGTATTCGACCGTTCGAGTCGGAAGGATCGCCTGACCGGCGACGCGGCGCACATCTGTGGGGCGAAGCCTGGTGCAGCTAGGTACTGGGATTTACCTGAGGGCATGAATCGACATGGCTACGAAAACGGGATCTGGTTGTGTGCGGTATGCCACAGGATGGTCGACAACAGCGCAGACCTGTTCCCGGCTCAGATGCTCGACGAATGGAAATATCTTGCGGTAAAGGCGCACCAGGAGGGCGGCAGGACTCGGAGGTTTGCGCTTAACGTCGGAAGCGACCTGTCCCGCGATCATGACAATGCTGTGCAGTTCCTGAACGAGACCTGGCCAATCTTTGAGGGGTATAGAAAAGCACTGTTCTACGTCCGAGCGAATTCCAGACATGGGTCGCGCGTATGCCTGGATGACGAAGTTACCTTCAAGATCCGTAGCCGTGCCGGCCTCTATGCGGCTAGGAGGTGGAATGCTCACCATCCTCACTGGGTATTCACCCCTGATCTTCAACAGTGGCAGGACGAAATTGTGCGCTTGGCAACCGTCCTTTCGGACATGCCCGGCATACGTTTCAGGGATGACAATGTGGTCGACCTGTATCATACGCGGGATGAGGGGGGGAGTTCGTATTCCCTGATCCAACAGCCGCCGCGCTCCACGTGTTCGCCCAAATGATTGAGAGGTTCGACGTATACCTGACGGAATATAGAGGTCCTCAACAGTCCTCCGGCTTCACTTCGAGATTCCCGTACTGACCTAGCTTTACCTCCGTGGTCTCATCACACCGCAAACAAATTACGCAGCACGGATACTCGATGCCAAAAACGATACAGGCGCTCTTTGGGAAAATGCTGGCGGATCGTGGGGACTTCCCTCCAGGTCTTGGTGAACAAATCCTTCTCGAGGTCGCCGCCGCCTATCTCGATGGTAGAGAGCACAACCTGGTTCTCATGGCTGGCCAGGTTGTTATTGAGTCGCTTTCTCCGGCAGGTCGGGGACGTGATGTACGGATCGAGCCCCGTCTTACAGTCCAGGTGATGGCCGCTGGAATACACGACCTGATGGGCGACAAGCCTCTGGCTGTGGACCACAACCTGAACATGGTTCGCTATTTCGCGGGCTACCGCTGTCGACTCACCGTGTTTCCCGTTGGCTTAATCGGCGGTGGTTTGGAAGTCTCACTGAGGGTTCTTGAGTACTCTTTAGCCAGGTAGCCATTTGTATGGCTACCTTGAGCGGGCCTGGAAAGCCGCTGCCCGCTGGTGCTTTCGGCAGGAGATCTTGAGCTAGTTGTTTTCCAACTCGGTGATATCTTCGATATGTTCGTTCCCATCCGCTACCAAGCGACTCTCCAGCCGATCTCGGCACACGCAGCCCAGCTCTTCTGGGCTGAAGACTACTACAGCAAATCCTTTGTCTCGCAGCTCAGCGATGGCCTGCTTCTGAGTGGCTGACATCAGCGAGGACTGATCAGCATCAGTGGCTTCTGTTTGGGTGTTGAGCTGGTTTGCGGTGGCGCTAGTGGTCATGACTCTGTACCTGGTTGTGATGTCGATGACGTCAATCATCACCCCAGGCCGGCTGTGCCAAAACCCCACACGTCCCGATAAAGCCGTGGCGGATCGTTGCAAGCCGGGCGGGCCGTAGTTCAGCTGTTCAGACAATATGCCCAGTGAATATGTCCGTTCAGGCCCTAGGAACAATTCTCTATTGGTTCGCGCGCGCCGCTTTTACGAAGGCAGCGTAATGGGTTTCGAGGAATAGAACCCGAGGCTTGGGACTGAACGTGAACAGGGTCTTACCGTGGTACGCCCTGTACTCGGCGTCCTCAATGGCGCTGGCCACCTCAACGGTGAATGTCCCCGGATTGGTGGTAACCAGGTGTGCATCGAATAGTCGGTGCAGATCCACACGCAGCAGAAGCCCATTGCTTACATCATCGGTTTGATCGCCGCGGTAGGGGATAATGTGCGCAGCCTCGAGCAGGGTGTCGACCTTGCAGCCGGTGATGCAGCATGCCCCGCCATACCGCTGCAGGAGAGATGCCCGGAAGTTTCCTTGTCGGGGCCGTACGACCGTTGCCTGAGAGCGAACCTGACGCTGATCTGCACGTAAGTATTCAAGCTCCAATGCCGGCGCTGGAACTGCTGGGGAGAGCTTGAGCGGGAGGGTGTCTAATAGATCCTGGACCAGGTCATGATCCATCATGGAGTGGAAGGTCGCTTCACAGGGTCAGCTGAGGTCAGGGAGCGCAAGATGGCCAGCGTCTCGGCGGCTGCCTCCAATGACGTGAAGCTTTCTGGCCGGTTGGCCCAGGCTGCCCTCAGCGGCTCTGCAGTAAGAGTGTGAACCTCAGCCAGGGTGAGGCCCGCCGGTGAATCCTGGGCATGCTCTTCGCCAGGCAAATGCCACGCTCTCTTCCCGCGCGTGCAAAGGAGCTGCTTTCCTGAACGGCCTGCTCTTTACTGCCCGGTACCGCGAACATAGCCAGCACCGCCGGGTCGACCAGGTACACGGCCGGGCCGGCATTGGTCTCGAAATGACTAGGCAGTGAGTATCGTCGGTCGTGACCCCCCCAGATCCTCTACATCTAGGACGTACAGGTGCCGCGGCTCCTCGAGCAATGGTGGGCCTGCAGGGCCTGGCCAGGCACACCAGGTGCTGCAGCAGCTGCCGCGCGCGTGGTAGTCACGTGTAGGGTAGATCTCGTCCTTGAGCGGGCCCAGGGCCTTTTAGGAACAGCGGGTGTACATCAGTGGGAAGCATCGGCGGCGGCGTGCTCGTGGCCAGCGATCGGCAGCCTGCCCCGGCTCGGTGCTGACATCGATGCGGCAGAGCTTAATTTGCCCAGGCACAGACATAAAAAAACCGCCACGAGGGCGGTTTTCATGCGCGTGCATCGCAGGCTAAGCGCTTAGCCCCTGCCGCCTTTCCCATTGCACGGGGAGGTGATATTGCGGCACCAGTTGTTATCAAGCCTTAAAGCTGTATAGGCGTCAAGTGCTTTTGCTTTCAGCCCCTGCCTTTCGCTTGATACCTTTTGATGCAGCGATGGTGATTGATGCTACTGCTTGCGATTTTCCGTGATCCTTGGGCGTCCACCAGGGGCTACACTTTAACGGTCCAAAACGGGGACCGGCCATGAACCCCACAACCCCACTCAGCCCTCCCGCCCCGGTCGAATTGACCGGCCCGATCACCATCGATTTTCATCTGCCCGATGCGATTGACGCCTTGAATGCCTATCGACAGGCGCAGCATCTGGTCGCCGGTATCAGCGAGACCAGTACCCCGCCGGATCTGGCGCAACGAATACTGGCTGTGTACGCGGACGCTGCGCACGAACTGGCTAGCCATGTGAGCGCAGCTGTGAGTGTCCAGCGCGGTGAGCCGAATCTCTGAATTTTCGTGAACACCGCAGTGAACCTGCTGGGAGCGGACCTATAAGGCCCGCTATCAGACACCACTCTTAGGATCCACCTCGATGCCCCTCTAATCCTGAGAGAGAGCAACGCACGGCCAACGACATCCGCCGCGTAGTCTGATATCAAACTCGGCAGCGCACAAAATGGCGTCGCGCGAAGATCATTGATGGCTTCCATATGCTTCAGTGAGATCAGAAATGCGGGAAAATGACAGCAGAGTTGGGATTTTTCTCTCAGTCGTTATCCTGACCAGCAATCAAAGGAAATCGCTCAGCTGCAATCCAGTCCCCGGCCTAAAAACCGGGGCCGAAAACAACTGGCCTATGCCTGCTGGCGAGCCGGCCAGGACATTCGCAAGGCCGAGGGCGACGCCGCCCCTTACGCTTGACGATCAATCTGTTCAAGGGAATCGTAATGACAATCTTCGCGGGCCTAGTTTCTGAAGGAACTTCAAATCTGAAGTATCACGCACTCCGTCAGGATGGCACTGCTGCGTGCAGTAGCTACCTGATGGTTGAAAGGGAGGGTGATGCACACCTCATCAAGCAAGACCACCGTTGTCGCTCCAAGGCCTGTGCAAAGCTGTTCCGCGAAGCCGATATTGCGGCGAAGGCCAAGGCCGCCAACTGACCGAGGAAAACGACGATGGCCACGCATTTTGATCCCTACCCTGATGACGATGAAGCCGAGCAGGCGCCCTGCGGAACTTGGCTAGGGGATGCCAGCAACGGCAGTAGCAACTGGGCACACGTTGATTGCGGCTTGTGCAAAAAAATGAAAGCCAAGATCAGCGCCGCGCACGAAGCAAGCGAAGCCGCCATCGTCGAGCAGATGGGCGATATGGCGGCGTATATGCGCGCCTCAGCGACGTAGGAAACCCGACCTTGAAAACCCTGCTGGCCGTGATGCGTGCCGTTGGCTTGGACCTGACAACTCGCAAGCACGTTGAACCGGCACATTAACAACCCAAAAGGAGTCGCTATGAACACGGATCTGATCGTCAAGCGGATTTTGCTCACACCCGTGGCAGCAGGCTTTGGGTGGCTCGTTGCCGCCATGATTCTCATAGGGCTAAAACTGGCCTTCCCGACGTTTTCAACCACATGGATTGAGCGCGCTGGCCCTATCGGCGCCATTGTGGGCATCGTCATTTTCTACGTGATGACCTGGAAGGAAGGTCGCTCGGCCAAGCGGGAGGTATAGGCCCATGCCGAGAATAAGCCTTAGCAACAGACTTCGTGACTGGTCTCGCTTATGGATACTTCAAGGCGACGACATTGCCTGCCAGGAATGCCGGATGGCAACCCGAGCCAGTGAACCGGACAGAATATTCGTGCATGGATACGGGTGCAGCCTTCAAACCCCAAACCATCAGTTTCCTTGGCGAGATCTGGCTGAGGCAATGGTCAAGCTACCTGGTAAAACCAAAGCTGCCCGTGCTCAAGACCCCTGCTGTTACGTGAAATAGGCACCATCCACACAAGGAGTAATACGCACATGGAAAACGCGGTACCGCCCAAGCCCAGCCCACGCTGGGCCGAGGCCGTAGAGGGGTACACTAAGCGTGCCCAGGATCGAGCAGGAAAAGACGACTATGACCCAACAGATTGAGGCATTGCGCACAACCGCCACGAAGTGGCGCGCTGAAAGTCAGGAGCACCGTGGCGGTGTCGTGCTGATCTGGGAGGGTGCTGTTTACGGTTGGAAGGATAAGCTGCGTGATGCGGGCCACGAACGCCCAGGTGCCTACGCCGTAGACGAGGCTGGCCACATCTTTATTGCCGAAGGTGGCGACGAGTACAACGGCGCAAAATGCTGGGTTGCGGCTGACCCGGCCCGACCATAGGATAACGACCATGGCCACTACGACCCCGGTTGTGCTGTATGTTTACCACTGCGCCAAGTGCGGCCAAGACGGCAAGCTGCATCTGGAAGAATCGGCGCCCGAGGTGACGACGGCCTGCTCGATGTGCGGTGCCGAAGTGGTGGCCGAATGGGACGGCGGCGTTGAGCTGGCCAACGATCTACCCCAATAACGGAAAACGCAGGGGTGCACACGAAGCCCAGCCCCTGCTGGGCAGCGGCAGTAGTGAGGCGCGAGATTCGCGTCTGCCACCGACCTTTACTCATCCCACAGATGCGGCTGCGAAGGCTTCTGACATGACCATGACCGAGAGTGACATACGTGCTGCCTGCATGACGTACATGCGCGACCAGATCGGCCCGCTGCGCACGCTGTGGGAAGCCGGTGAGGCCGCCCAGCGCGTGATTGGTTTCATCGATGCCTGCCAGCGCACGCACAAGCTCAGTCCTGATGTGGAGAACTGGCTGCGCAACGAGCTCAAGCATACGCACGTCAACAAGCGCGAGGATTTGTTGAGTGAATTTCACCCGATAGAATCCAAACGCCGCCACGATGAAACGCCAGAGGCCGCCGTGAACTGGTGGTGTACGTTGAGTGCGAAACGCCGTGCCGAGTGGCTGGCTTACCTGGATACTCAGACACCGCTGGACTGTTGGGATGAGTATCAAAGAGTCCAAAAGGAATATGAGCAGCGGTGGAAGAAAAGCACTGTCGCCGAAGCCAATAAGTGGCTTTTCCAGAATATTCCTCGCACACTCTGGTAGCTACATCTGGCGTCAAACCGAATTCGGCTGGAAAGCCAGCCTCGCCATCCGACCACAGGTGTAAGGGAAAGCGCCATGACTTTACGAGTGATAAGAGGCGGCAAGCAGTCGGGGCATGCCCCCGATACTACCAAGCGCCGCCAGCAGTTGGCCCGTATTCGAACCTGCTCGCGATTCTTCTTTGAAGGCCCATTTATCGGTCCTCGTATGGCGTTTGCGTTGGCGGCCGGGGTGGCAGCCGGAAGCCTCGCCATATGGGGCGTAGGTCCCAGCTGGCCGTCAGCGTTAGTGACGTGTGCAACATTTGCGGCAGTACTTCGCTACGGGCGTGTAGCGACGACGTGGGGATCCAGGATGGATACTCTTCTGGCTGAGTATGACCCTCTAGACAAAGATTCTTACAGGCGGTTGCAGGCCGCTTCCGAGGCGGAAGGCTTATCGCCGTGGTCGTTGGATGAGTGGTTAAGCCGCGAATACCATGCCCTTAATTCTGCTGATGGTATTCAACCTGAATCAGCTCCCCGTAGCCGGTTCCTGCGA